>Ga0182741_1000091_pt1 | contig 152733 bp, 115 predicted proteins | sample eDN5th37CBELigOP_FD_128874 | JGI IMG/M metagenome (GOLD analysis project Ga0182741, IMG submission 128874) | Enriched Organic Plus compost microbial communities from Emeryville, California, USA - eDNA 5th pass 37_C BE-Lig OP (version 2) (version 2) ...
AAAGGATAAAAGGTACTCCGGGGATAACAGGCTGATCTCCCCCAAGAGCTCATATCGACGGGGAGGTTTGGCACCTCGATGTCGGTTCGTCACATCCTGGGGCTGGAGAAGGTCCCAAGGGTTCGGCTGTTCGCCGATTAAAGTGGCACGTGAACTGGGTTCAGAACGTCGCAAGACAGTTCGGTCCCTATCTGTGATGGGCGTTAGAATATTGAGTGGACATGACCTTAGTACGAGAGGACCGGGTCGTACGGACCGCTGGTGTATCTGTTGTGCCGCCAGGTGCAGCGCAGAGTAGCTATGTCCGGCCAGGATAAACGCTGAAAGCATCTAAGCGTGAAACCTTCCACAAGATGAGTATTCTTTTAAGGGTCGTAGCAGACGACTACGTTGATAGGCTACAGGTGTAAAGCTGGTAACAGCAAAGCCGAGTAGTACTAATTACCCGTACGCTTTAATTTTTTTTTCAAATTATTTGATATTCCGTTGTTCGCATTTACAACTCCCCAATATGACATTATTAAGTTCCAGCTCACAAAAACTTATTCCAATTGGTCATTGGAATCTGCTAAACTGGAATTTTGACCTTCTTATGGTGGTTATGCCGAGGGTGTTCACCTCTTCCCATTCCGAACAGAGAAGTTAAGCCCCTCATGGCCGATGGTACTGCACCACAATGCGGGAGAGTAGGTAGCTGCCATATTTATTAAACCTCATGGTTCTGCCATGAGGTTTTTTTTTTGCTTTCACCTTTGCCTGTCATTGTTTTTTATACTTATCCCTTCCAGGTTTTCGCCGCCATAAAATCTTTACTTCCAACTGCTTTTCTTCTTCCTCCCCTCCTCCCATTTACTCAATTCCCCGCATCGCTTCTTTCTCCCTTCGTATATTTGATTTCAACTGCTTCATAGCAATGTCGGCACCCGTAGCACTAAAAGTATATCCCGCAACACCCGCCGCTATATCGAGTCCGTTCATACGGCCCCCGGCGTGGTCCTCAATAAAGAAAAAACGAAGCGACCATCCTTACGCCCGCCAACAATTTTTTCGTTAAATGGGAAAAAATCGAAGAAGATTGCTGGATTCTCTACACACATCACCAGTTTAAAGTACCTGTGATCTTCGATTTCCAGGCAGATCCCGATGGCGACATGATTCAACTTGATTTCGGATTGCGGTTGCCCGCTTACGTTATAGAAGCCGGTACGCTGCAATACCGCTACGAAAAAACGGTCGCTTTGTGGTCCAATCATAGTGCGTTTAAAGCATCTATGCCTGCCACGCCCAATACCGAATCCATACGCTTACTGCTGGGACGCTCTTTTCTTGAAAGCAATATTGCCCAGGCGCTGGAAAGCTTTTTGCAATCGCCGCCCGGCCAGGTAATTACCGGCGCATCACCTGTATTTACAAGGCCGCTCACCCCCGGCGAACAGTATTTACTGCATAAAATTTTCGATTTTTTCCTGAGCACACGCAAAGCCACCGCCACCCTATCCATCAAACAAATGGCTATTGATCTCATCCGCCAGTTTGTGGAGATCAGTCTCGATATGGCAAAGCCTGTAGAAGAAAAAGCAGTGAGCATGCGTATAGCAGATACCATTGCTTACCTCGAACAGCAGATCTTTTCAAAATTTCCCGGTATAGAAGCGTTGTCATCAAGAGCGGGATTGTGTGCTACCCATTTTAAATCGGCGTTCAAATCACAAACAGGACAGTCGCCCTTTGCTTTTTTCCGGCAACGTCAGATGGAATTCGCTATCAATGCGCTGAAGTCGGGCCAGTACAATGTAAAGGAAATTGCCTTGCTGCTGCAGTTCGACAACCCGAGCAATTTCACGTGGAGCTTCCGTCAGTTTAACGGTGTTGCTCCTTCCCATTTTGCGGCTTCCAATGGGATAAATGATGCGCAATGAATTAAATCCCGGACTACGAACGGCACTCTCCTCCACTAGTTTCAATGAGATAAATGATACAGAATAAAAACTGCAGCTGTAAAATTGGTAGCAGTAGCCTTGTTCCAATGGGACAAATGATGTGGAGTAATGCAGGAGCATGTTGTTTTCAAGCATAACCGGGGGCAGTATCCCGCATTGAGGTGGCAAGTGCATTCTTGTTGAGGCTTCTAACAAAAGTTTCTCTGATGCAAACCGTTCGCCAGCACCAAAGACGCGCAACGGTTTCACAAGTACGCAATAAGTTAATGCTTCAATCAAAGGCTCCGCCGAAACAAAAGTTCTGCATCTCCTGCATGCTAACTATTGCTGTATCGTTGATCTTAACCACACATGTAACCATTGAACATTGTCCCAATAGCAGCTCCTTCCCCCAATGCTCCCGCCCTTATGCTCCCGCATAATAATTTGTCCTCAATGACAAGTATTTTGTCCGCTATGACTTTCTCACTTTTTGTATAACCTGTAGTATTGCCCAGGTCAATAACCTGAACCGTATGAGATTTCGTTCGCTGTTAGTCATCCTGCTAATCTTTTCTCTACCCGCTGCTTTACCGGCGCAAACAATATGGTACGTGAAACACAACGCTACCGGTCTGAACAACGGCACTTCATGGACCAATGCCTTTACTGACCTGCAGGCGGCCCTCAACGCCGCTCAGCCAGGCGAACAGGTATGGGTCAGCGCTGGAACTTACCTCCCCACCCAGCCGGCGGATGGTATGAGTGCGGATATGCGTCACCGCTCATTTGTGCTACCTACGGGCGTGGGCGTGTACGGAGGGTTTGCAGGAAACGAACCGGCCAATTTTGACCTTGGCCAACGCGATTTCCAGAACAATATCACCATTCTCAGCGGTGACCTGGAACAGAACGACGACGACAGCAGCGGCGTTACCACTACACCCATCGGGATCAATTCCTTTCACGTGGTGATTGCAGCCAACATTACAGGAGCTGTGTTGGACGGTTTTACAATTACCGGGGGTGTTGCCAATGGCGACAACGCTATTGATGTTCATGGGGAAAGCATTGCAGATAATCTCGGAGGTGGTCTGGCCATAAATGCTGCTGCCATTACGCTGTCCAATATTGGTTTATTGGGAAATAGCGCTTACGAAGGAGGGGGATGCAGGATGGTGGGAGCCACTGCAACCATACATAATGGATTAATACGGAAGAATTTTGCAGTGTATGGCGGTGGCCTCACACTGTATGAAACCCCTGCTGTGCTGATAGAAAAGACCATCATCGATGACAATACTGCTGAGGAGTGGGGAGGGGGATATTATTGCGCTGCAACTTCTGCCTTTATTCACCATGTCATTGTCCGCCATAATACTGCCAGGGCCGGTGGAGGAGGGTTAATTTTTTCGTCGACTACTGTTATCTCCAATTCCTTGTTTGCAGACAACACAGCTACAGCTAATGAAAGTGCAGGAGATCATGCCGGGGGAGGGTTAGGTTTTTTTGGGACCGAGGCCTGGATAACCAATGTAACGGTAACCAATAACCGGGCCACTTCCTCTTCTTTGGCTGGAGTGTGGGCGTTATATTCCTCCTTTAACCTTCGCAATAGCATTTTGGCAGGTAATATTGGGGTAGGACTTGTGAAAGACCTGCGTGTAGATGAGCATGAAATATGGAATTCCATTGTTGGCAATGATTACCATAATGGTGGAGCGATAGAAGTAGGGTTTGTTACCGGCGATCTCTTTCGCAATCCGGCCGCCGGTGACTATTCGCTGGCCCTTAACAGCGCTGCCATCAACGCAGGCAGCAACAATTGGTACGCAGTAGGCGGAGCCCCCGACCTCTCTGCCATAACTACCGACCTGGCCGGCGCCAACCGCATTATGGCTGGTTTCGTTGACCTGGGCGCCTATGAATGCCAGCTGTCGCCAGACGCAACCGGCATCCTCTATGTGCACAGCAGCGCCCCGGCCGGCGAACAGGGCGGAGATAGCTGGAGCAACCCGGTGAAAGAACTGGCGGACGCATTGCTGTTTGCCAGGCCGGTGAAAAAGAATACGCCGGAAGTGCTGAAAGAAATATGGGTGGCCGGCGGAACGTACCAGCCAAAGTATAAAGTAGCCTTGTCAGATACATACAATCAACCTACCACCGATCGGGATAAAGCCTTTGTACTGGTAAGCGGTGTGCCGGTGTACGGCGGCTTTGCCGGCAATCCCGGTTCTGAAGGCAACCGGGAGGCACGCAATCCCGACCTGTATCCGTCGGTGCTCGACGGTGACATAGACAACGATAACACCCTTGCCAATAATGTGTATCATGTGGTGATAGCCGCAAATGCGGACAGCAATACGGTGCTGGACGGATTCACTATACAAAATGGAAATGCCGATATATCCGGCATCAGTGTAGTTCCGGTGGACGGTTATTTTATATTTCGTGGTCATGGGGGCGGATTGGTGCTGGGGGCCGGCAAACCGCTGATTCAGAATATTGTGCTGCGCAACAACTTTGCGCACCAGGGAGGAGGTGTTTACAATTCAGGCTCTTCAGCCATCATCAGCGGGGTTACTTTTCAAACCAACCAGGCAAATGCCAACGGCGGTGGCTTCTACAACTTCCAGGGAGCGCCCCTGGTGGAAAACTGTATTTTTCAACAAAACCAGGCCAACAGTGGTGGCGGAGGCTGGTACAATCTGGCCGACAGTCCGGTGATAAGCACAACCACCTTCATCGCCAACGAGGCCGTCAACGGCGGTGGCTTCTACAATTTCCAGGGAACGCCCCGGGTGCAAAACTGCGTCTTTCAGTCCAACCACGCCTCCGGACTGGGAGGCGGCTGGTTAAATGCCGATCACAACCCGGTGATAAGCACAACCACCTTCACCGCCAATCAGGCTGTTAATGGTGCAGGTTTTTATGTGCAGGGCGGTATGCCCCAACTGGATAGCCTGGAATTTAGCGGCAATATGGCCGTTCCCACCACAGCCAGTTCTGAAGACGGCTTTGGGGGCGGGCTGTTCAATAATGGTCAGAGTTTCACATTGACCAATACACGCTTTTTGCAGAACAATGCCCGGCGTGGCGGCGGCATCTATAACCAGAATGCCAGCGCACAATTTATAAACCTGGTTGTGGCCGGCAATACGGCTGAAACAACCGGGGCAGGAATGGAAAATAATGGAGGCGCCCCTCTGATCATAAACAGCCGGTTTACCGGCAATGGCGCACTGATGGGCGCCGGTATGTACAATAACAACGGTGACCCGATGCTGGTACATGCAACCATTTATGGAAACCGGGCGTATTTCGGTGCAGCCGCCTACAACATCAGTGGCACTTTTTCGGTCAGGAATTCAGTATTGCGGGGTAATGAATCTATCCAGGGCGGAACGCCTGCAGAAGGGAGTTACTCCTGGTACTTTACTGTGGTAGACGGTACGTACTACGGACCGAACAATGGATTTACACAACCGGTGTCGGTGAATGATGATGCTGACCTGTTCCTCAATCCCCGCCCGGCAGCAGAAGCGCCTACCGTGGCAGGCGACTATCGCCTTGCTGTCAACTCGTGGTTGATTGATAAAGGTGCTTATTCCGTTTTCGTGGCCGGACAAACACCTGATTTATCGCACATAACTACCGACCTCGGCGGCAGTCCGCGCATTGCTGGACCTTCCCCCGACCTGGGCGCCTATGAATTTGACGAAACGACACTGCCGGTAACCCTGCTGTATTTCAACGCCGCAGCCTACAACGAACGCGTGCGCCTTAGCTGGGCAACATTAATGGAGCAAAACAATCATCATTTTGAAATAGAGCACTCAACTGACGGTAATCACTATACGTTATTGCACACTGTTAGCGGCGCCGGCAATTCCACCACACCGCAACAATACCAGGTTTTTCACAACAACCCTGCCGTGGGAGTGAATTATTATCGCCTGAAACAATTTGATCTCGACGGCCGGATGACCATCCATGGGGTGCGGATGGTGGATTGGAACGGTGACAATACCCATAAGGTGCACGTGTATCCCAACCCTGCACGGAGCGCCTTCATGGTTTCGTTACCAGGCCTGTCGGGCCGCGTACAGTTGCAACTGGTAGATGGGGCAGGTAATATTGTGCATCAGCAAACTGCACAGCTTACTTCTAATACATCTCGCATTGCCGTTCAACCGGCACGTGCGCTGCCACAGGGTATGTACATACTGCATATTACTGGTGAACAGTTTAATCGTCAGCTGAAGGTAATGATAAGATAGTGCAGGATTAAGTATATAATATGATTCATATACCTGTGCCGGTTTAGCTGTTCGCTGACGGTTATGATAAAATAATGGAGGATTGGGTATGTAGAATTATTCACAAGCCTGTACCGGTATTGTCGGCTGAAGGTCTTGATAAGATAGTGCAGATTAGTTATGTCGAATCATTTATAAACCCGTACCGGCATAATCGTCAGTTGAAGCTTATGATAATTGCGCAACAATAGTTATGTAAAATTATTCATATACCTATACCGGTTACTAAATGTATAATTGAAGGATGCTGCCCAACGTCCCGCCTGCACATAAGCGAATAATTGTCGGGAATGACCGGCTATTTGTCTCCTATGACTTTCTCACCGCTATTATAACGCGTAGTATTGTCAAACATCAATAACCCAACGCTTATGCGGTCTCATTCTTTGGCAGCCTTCCTGCTCCTGTTTTTCTTACCCGCTGCGGCGGCTGCGCAAACAATATGGTATGTGAAGGGCAATGCTACTGGTTTGAACAACGGCACCTCCTGGGACAATGCCTTTATCCAACTGCAGCCAGCCCTCAACACGGCGCAGCCCGGTGACCAGGTGTGGGTAGCAGGTGGTATTTACCATCCTCAGCAGCCGGCGGATGGCGTTAGTACCATTCCGCAGGACCGCGCTTTTGTGCTGCCTGCCGGAGTGAAAATTTACGGCGGGTTTCAGGGTACCGAGCCTGCAGGTTTCGATCTCTTGCAACGTTCATTTTTACCGAAAACAACACCAGTGAAACATTTGGTGGCGGGTTGGTGAACATTAGCGGCAGCGTACAGATGATCAATTTTATAATGCGGCAAAATAGTGCGCAGTATGGAGGGGGAGCTGGTGTGGATGGAGGCGATTTCATTGCGTTAACCAATGGACTGATCGAAAATAATTCCGCCTCAGAACTTTCCGGTGTGGGTGGTGCATGGTTTTCCACATCTGGCCATCCTGTTCTTACCAATGTCACCGTGGTAAATAACCGCGCAATGAAGGACTGTGGGGGGTTGGCCGGGGATAACTTCCTTGTTCGCAATTGTATTGTCACGGGAAATACTATTCCTGCCGGTGCTTCAGATATAAACGGGTATGCACCAAAGATCTTCCGGTCAATAATCGGCAATGATTTTTACAAGGATGCAACTACAGTAACTCCTGGTTTCGTTACCAAACCCCTGTTTCGCGATGCAGCCGCAGGTGATTATAATCTTGCCTATAACAGTGAGGCCATTAATGCAGGCGACAATAGCTGGTATGATATGGGCGGAAGTCCCGACCTGTCGGATATCCGGACTGACTATAATGGTACGCCACGGATTATTGGCAATGTGGTAGACCTGGGTGCTTTTGAATTACCTGTACAGCCCGATGCTGCAGGCATCCTGTATGTGAATGGAAACGCATCGCCCGCTTCACAGGTTGGCAATAACTGGAGCAGCCCGCTGAAAGAACTGGGCGATGCATTGGCTTTTGCAAGGATTATCAATAAAGATTCACCGAAACTGGTAAAACAGATATGGGTAGCTGCCGGAACTTACCGCCCGATGTATACGCCGGCGGCAACAGATAATATCGGTGCGCCCGCTACTGATCGCGATAAAACATTTTTACTGGCCCGGGGCGTGCAGGTATATGGTGGCTTTCCCGGAACGCCCGGCACCGAAGGTGATTTTGCCGGCAGAAATTGGGAATTGCACCCGGTTGTGCTGGATGGCGATGTTGATGCCAACGCATCGCCCGGCGGGAATGCCTATCACGTAGTGGTGTCGGTGTTTACAGACAGCAATACCGTACTGGATGGATTTGTGATACAAAATGGCAACGCCGATGGGAGCCAACCGGCTGACCGGCTAATAGTTGAAAGTGTACCGGTTTTCCGAACCAGCGGCGGAGGCATATTCATAGCCTCTACCATCTCAGGCAGCGGCGTTCCCCGCTTTGAGAACCTGCGTGTTATTAATAACATCGGAAGAATGGGCGGCGGCTGTTTTAACACCGGAGATAATGTATTCAGCAGGATAACATTCGAAAACAACCACGCAATTGAACGAGGAGGAGGTTTGTACAATCGTTTGGGACCGGCCCGGTTAGCTCATTGCCGGTTTTTAAACAACCGGGCAGACAATCAGGGCGGCGGCTGGTATAATCTGTTTGGCGACCTGGTCATTACAGCCTCCGAATTTACCGGCAACCAGGCCATCAATGGGGCCGGGGGGTACATCAGTGATGGTACACCCCGGCTGGACAGCCTGCTGTTCTCGGGCAATACTGCCATCCCTACCACTGCCAGTTCAGAAGACGGCTTTGGTGGCGGGCTTTATAATAACGGATGGGATATCACCTTGACCAATACACGATTTTTACAGAACAATGCCCGGCGTGGTGGTGGTATATATATCGCAAATGGGAGTCCTCAGTTGGTTAACCTGTCGTTAGCCGGCAATGGGGCGCAGACAACAGGGGCCGGGATAGAGAATAACGGAGGCAATCCGGTTATCGTCAACAGCCGCTTTACCGGCAATGTATCGTTATTGGGCGCTGGTCTGCATAACGAAACAGGCAACCCGGTGCTGGTCCACGCCACCTTTTCCGCAAACAGGGCTTACCAGGGAGCTGCTGCATTCCATAACAGCGGTACTTTTATTATCAAGAATACTGTGGTACGGGGCAATGAATCCCTTCAGACAGGAACTTCTTTGCAGGGATCATTTTTGTTTTCCTATACGCTGGTGGATAGTACCTTCTATCGTGCTTTCAACGGCATTAATGAAACGGTCACCCTCAATGATGGCGACCTGTTTCTCAATCCCCGTCCGGCAACAGAAGCGCCTACGGTGGCAGGCAGTTATCGCCTGGCCGAAAATTCCTGGCTCATCGACAAAGGCGATGCCAATGTATTCCTGCATACACATTCACCCGACATCTCGCATATTATTACCGACCTGGCCGGCAGTGTGCGCCAGGCGGGCTCTACTACCGACCTGGGCGCCTATGAATTTGATATAAATGCTTTACCGGTATCGTTACTTTATTTTAAAGCCGCTAAGTACAACGATCGCGTGCGACTTACCTGGGCCACTGCTATGGAACAAAACAATCATCATTTTGAAATAGAACACTCGACTGACGGAGAGCAATATACGCTGTTGCATACGGTAAGCGGCGCAGGCAATTCCACTTTTACGCAACAGTACGCGGCTTTTCACGACGCCCTGTTGCGGGAAAGAATTATTATCGCCTGAAGCAATTTGACCTCGATGGCCGGATGACGGTCCATGGCGTGCGGATGGTGGATGGGAACAGGGAAAATACTGCAACAGTTCTGGTATATCCCAATCCCTCGCCGGGAGGTTTCCAGGTTTCATTGCCGGGGTACCCGGGCGGTATCCAGTTGCAGCTGGTAGATGGAGCGGGTAACATCGTACATCAGCAAACTGCACAACTTACCTCTGCAACTACCAGTATACCTGTGCAACCGGCGCGTCATCTGCCGCAGGGCGTTTATATACTGCGCATTACCGGCGAACATTTTAACCGGCATTTAAAAGTGTTTGTACAATAGTGCAGGCAGGAGCATGTATATTTGTTCATGCGGTATCTGTACCTCTCACTCGTTGTTTTGCTGTTTGTAACTGCCGGCCGCAAGCCGTATAAAAAGATCGTTATTACCGGACGCGCCCAGGGCACCACCTATAGCGTGATTTACTTTGCGCATGACAGCACGGTAACTGCTCATCAACTGGACAGCATATTTCGCGCTATTGATCGTTCGCTTTCTTTGTATCAGCCCGGTTCACTGATCAACCGCTTCAACAATGCCCGGCGTAGCGTGGTGGCTGATCATCATTTGCGTGCAGTGGTGCAAAAAGCGATTGAAACCTATCAACAAACCAACGGCATCTTTGATATCACCGTGCATCCGCTGGTGCAGGCCTGGGGTTTTGGTGTGAGACAAACAGACAACCTGCCAGACACAGCGCAGCTACAATCCATTAAACAATGTGTAAGCACATCCTTGCTGCAATGGAAAGGTAACCGGCTCACAAAAGCAAAACCCTGCGTGAAGATAGATCTGAATGGCATTGCACAAGGCTACACCGTAGATGTACTGGCAGACTTCCTTGAACAAAACGGCATTCACCACTACCTGGTAGAAGTGGGCGGGGAAATCAGGGTAAAAGGAAAAAAACTGCCGGGCAATGAACCCATGAAGATCGGCATTGAAGCGCCGCCCGCTTCCATATTTGAAGCAACTTCCCTGCAACAGGTGCTAACGCTCGATAGCGGCGCTATTACCACTTCTGGCAGCTATCGTAAATATTACGAAAGCAAAGGACAAAAGATCACCCATCTGATTGACCCGCGTACCGGTTTTCCCACACAGAATGAATTGATCAGCGTAACCGTCTATGCCCGCGATGCCATGACGGCCGATGCCTACGACAATGCCCTGATGGTAATGGGACTCGAAAAAGCCCTCCAGTTTGTAGATGCGCGCAACGATATAGCCGCCTACTTCATCTATCGCAAACCTGATGGCCAGGTGGCCGACACCGCCAGCAGACAATTTCATATGCTTTTGCAACGCTGATTTATTAACTTTAAACCTGGCATTATTTATCCCTTTCACTATGAGCAGGCGAAAATTTCTGAAGCAGTCTGGCATCCTGGCCGGAGGTCTTTTGTTGCAACACTCCTTATTGCGTGGTATGAGCAACGCTCTTTACGAAAAAACCGGTATCGCCATTATTGGCGCCGGTGATCGTGGCAATGGTATTTTGAGCGTGCTCCATGAGCTTTCTGACCGGTTTACCATTACCGGCATTTGTGATGTGCTCGATTTTCGCCTCGATCGTGCAAAGAAAAAATACAGTGGCAGCAATGTGATCATCACCAAAGATTATCGCCGCATTCTGGATGATAAAAACACGCAGGCCGTCGTCATTGCCACGCCGCTCAGTGAACATTTTCATATTGCCCGCGATGCCTGGAAGGCCGGCAAGCATGTGTTTCTCGAAAAAACCATGACCTACAATATTCAACAGGCTTTGGACCTCGTTGCCCTCGTAAAGGAAAAACCGGGACAGGTGTTGCAGGTAGGGCACCAGTATCGCTCCACTCCCTTATACTTCAAGGTAAAGGAGATGATTGAAAAAGGGGTGCTCGGTAAGGTAACGCAGATTGATTGTCGCTGGGACCGCAACTGGAACTGGCGCAGGCCCGTGCCGGCAGGTTATACAGATAAACAGATCAACTGGCGCATGTACAAGGAATACTCCGGTGGACTGCCGGCAGAATTGTTGTCGCACCAGATGGATTTTATCAACTGGGCCTTCAACACCCATCCTGATGAAATCATGGGCACCGGCGGCATCGACTATTATAAAGACGGAAGAGAAACTTACGATAATGTACAAGTGGTTTTGCGTTACAGCAAAGACAATATGATCGGAAGTTTCGGCGCCACCTGCGGCAATGAACGCGACGGATATATTTTCAAGATCAAAGGCACCAAAGGCGCTGTACACCTCCTGGTAAGCGAAGGCATATTCTATCCCGAAAAAGAAGCCAAAAAAGCGTTAACAACGGTAGATGGCGTGGCCGGCGCTACCAAAATAGAATGGCGGCAGGACGGTGGTATCCCTATCCTCAAAGAACACACGAAAGACGGTACCTGGTATGCGCTGCGGGAATTTCAAGATTGTATTCAAAACAAAAAATTACCGGCCAGCAATGTATATACCGGCGCCACTACTGCCTGCTGTGTGCATTTAAGCAACCAGGCTATTTTCAACCATACCATCGAACAATGGAAAGATAGTTTCAATTTTACGGCGTGAGAACAGGCTGCGGCAAAGCTGCAATAGGGTATAACAGGAATATACCTTTCAGCGCTGCTGTGATAATGATTCCTGCCCGTTTTCTATCTCCTGTAAATGAGATAACTATAACTTAATACACACTTCACCCGCACTACATATCTGTGCATTTCTTTTGCCCCGCGCGGTAAAACGCTTTTTTCTTTGTGGGGAAAAAAAATTATTTTGCTTACCAATGATGCTTTCCGGCATCGTTACAATCACGGATCATGATAGATTTCAAAGAGGTGACCAGCCTCCAGAAACTAATTGCTTTATCTGACGATGAGCCTGCCTATGTGCGATTGTATCGCATATATTTCACGCCATTGCTCTATTTTGCCTGTTCCTTCGTGCGGTCGAAACAGGTAGCGGAAGAAATTGTGTCGGATGTATTTCTCCAGGTATGGCGTCACCGTCAGAAGCTGGATACTATTGAAAACCTCACTGTTTATTTATATACCTGCATACGGAACCATTCCCTCAATTATCTCGAAAAACAGAAAAGGACCCTCACCTGGCTGTATGATGAAGCCAGTCTGCAACTGCCCAGTACCGCTGCCGATCCGGAGCAATTGTTCATCACCAGCGAGCTCATGCGCGAGATGGATATGGCCGTGCAGCAACTGCCTCCCAAATGCCGCCTCATTTTCAAGCTTATACGCGAAGATGGTTTGAAGTACAAAGAGGTAGCGGAAGTGCTGAACATTTCAGTGAAAACCGTTGAAGCACAGATCGGTATCGCTATGAAAAAGCTGAGTGAAGCTATTCAGCCGCATACGGGGGAAAAAAATAGGTTGAACTTGCGGATAACGAAATAAACAAGCGGCGTACGCTTTGATGAACCGTAGGATGAAAGGGCAAAAAATCTCGCAAAAAATCTCTCCTTCCTTTTAAGGGTGTCTCTAAAAAATCCTGTCTTACTTCCCACAGATTGCTCAATTCAAACCTTATTCCATATACTACGCCAATGGAACAAAAAAGATTGTGGGAATTAGTCGGAAAAAAGATCGCCGGCGAAGCGGATCCTGCTGAATTGGAGGAACTGAATCGCCTGCTGGAAAAATATCCGGATGCCCTGTACAGCCTGGAACTGATCGGACATTACTGGAAGTCATCGAAAGAGCATATCGAGTTCAAGGAAAGAGAGGCGGCGCTGGAAAAGCATATGCAACGCATTCGTGAAGAGCAAAGCGTTGCTTCATTGCCTGCTTTGGATGAAGATGCCACCATCGAAACCGGCCGTTCCAAAAGAAAGCTATTGTATCGCGTCAGTGCTGCTGCCGCCGTGCTCCTGCTGATTGTGGCGGGGTATTGGTACAGGCAACAGCCTGCCGTGGAAGAATTACCTATGAAAACGCTCACGGCAAGCCATGGTTCCAAAAACCATTTCATACTGCCGGATGGCTCCAAAGTGTGGTTGAATGCCGGTACCACGGTAACCTATCCCATGAGTTTTGAAAAAGACAGTGTAAGAAGGGTATGGTTGTCCGGTGAGGCTTACTTTGAGATCAGGCACGATGAAGCCCATCCTTTCTGGATCCATACGCCGCAAATGGATATTCGAGACCTGGGCACTGCTTTCAATATCAAGGCCTGGCCTTCCGATGAAACTGCTGAAGCCACGCTCATTGAAGGCGCTATTGAAGTAAAACCGAAGCATGCTGATGACTTTGCCATACTGACCAAACCCAATGAAAAAATTGTGGTATACGCAGCACCGGAAAAACAAGTGGCGCCCACGGGCAGGCCCGACCATGTTACGCAGATCGAAGTGATGAAACAGCCTTTTACCATTTCTGTAGCGGCGCCCAAGGTTGGTGACAGCGTGCTCGCAGAAACAGCCTGGATGAAAGACATACTCGTGTTTCAAAACGAAACCTTCGAAGAACTGGCCGTGCGCATGGAAAGATGGTACGACATAACGATCAGCTTTGAAAATGAAGGCCTGAAAAAAGTTCGTTTGAACGGATCGTTTGTCAACGAAACTGTAGAACAGGCATTACAGGAATTGCAATTAATAAGGCCCTTTACCTACGAGATAGAAAACGGAAGGGTGGTTATTAAATAAATCAAAACGAATGCTGCCTATGATTTTTTAACGAATGCTGACTTACACGAAATGAAAACGGGAAATGCTTGCACCATTTCCCGCCGCTAAAGTTATGGAACCCATGCTGTGAAGCCGTGGTTCCCATTGTTGAACTTTAAACTGACTGTAAAAGTATGAAAAAATTCATACCAGGGAAATTGTTTGCCTGTCCCGGTAGTTTTTCCAAAGCGCTGATCTTTATGAAAATAAGTTTCGTTCTGCTTTTTGGTTTCTGCCTGCAGACCGCTGCGAAGGGATATTCACAGGGAGATGTGAAGATTACGCTTGAATTAAACGGCGTAAAGCTGAGCAAGGCTTTAAGCGTTATTGAAGAAAAAAGCGGCTACCGGATTCTATACAGCAACGATGACCTGCCGGCTTCGCGCATTGTACACATTCAAGCGCGCGAAGAACTACTCTCTGCAGTGCTGGACAAACTGCTGGCCCACGCCAACCTCCAATACAAAATCTTCGACAACACACGCGCCATAGTCATTTCTTCGGCAGTACAAAAACCGGATGCCGTTATTCATATTTCCGGTAAGGTAACCGATGTGGGCGGCAATCCGCTGGCAGGCGTTACCATCAAGGTAAAGGATACCCAGCTGGGAACTGTAACCGATGCGCAGGGCGCGTTCGATTTGCGGTTTCCCGATGATGTATCTTCTGTGGTAGTGTTCAGTTATGTAGGATTTCAAACAAGAGAAATAAAAGTAAAAGACGGACAGAAATTACATGTAGTGCTGGAGCAGGCTGCCAGTGGTTTGGATGAAGTGATCGTGTTGGGCTATGGCCGTCAGAAAAAGGTTTCGCTTACGGCAGCGGTTGCTTCTATCGGCGGCAATGAACTGGTGAAAGCGCCGGTGGCCAACATCAGCAATACCCTGGGCGGCCGTGTGGCCGGTATCATTTCAAGACAGGCCAATGGCGCTCCCGGTGAAGACAACGACCGCATCCAGATTCGCGGAATCGGCACCACCGGTAATTCGGCCCCGCTGGTAGTGGTGAATGGCATACCAATGAGCTATAACCAGCTCAACCCGAATGAAATTGAAACAGTAACCATTCTCAAAGACGCAGCCGCAGTAGCGCCCTATGGTCTCGCCGGCGCCAACGGCGTAATACTCATCACTACCAAAAGAGGCAAGGAGGGAAAATTTACATTCAACTACGATGGCTTCTACGGGTTCCAGCGGCCCACCAACATGCCCGACTTTCTCAATGCCTATGAGTACGCCTCCATGTACAACCAGGCGCAGATCAACGACGGCAAACCACCCACCTTTACCGAAGAACAGTTGCAACGATTTAAAGACGGTACTGACCCCGACCACTACCCGAATACTGACTGGATTCGCGGAATACTGAATTACAAAGCGCCCATCACCCGTCACACGCTTTCCTTCTCGGGTGGCACACAAAAACTCCGCTTTTACGGCAACCTGGGTTATCTCTACCAGGAAGGGGTGGTGTCGCCCATCAATCTCAAACGCTACAACATGACCATTGCGGTGGACGCTGAAGTGACCAACACCACCACGGTTTCTATCGATATCAACGGTTCTGTTACCCAAAACAATGCCCCCGCAGCCATCGGCGGCGACGATATTTTTACCAACGTAACGGAAATACCACCCATTTATCCCTTGAAGTTCAGCAACGGGTTACCTGCGCACGCGCTTTGGGTAAACATTTATGAAAGCGGCTACAACCGCAACCGGAACAACATGCTCAACTCCAAGCTCACCATTGAGCAGAAAATTCCATTTATACCCGGTTTAGCTTTAAAGGGCGCCATTGCCTATAACAAGAATTACGTGCTGGGTAAAACCTGGACCTTGCCGGTCACTTTTTATGCATTGAATGCAGACGATGAAATGGTGCCCACCCAGTCGGGACCACCGGCACCCCGTTTGTCGCAGTCTTTCCAGGACAATCAGCGACTGATTACACAGGCGTACATCCTGTACGAGCGTAGTTTTGGCAAGCACAGCATCAACGCGCTGGGCGTAATGGAAACGCAGAAAGGACAAACCCAGCAGTTCTCCGCAGGCCGCATCAACTATGCCGTGGAACTGGATGAACTGAATTCGGGCAGCAGCAATAAAGAAGATATGGAAAATGGCGGCGTATCGCGCAACTCCGCACAGGTGGGTTGGTTGTACCAGTTGAACTATGGTTTTGCCAACAAATACCTTGTAGGACTGAGCGGCCGCTACGACGGGCATTATTATTTCGCGCCCGGCGAACGATATGCTTTCTTCCCTGCCTTTTCGCTGGGATGGAATCTTGCCGAAGAGCATTTCATCAAAAACAACTATCCCTGGATTGATTACCTGAAATTGCGCGGTTCTTACGGTATTTCGGGTAACCTTGCCGGAGATCCCTTCCAGTATCTTGTATCATATGGTTTAGGCGACAGCTATATATTTGGCGGCACTTCTCCGCAGCAGGTGCAGGGTATTTTTGAAAATGCTCAGGCCAATCCCTCCATTACCTGGGAAACCGCCAAAAAAACAAACATTGGCCTGGAAGGTACTTTGTGGCGCGGTAAACTCGGCTTCTCCGTGGATGTGTGGCGGGAAAGCCGCTCAGATATGCTCATCAAACCCGAAGCGGTGGTGCCCGAAGAGTATGGCATTGAAGTATCGGAAGTAAACGCCGGCATCATGCATAACCGTGGTATTGACGTTAGTCTGACCACCGCGCAACGTTTTGCCAACGGTATTCGCTTCAATGCGGCATTCAACTTTTCTTTTGCCCGCAACAAGGTGATACAGACTTTTGAAAACGCTTCTACTTTCAACAACCCCAACCGCCGCAGAACAGGTCGTCCCTGGAACAGCCAGTTTGGTTTGCTGGCCCTGGGATTGTACCAGGAAGAAGATTTTGAAGCAGACGGCGTAACGCTGAAACCCGGACTGCCCGTGCCCAGCTATGGGCCCGTACGTCCCGGCGATATCAAATACGCTGATCTGGCAGGCCCTGCCGGACCTGATGGCAAACCCACCGCACCGGATGGTATTATCAACGCCAACGATGAAACATTTATCGGCGACCCGTTGTTCCCGCAAATTATTTTTGGGTTGAACATGGACGTTAGCTGGAAAGGTTTTGACCTCAGTATGCTGTGGCAGGGTGGCGGAAAAGCAGCCGTGCGCCTGGCCAGTGAAATGGCCTTCCCGTTCTTTAACGGCGCCAAGGTGTTCAGGGAACAAACAGATTTCTGGACGCCGGAAAACCGCAATGCCAGCTATCCGCGCCTGTTACCGGCGCCAATTTCGAACAATACGCAGACTTCTTCTTTCTGGATAAAGGATGGAACTTATCTGCGACTGAAAACGCTCGAGCTGGGTTACACCATTCCCGATGCCATTTTGCAGCAAATGCATATGCGTTCGGTGCGCTTCTTTGTGTCGGGACAAAACCTGCTCACCTTCAGCAAACTCAAATTCCTCGATCCGGAATTGGGCAACCCACGGGCACGGTATTACTTCCAGCAAAAGATATTCTCTTTTGGCGTAAACGTTGGTTTCTGATTTCACTTCGACCTAAAATCATTGCTATATGAGATTACTATTTTTGATAGCTATCATTGTCAGTTTCGCTGCCTGCAGTGAAAAGAACCTTGAAATTGTTCCGCGTGATCGCCTGAGCGATGCCACTGTATGGAACGATGCGAAAACAGCCAACCTGTTTCTCAACGATATTTATAACAACCTCAATGCAGGGCCGTTCGTAACTACTTTTACCAACCAGCCCAGTGAGATCAGTAACGATCCGCTGGACAATTTCACCGACAACACCTGTTACGGCCCAGTGGCTGGCATTACTTCCGCCAAACTGTTTGATCCGGGCAGCTATGGCCCTTCCGAATCATTGTTCCATCCCATGTGGGGCAATATGTACGATCGCATCCGCAAATGCAATCTCTTTCTCGAAAAAGTGGCTGACGCGCCTTTCGATGAAGCAGACAAAAAAGTAATGATTGCACAGGCACGTTTTCTTCGCGCGTATTTCTATAAGATGCTGATAGACCTGTATGGCGGCGTACCTCTCATTACAAAAGTGCTGAACAATAATGTGGATGGCGACGATATTTTTTATCCGCGCAACAGCTATGAAGAATGCATTGCTTTCCTGCAAACCGAATGTGAGGCTGCCTATGCTGATCTGCCCTTGAAGTGGACAGGTAAAGATGTGGGGCGTGCTACGAAAGGAGCTGCCCTGGCACTGAAAGGGGAAGCAGAACTCTATGCCGGCAAATGGGAACAGGCTGCTGCCACCAATAAAAAGATCATTGATGAAATGGGCAACGGCATTGTATATGATCTCTTTCCCGATTATGCCGGGTTGTTTTACGCCAATAATGAAAACAACGAAGAGGTGATCTTCGATATCCAGTTTGCGCCCAACATCAAAACCAAACGCATCAACCAGTATTGGGGTGTGGTGGAATTGCCGAAAGGTGGCGGCTGGGGCGCTGCTTGTCCTACCCACGACCTGGTGGAAGAATACGAATTCATCGATGGCAAAACAGCGGCTGAAGGTTCTGCCTACTACGATCCTGCAAAGCCTTATGAAAACCGCGAAAAACGTTTTTATGCTTCCATCATTTACGATGGTTCTATCTGGCGTGCCGCCCCGGTGTATACACGCCTCGGCATTCCCAACAACAATAACGAGATCAGGCAGGGAGGCAATGGCGGTCGCACTGGGTATTTTATTAAGAAACTGCAGGACTCTACGATTGGTTCTACAGCAGCACAGGCAGAACTGGATGGAACAAATGTGATCGTGTGGCGCTATGCAGAAGTGTTGCTCAATTATGCAGAAGCACAAAATGAAGCTTTTGGTCCTGATCAATCGGTATACGATGCCGTGAACTCGGTTCGCGCACGCGCCGGGCAGCCGGCATTGCCAACGGGACTTTCAAAAGAAGAAATGCGCCAGAAGATAAGGCATGAACGCCGCATTGAATTTGCATTTGAAGGCAAACGTTTTTATGATATCATGCGGTGGAGAATTGCTGAAGAAATCTTTTCAAAACCCATTCATGGTATGGAAATAAAAGAAGAGAACGGGCAGTTGGTGTATAACAAGATTGTGATCCGAAACGTTCACTTCGATCCTTCCAAACACTACCTGCAGCCCATTCCGCAGGTGGCTATAGACCGCAACAGCAAACTGGTGCAAAACCCGAATTATAACTAAAGCTGCAGGAAAGAGGAATTGCAAGCCACAGGTTTCAGGTTGCGTAAGTAAGCTGAAACCTGTAGCCTGCCATTTGTATCCTATATCCAATTTACACTCATGCATAGAAAACAAATCCTGATGGTATTATCCGCTGCCCTGCTTTGCCTGCAGGCACAGGCGCAGCGTAAACCTAATATCATTTTTATACTGGCCGACGATCTTGGTTATGCGAGCATTGGCGCGTTTGGACAAAAAATGATACAGACACCGAACCTTGACCGGATGGCAAAGGAAGGAATGATACTGACCGATTTTTATACCAATCCCATCTGTGCCCCTACTCGTTGTAGTTTTATTACCGGCCTGAGTACAGCAAGATCGCTGGTGCGCGACAACTACGAACTGGGCGGCTTTGAAGACAGTACTGAATTTGGACAAATGCCATTGCAGCCTAATACGCTTACCATTGGTAAGGTGTTGCAGTCGGCCGGTTATACCACCGCCGCCTTCGGCAAATGGGGGCTTGGCGGGCCCGGATCACCCGGCGTTCCCTGGAAACAGGGCTTCGATTTTTTCTACGGGTACCTCGATCAGAAGCAGGCGCACAATTATTATCCTACGCACTTGTGGCGTAATGAGGTGTGGGAGCCTTTGCCGAATGCATATTTCTCAGCGCATCAACACCTGGGCGACAAGGACCCCGATGATCCTGCATCGTATGAAGCGTACAAAGGGAAAGTATATAGCTGTGATACCATTACCTCCGAGGCCATCAAATTCATGCAGCAGCACCGCGATAAGCCGTTCTTTATGTATATGGCTTACACGCTGCCACATGCGGCCCTGCAGGCGCCGGACAGGTTTGTAACGCCTTACCTCGGGAAGTTCGATGAGAAACCATACAAAGGCGGCTACCTGCCCAACCGCACGCCCAATGCCACTTATGCAGGGATGATTACTGCGCTGGACCATTATGTTGGACAATTGATGCAGCAGTTAAAAGAACTGGGGCTTGATAAAAATACATTAGTCATATTCACCGGCGATAATGGAGCGGGTGGCGGCGGCGCCAATGCCGATTACTTCCAATGCAGTGGCGCACTGCGCGGCAGAAAAGGATCATTGTACGAAGGAGGCATTCGCGAACCATTTATTGCCTGGTGGCCCGGAAAAATAAAAGCCGGCAGCCGTTCAGCTCATATAGCAGCCATTTGGGATTTGCTGCCCACCTTCGCCGAAGTAGCAGGCAATTACCCGGTGCAGGGTGTGGATGGCATTTCCATGCTGCCGGTGTTGATGGGAAAAAAACAAGCGCAACATGAATACCTCTACTGGGAAATTCATGGCCCGCGTGGTATGCAGGCCGTGCGGTTCGGTAAATGGAAAGCTGTACGTCGGGGTATCCATGCCAACCCGAATGGCCCCATAGAACTGTACAATCTGGAAGAAGATATTTCCGAAAAAAAGAATGTAGCCAACGAACACCCCGAATTGGTACAAAAGGCAGCTGCGTATATGAAAGCGCGGGAGCTGGCTGTGCTGATGGAGTGGAATTTCTATAGGCCGCCAGGAGCAAGGGAAGACAACGCCTTGAAATAAATTGATTGTTTGAGTATAAATATCATGAATATGCGAAAATATTTTCGATTAGTGAGTGTTTTGCTGATTACATTAAGCCTGGTGGGTGTAGCGGCATTTACCGGCAAGGAGGTAAAGGCTGACAAGTTTTTTACCATTACCCTGAAAAACGCGGGTGAGCTGCAAGATTTTTTTAAGTATACAGCAGAGCGCATTCCTTTTGTGAGCGCGCATCGCGGCGGAGCGTGTAAAGGATTTCCAGAAAATTGCATTCCTACTTTTGAGAATACCCTGTGTCATACCTGGGCCATCCTTGAGATAGATCCGCATTACACCAAAGACAGCGCCATTGTACTGATGCACGATGCCACCCTGGACCGCACCTCCAATGGCAGCGGAAAGGTGTCGGACTATACCCTGGAACAATTAAAACAATTCCGCCTGAAAGACAGCGAAGGCAATATAACCGGGTATGAAATACCTACGCTCGATGAAGCGCTGGAATGGGCAAAAGGAAAAACAGTGTTGGTGCTTGACCAGAAAGATGTGCCTGTGGAAGCGCGTGTAAAAAAGATTCAGCAACACAAAGCGCAGGCAAACGCCATCGTAATAGTATACAACCTTGAGGATGCGAAGAAATGCTATGAAATGGATAAAAACATCATGATGGAAGTAATGATGCCTCACCAGGAAGCTATGAGCAAATTTGAAGCAACCGGCATTCCCTGGAGCAACATTGTAGCTTTTGTAACGCATACGCAGCCGTCTGACCCCACTATTTACGAGCAATTGCACCGGAAAGGAGTGATGTGCATCGTAGGCAGTTCCCGCACCATTGACCGGCAGTACCTGCGCAGTGAGCAAAAAGACAGGCAGGCGCTCACGGAAAAATACCAGTCGCTCATCCGGAGTGGGGCAGACATCATCGAAGCCGACCTGGGCATTGAAGCAGGTGAAGCCTTGATGAATATGGTAAAAGGCAACAGCAGCAAGAAAAAATATTTTACGGTAGCCACCCTTTCTCATTAAACTGAAATAGATACCGGCAAACCAGCGGTTACAATAACTGATGACTCTGAACAATAAGCATTTGGCAGCCGGGAATATGCTCCCGGTTAAGGCACTGATTAGTACAAATGAAAGCGATTTGTTGTCTATGCAACAAACTTCACTTTCAAACACAGTTATGCATATGAAACCCGTCCTCGTTGCCGTATTTTGTTTTTCCTTTTTGTATACCAGTGCCCAGACAAGGCTCATTACCAACGTGCAGGCCCGCAAAATCACCAGCCTGAACGGACAATGGCAGTACATTGTTGATCCCTATGAAACCGGTTACTACGATTACCGCTGGCAGGAACGCCGCGCCAACGACCGTGAAGCCTACTGGAACAGCGACGTACCAGATAATAAATCCGACCGGAAGGAGCATGGATATATCGATAAATATTCCCTCCGTGTGCCCGGCGACTGGAATTCGCAGGACGCCAAATTCCTGTATTATGAGGGAACAGTGTGGTATAACCGAAAATTTGATTTTCAGAAATCAAACTCGTTTAATAAGGTGTTCCTGCATTTCGGCGCCGTGAATTATGAAGCCCATGTATACCTCAATGGCGTTAAGCTGGGATGGCATAAGGGCGGATTTACCCCGTTCAATGTTGAAATACCCGACTCACTGCTGAAAGCCACTGATAACAGGCTGGTGGTTAAAGTGGATAACAAGCGCAAACGCGATGAAATACCCACGCTCAATACCGACTGGTGGAATTATGGCGGCATTACCCGCGATGTGCATTTAATTGAAGTGCCGCCGCAATTCATAGTGGACTACACCCTGCAGTTAAAGAAAGGCAGCACCAACGAACTGGCAGGCTGGATCAAATTCAACGAAGCCGTTAACACTAAAGTAGCTATAGAGATCAGGGAACTGGGATTGCGGCAGGAAATACCGGTAAATGGCGACAGCGTTGCTTTTGCGTTCAAGGCAAACAGTTTGCAATTGTGGTCACCGGAGAAGCCTAAGTTGTATTCGGTGGTGCTCAGGAACGGTGCAGAAACCATTACGGACAAAATCGGCTTTCGCACGGTTGAAACGAAAGGCGGCCAGATACTGCTGAATGGCAGGCCGGTGTTTCTCCGCGGCATTTGCATCCATGAAGAAATTCCTGCGGAAATCAGGAGAGCATATAGCGTACAGGACGCCGCTCGGTTATTGCATCAGGCAAAAGATCTCAACTGCAACATGGTACGCCTTGCGCATTATCCGCACAACGAGCATATGACGCGTATGGCTGACTCGCTGGGCCTGCTGGTATGGTCTGAAATCCCTGTTTACTGGACCATTGATTTTACCAATGCGGAAGTGCTGCAAAAAGCAAAGCAGCAATTGCACGAAATGATTACCCGCGATCGCAATCGCGCCAGCATCATCATTTGGTCGGTAGGAAATGAAACGCCGGTACATACCGCGCGCACAACTTTTATGACCGATCTGGTACGCACGGCCAAAGCAGTCGACAGCACGCGGTTAATATCCGCTGCGCTGGAAGTGCATCGCGTGCAGGGCGTAAATGTGGTGGACGATCCGCTGGGCCAGGTGACCGACATCGTTTCCGTGAATGAATACCTCGGCTGGTATGGAGGTGGATTGCCCGCTGCCTGTCGCAATGCCCAATGGGATATCCGTTACAACAAACCTTTTTTCATCAGCGAAACCGGCGCAGAAGCATTGAGTGGTTTTCATGCGGACAGTCTTACCCGTTGGAGCGAAGAATTCCAGGAATGGTTTTATCGTGAACAAATGGATATGATGCGTCGCATGCCACCCAATTTTGCCGGCATATCGCCCTGGATACTGAACGATTTCCGCTCGCCGCGGCGCAACAACCCCTGGTACCAGGAAGGCTGGAACAACAAAGGCGTATATGATCAGCAGGGGAGAAAAAAGAAAGCATTTTATGTGCTGAAAGCTTATTATGATGAAATGGAAAAAAAATATCAATGAATCTCAAAAGCAGGAAGGCGCAAAGGATCACAAGGAACACGCTGTGGCCCGGTGGTTCAACAACCACATGCACGCCGGCATTTCGTTAAAAACCATCGCGCTCCTTTGCTTCTTTACGTTTACGTGCTTCAATACCTTAGCACAAAAACCGAACATACTCTGGATCATTGCCGAAGATATCAGCGCTTACATCGCGCCCTACGGCGATTCCACGGCTTCCACACCAAATATTAACCGCCTTGCCCGCGAAGGCATTCGCTATACCAATGCTTTTTCCGTGGCAGGCGTTTGTGCGCCGAGCCGTTCGGCAATCATTACGGGCATGTATCCTACCAGTATCGGTACGCACAACATGCGTACGCTGAAAGTATATCCCAACCTCGGTATCCCTGATTATTCCGTAGTGCTTCCGCCCGAAGTAAAACTGTTCCCGGAATTCCTGCGACGGAATGGTTATTACTGCACCAACAATGCCAAGCAGGATTATCAGGTGAAAACACCGCACACCGTGTGGGATGAAAGCAGTGGCCGTGCGCACTGGCGCAACCGGCAGCCGGGCCAGCCTTTCTTTGCGGTGTTTACGCTGGAAGTAACGCACGAATCGCGCATATGGACAAAAAAGAATGATCCGTTGCTGGTGCATCCCGATTCAGTGCCCTTGCCGCCTTACTATCCTGAATCGCCGGTAATACGAAAAGATGTGGCCCGCATGTACTCCAACATTATGGAAATGGACCAACAGGTGGGCAGGTTGCTGCAGCAACTGGAAGAAGACGGGTTACTGGACAGCACCATCATCTTCTGGTTTTCTGATAATGGAGGGCCATTGCCCCGGGGCAAAAGAGAAATTTATGATGCAGGAATCAAACTGCCCCTGATCATCAGGCTGCCCGGTAAAGAACGGGCAGGAACAACCGAAGATCGGTTGGTAAGTTATGTTGACCTGGCGCCCACTATACTCTCCCTCACCGGTATACCGGTCCCTTCCTACATGCAGGGACAGGCTTTTCTGGGCAGCCAGGCAAAGCCTCCGAGAAAATACATTTACGCTGCCCGCGACCGTATGGATTCAGAATATGACCGCGTGCGGGCTGTGCGTGATCACCAGTTCAAATACATTAGAAACTTTCACCCCGAGAAGCCTTTTATGCAAAACATATCCTATCGCCAACAGATGGATATGATGAACGAATTGTTACGGCTGGAGCAGGAAGGGAAGCTGAATGCAGTGCAGCAGTTATGGTTTCGCAAAACCAAACCGCAAGAGGAGCTATACGATACGCACAAGGACCCTTATGAATTGCACAACCTGGCTGGCGATGCACGCTATGCAGCAAAGCTGGCCGAACTACGTGCAGCGTTGGAACAATGGATGCAATGGACGGATGACAAAGGAAGTATACCGGAAAAAGAATGGGTGGCATCCATGTGGCCGGATTTTCAGCAACCACAAACAAGTGGACCCGTGTTTCAGGCCACAAAAGAAAAAGTCAGCATCTCGTGCGCAACGGCGGGTTGCGTGATATCGTACCAGTTAGTTCCGAAAGGGCAGCGCCCTTCCAATCATTGGCATGTCTATACCGGTCCGGTAGCGATCAGCGCAGGACAAACACTATATGCCATAGCAGAACGTATCGGCTACAAAAGCAGCGCCATCAAATCATTTGAACTACCTCAATAAGCAATATTATGTCTGTACAATTTACCCGAAGAGCATGGACCAGGCTGGTGCTCAGTGGCATGGCCGGCGCTTTGTTGCCTGACCGTCTCAGTGCCAACAGAGAAAAAATAGCATTACCCAAAGGATTTGTACTGGGCGTACAAAGCTATAGTTTTCGCGATCGTTCATTGGAGGCGGCCATTAAGGCTATGAAAAAATTGGGGCTAACCAGTTGCGAGTTATGGGAAGGGCATGTAATTCCGCAGGAGATTTTCACGAAGCGCGGAGAAGCATTGCGCAAATGGCGCCTGGAAGTTTCTTTAGATTATTTTCATGCCATCCGTGACCAGTTCAACAAAGCAGGCATAGCACTGCAAGCGTACAATGGCACCATCAAAGACGGCACGTCCGATGAAGAAATCGACCGCACTTTTGAAATGACAAAAGCGCTTGGTACCAATGTGCTTACTTCTTCCGCCACAGTAAGCGTTATGAAACGCATCGATCCGTATGCCCGGCAACACGAGGTGATTGTGGCCATGCACAACCACGACAAAGTGCAACGTCCCAACGAATTCTCAACACCGCAAACGTTTGCGCGTGGAATGGAAGGACTTTCTGAATATATTCGTATCAACCTGGATATCGGTCATTTCACAGCAGCCAATTGTGATCCGGTAGACTATATGAAAAAAATGCACGAAAAAATTGTGTGCATACATGTGAAGGACAGGAAGAAGGACCACGGGCCACGAACACCATTTGGCGAAGGCGATACACCCATTGCGGAAGTGCTGCGGCTTATACGTGACAATCAATGGAACATACCCGCCAACATTGAACTCGAATATCCCGGCGACCCGGAAGTGGAAATGAAACGGTGCATCGACTATTGCCGTAAAGTGCTGGAAGCATAGTAAGAATAATTTATCATTATAAATGCAAGCTTGCTTATGACTACATTCCGTACGAAACAATTCCTGCTTGTTCTGTGCTGTATCCTTACCTGTTGGTGCACCTATGCGCAAAAAGATTCCCTGGCGCCCCGCTTATCCGATCCCCGTTCTTTTACCTGGATATTGCTCCCCGACCCGCAAACGTATAACAAGTTTGGCCGTAACCAGCCGATATTCCAGCTGATGACCGCCTGGATCAAAGACCAGCAGCAAAAACTTAATATTCAAATGGTGTTATGCGTTGGCGACCTGGTGGAGCAAAACAACATACAGCAGCCAGACAGTGTGAACGGCGATCAAACCAGTGTTGAACAATGGCAGGCGGTGTCCACCGCATTCAGGAAATTAAACGGAATAGTACCGTACATCCTGGCCACCGGTAATCATGATTATGGCATCAAAAGCGCCGAGAACCGTTATTCACAATTCAACAGTTATTTTCCGCCGCAATTCAATCCGTTAACGAAGTCAATCCTGGTAGAAATGGCGCCCAATGCGGAAGGCGTTCCTACGCTGGAGAATGCCTGTTATGAATGGAAATCGCCTTTCGGACAATCCTTTCTCTTCTTTGCACTGGAGTTTGCGCCGCGTAAGGCCGTGCTCGACTGGGCGAAGCAGGTGGCCGCACGACCGCAGTACCGCAACCATATTGGCGTCATGATCACACACAGTTACCTGAATTCGGATGGAAAGCGCATTGTAAAGGAAAAGTACAAGGTGAGCGATGCCAATTACGGCGAAACCATGTGGCAGCAATTCGTGCAGCCATCTTCCAACATCCGTTTTGTGTTCAGTGGCCATATCGGCAACAGCGATAAACATATTGACCAGGTGGGCTATCGTTTGGATACCAACGCAGCCAACAAAACCGTACACCAGGTGGTGTTTAATGCGCAACGCGAAGGAGGCGGCTGGCACGGCAACGGAGGTGATGGCTGGCTGCGCATCCTCGAATTTCTCCCCGATCAGAAAACGGTGAAGGTCTCCACCTTTTCTCCCTTGTTCTATATCTCGCCTTCTACCCGTCATTTGTCATGGCGCAAAGAATGGTACGACGAATTCACCTTAACGTATTAATCCTTGAAAAAAATCATGAGCAAAACATCCCATAAACAGACGCGCACGATTTCCCGTCGGAAATTTATCGGGCAGGCAGCTACCCTCTCTGCATTTTTTATTGTACCGCGACATGTATTGGGCGGCAAGGGCTATACTGCACCCAGCGACCAGATCACGCTGGGATTTATTGGAACAGGCCGGCAGGGAATCAACCTGCTTCATTCCTTTACACAAACCGGCGAAGCGCAGATTGTGGCGGCCTGCGATGTGTATGCGGCGAAACTGAAAAACTTCATTGAAAAGACCAATGCTTTTTATGCCGCACGTGCAGGCGGTGAACAGTATAAGGGATGTGATGCCTATACAGATTTTCGTGTGTTGCTGGAACGGAAAGATATTGATGCAGTGGTCATTGCTACACCTGATCACTGGCACGCGGTGCAGGTAGTGCAAGCAGCAAAAGCGGGAAAAGATATTTATTGTGAGAAACCGCTTTCGCTCACCATCGCAGAAGGAAAGGCAATGGTAAAAGCAGTTCGTGCATCCAGGTGTGTTTTTCAAACGGGCAGCATGCAGCGCAGCTGGCCGGAGTTCCGGCAAACAGTGGAACTCATTCGCAATGGTTATATCGGCGATATAAAAACCGTAAAAGTAAGTGTAGGCGGTCCGCCCGTTCCATATGCTCTGCAAGGACAACCGGTGCCGGAAGGGTTGGACTGGGACCGGTGGCTGGGGCCCAATGAATACCTGCCCTTTCATCCCGATATAGCGCCGCCATTGGGCGCCGACATATGGGCACGCTGGCGTTACTATACCGAATTGGGCGGCGGCGATTTGACCGACTGGGGCGCGCATATGTTCGATATCGTGCAATGGGCGCTGGATATGGACCGCAGCGGTCCGGTGCGCATTGTGCCGCCCGATGGAAAAGATCATGCACATCTCACCTTCTATTATGCCAATGGCATCACCATGACGCATGAAAATTTTGGTAAGAACCATGCCATCCGTTTCATTGGCTCGAAAGGACAAATAGATGTACAACGGCGTAAGCTGGAAACCATACCAGAGTCCCTGAAAGACCTTGTGATAACGGATACGGATAAGCGCGTGTACAAAAGCGAAAATCATTACAAAGATTGGTTACAAGCCATCCGTAACCGTACACAAGCCATCTGCGATGTTGAAACAGGGCATCGTTCGGCTACCATCGGCAATCTTGGCAATATTGCCTATGCGCTCAACCGTCCGCTGCAATGGGACCCGCGTAAAGAGCAATTCAAAGGCGATAAAGAAGCCAACAACCTGCTCGGTCGCAGGATGCGGCCGGAATGGTCCTTGGAGCATGTGTAAGGCGGTATACCATGTTACTTGTAGGATAAGATGGTATTGATCAGTCTTACCGGCACCATTACCCATTGGGGCCTGTTGTTGAGTTCGTAATTGAGGGCAAAAATGGCTCTTTCCAGCAGGTAAACCTCGAGAAGTGTGCGCAGGTCATTTTTATCTTTTGGAATAAAGGAACTTTCTGCTACAGTTTCGAGGTAGGCGTGTAAGAAAAACATCGACATATAATGCGTCCACAGTTCTGCATAGGGTGTTAATTTTTCTATGTCTTCCGGTCGAACGAGATTGCTCAGGAGGTTTTCATGCGCGGCATAATAGAACGAACGAATTAAACTGGCCACATCTCTCAGCGGCGATCGTTTGATGCGGCGTTCGCTGAAGCTGCGCGAAGGGTCGCCGCCAAAATGCAGGATGGATACGTCTTTCCCGGTAAACAGGATTTGCTCCAGGTGATAATTGCCGTGAATACGGATCTTGGTAATATCGTATTTCTTCGCAAATATTTTTTTGAGGCGTTGCTGCACTTCTTCTTTGCGTGCCAGCACTTCTTCTACCGCCTGTCGTTCCTGTTCGCCGAGGCGCTTCAGGTTTTTGGCTTGCCCGGAAAAGGTGGAACGCACCAACGGCTGCATGCCTGCAAACAGTGAGCGTTGGTAATGCAGGGAAAAATTTTCTGGCTGAAAAGCTTTGTTTTCGGTTGGCACAGCCAATGCTTTGTGCATTTCTCCCGTGCGCATGCCCAGTAAGCGGCCGGCTTCGCCTGCAGAAACACCCATAGCTTCCTGCACGGAAGCAGGCGCTTTTTCGTAAGGAACAGGATCGGTGAAGGTGCCAATCCATTCCAGTTGGGGCAACTGCTCTTTACTAAGGGTGAGCAATTTTTCATTGTAATCGTCCAAACGGTCCTGCATATACGCACGGGCGGTGCCGTGGTTTTCTACCAGTTCCTGCATCATGCCCAGCATCACGGGATGTTTATCCAGCTGCCAGGAAATAGAGCCGATGTATTTGGGAAAACTCCGGAAGCCGGGCTGCCTGTCGAGATACCGGGTGATTTCCGCGTCGGGATTCGGGATAACATCTACCTGCCGGTACATTTTCAGAAAGAACCGGTTGTCGTAAGTGATGGAAGCATGGCTTTGTTTATCGCTTACCAACCGCGCTTTGATGTCGGTATGCTCCTGCAGGTATTTTTTTACGTGGATGCTGGCGGAAAAAGCCAGTTCGCTGGTGCGCAGGGAAAGATCGTGTCCCCGGTCCATGCGGCCCAGCAACCATTGCGGCAGGGCTAAGGTGTAGAAAGCATCCACCAGCAGTCCCTCTTCGCCGCCCAGTTCTATCCGGCACAGCGCGGCGTGCGGATGCGTTTCATAAATTCTTTTGGCCGTTTCATCTTTTACCATGGTTACCATCAGCTGGTACAACTCCGGCAGTTCGGTTTCGTAAACGACTTCCAGCAACAGCAGGAAAACCGATTGCCCCGGTACGGGGATTTCGCCGTGACGCAACACGGTTACCCGTTTGTTCAACCGTTCTTTCTGTGTGAACCAGGGCACCTTCAACAGGTAAGCGGGAAAAACAATGTTTTGTAAATCTTCTATCGTGGATTCGTGTACAATTTCCTTCCATCGGTTGATGCGGATGAGTGGAAGACTTTCCGTTTTTTCTGCTTCCACCAGCGCTTTCTGGAGTTGGAACCAGTAATAGGTATAGGAATCGAGTGTGAGCAAATACAAATTGCTTTCCTGGATTACCGGGAATTTGTTTTTGCTGAATACTTCCACTGGCTGATAGCCTTTCCATGCACTCAGGTCAAGCTCTACGGCTTGCGAGTAACGCGACAGGTTCACCACCACCAGCATCACTTCGGATTCATAGGTGCGCGTAAATGCCAGTACTTTGGAATTCTCTGCATTGATAAACACCATGTCCCCGCGACTGAATGCCTTGAATTTTTTGCGCATGCCTATCATGCGTTTCATAAACCATAGCAGTGAGGAGGTGTTGCGGTATTGCGTTTCAACATTCACCGCTTCATAATGGTATTCCGGGTCGAGAATAACGGGCAGATATAATTTTTGCGGGTTGGTGTCTGAAAAGCCGGCATTCCTGTCGGGCGACCATTGCATGGGGGTACGCACGCCATCGCGATCGCCGAGGTACACATTATCGCCCATACCGATCTCATCTCCATAATAAATTACGGGCGTGCCGCGTAAAGAGAAAAGCAAACAGTTCAGCAATTCTATTTTACGCCGGTTGTTTTCCATCAGTGGCGCCAGCCGGTGACGGATGCCGAGATTGATCTTTGCTTTGGGATCTTTTACATACACTTTGTACATGTAGTCGCGTTCTTCATCCGTTACCATTTCGAGTGTGAGTTCATCGTGGTTGCGGAGAAAGATGGCCCACTGGCAGTTGTCAGGGATTTCGGGCGTTTGATCGAAAATGTCTGTGATAGGATAGCGGCCTTCCATTTGTAAGGCCATGAAGATGCGCGGCATCACCGGGAAGTGATAATTCATATGGCATTCATCACCATCGCCAAAATAAGCGGCAGCTTCTTCCGGCCACATATTGGCTTCGGCCAGCAATAAGGTGCCGGGAAATTTCTGGTCAACATGTTTGCGGAGTTTTTTCAGGAAAGCATGTGTTTCCGGTAAATTTTCGCCATTGGTGCCTTCGCGTTCGAAGAGGTAGGGAACGGCGTCGAGCCGGAACCCGTCCACGCCCATAGCTGCCCAGTAATCGATGATGCGAAAAACTTCCTGCTGTACCCTGGGATTATCGTAATTCAGATCAGGTTGATGATGAAAAAAGCGGTGCCAGTAATATTGTTTGGCTACGGGGTCCCAGGTCCAGTTGGAGGTTTCAAAATCCTGGAAAATGATGCGTACATCTTTGTATCTGGTAGGATCATCGCTCCATACATAATAATCTCTGTATACCGAACCCCTGGGCGCTTTGCGGGCGCGTTGAAACCAGGGATGCTGATCAGAGGTATGATTGATGACCAGCTCGGTAATGACCTTCAGTTTGCGCTTGTGCGCTTCTTTGATAAATTTTTTGAACTGGTTGATGGTGCCATAGGAGGGATTGATGTGGTAGTAATCGGCAATATCATAACCATCATCCCGAAGCGGAGAAGGATAGAAGGGTAACACCCACACCGCAGTGATGCCAAGGTCTTCGAGATAATCGAGTTTTTCCAGCAGGCCCTGGAAATCACCTATGCCATCATTGTTGCTGTCGCGAAATGCTTTGATGTGCAGTTCGTAGATGATGGCGTCTTTGTACCATAGCGGGTCGTCAATGTGTTTGGCTTTTCCCATATCCGATCATATTTCCCTGATAGTAAGAAAATAGTGTGCATAGGGGCTTTGGGGAAATGTTTCTACAGGATTAGTGGGATGTTACTGTAGGGGTAAAAAGTACGTGCAGCATTGACCCACAAAATTTCTTTACTGTCGGTAATGGGCAGCTATTGAAGCGAAAAAAAAGTTTTGAGGCTAATCCTAATTTGCTTTGTAGCAAATAAATTTTCACTAAAAGACGCAGTTAATCTTTAGTACATCCAGCTACCAGCCCATCCCCCGCCAGCGGGGGATAGACTGGCAGTTGGATGCACCAGGTTACACCTTCGGTTCCCAGCCTTTTTCATATTCTCTTCTCCAATACTTCATTGCTTCTTTATCGTTCACTATATGCCCGTTCTTAGGGTCACAGTACAATGTGCGGCCGGTGCGTTGCGCAATATTCGCCAGATGGCACAACAACACACTCTTCGCTCCATCGTCAACAGGTGCAGTCAGTTTTGCATTACCCCGCACTGCTTCCACAAAATTGTTGAAGTGATAAAAATCCAGGTTGCCGCTTGCACTCACCGGGTTGGTTGGATCATGCTGCGCATCAGATTTCACTTCCTTCACCAGCTTATTGTTATAATCAAAAATCTTGTAATCATCATTGCCTCCATTCACCAACGTGCCTTTATCTCCATATAACACAAATCCACGGCCGGCGCGCTCTACCGGGAAATTATTACAGCTACGTCCTTCCCATGTAATAGCCTTGCCGTCGCCAAATTCAAAAGTCACAATCTGCGTATCGGGCATTTCCCAGTCATCTTTGTAAGCATAACGGCCACCAGCAGACGTAACTTTTGTTGGAAAGTCTACGCCCATAAACCACCGGCAGCAATCAATTTCATGCGTACCATTGTTGCAGGTTTCTGCGGTCCCCCAATGCCAGAACCAGTGCCAGTTGTAGTGTACCAGGTTGTCTTTATACTCTTTTCGCGGCGCCGGTCCCTGCCACAGTTCCCAGTCGAGGGTGGAGGGCACCGGTACTTTCTTGCCATAACCAATCGATTTGCGGTTATTGGCGTACCAGCCTTTGCCGAGGTATACATTGCCGATAATGCCTTCGCGCACCTGTTTTACTGCTTCAATGAGGTTGGGCATGGAGCGGCGCTGGTTGCCCATTTGTATGAGTTTGCCATATTTATGCATGGCTTCGGTGAGCAATTCTCCTTCGAAGGGATTGTGTCCGCAGGGTTTTTCTACATACACATGTTTGCCGTGCGTAACGCCCAGGATGGCCGCAGGCGCATGCCAGTGATCGGGCGCGGCAATGATCAGTGCATCGTAATCTTTTTGCTGTACCAGTTTGCGCACGTCTTTGATCACCGTGGGTTTACGGGCAGCAGTGGCAAACGGTTTCATTCCAATGGCAATCGCTTTGTCTTCCACATCGCAGATATAGGCTACTGCTACATTGGGCAGTTTGGCAAAACATTCGGCCAGGTAGGCGCCGCGGCTGTTCACGCCCATAACGGCAACGGTAACCTTATTGCTCGGCGCATTTTTGCCAAATACGGGGAAATTTAAAATGGTGATGCCTGCAGTTGCAATCGTGGTGTTTTTAAGGAAATCTCTGCGTTTCATATAGCGATTGGTTTTGGATGGACGCTAAAGATAAACAGTTTGGCAGAGATGGGAGATAGTAATTGTTCTAAAAGTAAGGTGGTGGGGAAGATAGATAGGAATATGGTTGAATGGCGCATGGGCCATCCAACCATGTAGTTACTTTATATTGATTCGCTTTTTTTACCTACAGTAATGACAGGTATGTTGGAACCGTACGACAATAATTTTCTCGTAATCCGGTTCCACCAGCCGGGCATGTGGAAGTCGCTGAATGGATTGGCCATGATGAGATCGGCATTGATGCGTTTGGAAAATTCCAACGTGCTTTTGGCCAGGTTCTTTCCTTCCAGCAGGAAACATTGCACCGGTATGGTGCTCAGGCTTTGCACTACTTCCAGCGTTTTGTTCAATACTACTTCGGCTGCGTTATCATCTTTGCGCAAGCTCACCAGGTACACGGTAGAGCGGAACGAACGCGCCAGTTGCGTGGCCAGCTGAATGCGGCGAACCGGTACATCGTTCGTAAGCGGCAGCACAATTTTTTTGAAATGGCTCACCAGTCCGCTTGAGCGAATGGCCAGTACCGGCACATTGGTTTTGCGGGCCAGGCGGCTTATGGAAACGGAAGAGAGAATTCGATGAATGAGATTGAACCGGGAAAGCCCGATCACCACCATATCCATCTCGTATTGTTCTATATAGCGGGTGAGCTCGCGGCTATGGCTGCCCTGCAGCAAACTGATTTCAATATTGCCTTCGCCTACGAGGTGATGTTTATAGCGATCTTTCAGTGCTTCCAGTTTCTTGCGCGCATTGTTGATGTCTACCGTGAAATCGTATGGCAGCAAATGCCCGGCATCGAAAGGCACAAAAGGAAGGAGGTTTTTCGATAGCACGTGTACGAGGTGAATATTGCACTGGAAATTGTTGGCCAGTTCAATGGCTTTTGTGATAGCCCATTTGCTGCGGCCGGAAAAATCTACCGGCACCAGTATGTTGTACAGTTTCTTTGGCATAGTGGCTTGTTTTTAGAATTGCAATGGATCAGGTTACGCTTGCGTTCAAGCCAGGCTTAGTAAGGATTGGAAGCTGTGCTCCCGGATGTTTTGGTAGGCAATGGTTTCCAGCACTTCGTCTTTGGTGCAGAAAGAAAAACCTTTGCCCGCATGACCTACCATACAACGGTCGTCGCGGCTATCGCCTACAGCAATGCAATTTTTCAGCGGGACATTGAATTTTTCACAGGCATATACCAGCGCGTTGGTTTTGCAGTACGCATGACCGCATAAACTTTCCGGTGAACCAAAGAAATAGGAGGGCAGGGCTACTTCGCCGGTACATCTGCCTTCGAAGAACTCGAGTTGGTTTGCATAGGAAAAGTCAGCACCGATCTTCTGTCGAACATAATTTGTTACAAGGGTATAGCTGTTACTGATGATACCTACAATATAACCCTTTTGTTTCAAAGTACGCACCACATCTTTAATATCGGGCACCATTTGCATACGGCTGGCGATATTGAGCATTTCGTCCATGGTGCGCCCTTTCAGCAGCAAGCCGATGCGTTTGGTTAAGATAATAGGGTCTTTTTCCTGTGCGCGAAGGTCTTCCAGCTTCGCGGTGAATCCGAATTCTTTGGCGCATTCATCGATGGTACGGCCGAGCAGAATGGTATCGTCCATGTCGAAAATGGCCATTTTGTGAAAGCCGGACAATTCCTCCCGCAGGGTTTTGTTCATCTCGCGGTTGATCGTTTCGAGCGAATGGATCTCTTCTTCACTGATTTCTACATGGTTATGCCGGTGTGCTTTGCTGATGATGGCGCGCGACACTTCCTTACTCATTTTGCCCAGTGCCTGCCAGGGTTTGCTTTTGTTTTCGATATAGCCGATGTTCACTTCTTTTACGCGGGCTTTCATCAGGTACATGTCGATGAGTATGCCGATGTCTACGCCATAATCGTTGAAGAAATCAATTTTTTCGAACAGTGATTTTTTTCCGGCAATCATACCGCTCAGGGGCTGTGAAAAATGAGCGAGACCGGGATAAAATATATTGAGCAGCGGCTTGGCTACCAGTTCCGTTACACGGCCGGCATTGCGGGCGAAACTGCCTTTTACAAAATCGGCTTCGTTGTTCAGTAAGGGTTGTGCAAGGAGGGTGATGGTATCAGGGGGGTAGGGATCGATATCGCCATCCAGGAAGATGACCAGGTCGTTGGTGGCATGCCGGATGCCGTCTTTCATGGAAATGCCTTTGCCGCGCACCTGGCTGATAATGACGCGGGCGCCTGCAGCGGTAGCGGCTGCCACAGTATCATCTTCCGACTTATCATCCACCACAATTACTTCACTCACGGAAGGATGCTCAAGACAAAAGCGAACCACATTGCCGATCGTTTTACCTTCATTCAATACAGGAATAACAACAGTTAGCATACTTCTTAAATGTTTTTCTGCGGTTGGTGAATCAATAGTTCGGATGGGATATCCGGTTAAAATGCAAAAGACGAACCAATAATGCAGCATTGCCCGGCACGGGTCTTCCGGCTGCGTATTGGCACGAAGGCTAATCAAAAAGAATATTGGCTGAAAATGTGGTTGTTACAGGGTTTTTCCAGGATGGTTATTCGTTGCCGAACCCGGTAATTTCTGCAGGAAATTTTGAATCTCGGTTAAATAACGATTAAAAGAGTATTAAAACTTACGAGCGTGAGTGAGTGGGTGCTAAACGGTTAATAATGAATATGTTATGAGGTGGTTACGGGTGATAAAAATTTACCAGATGTTATAGTGAAAAAGCGCTGTAAACAACTCAAAATCCGGCGTACCGCTTTCGTTAGCCTGGCTCTGGTGCGCGTTGCGCAGTGGTATAAAAATTGGCCGTAGTATTAAAACTAAAAATCCCTCCGGAGAGGGATTTCGTATGAGGGTTGGATTGTTTCGTTTTTAGTAGTCACGGTTGTAACCGCCACCGCCGCTGCGATTGTAGCCGCCTTTCTTGTAGCCGCCACCACCGCCGCCGCCGAAAGATCTTTTCTTAAATCCACCGCCGCCACCACCTTGTGGTTTGGGCTGGGCTTCATTAACGATGATCTTTCTACCGAGAATTTCGGAGTCGTACAGGCTGGTCAGCGCGTTTTGTGCTTCGCCGTCTTCAGGCATCTCAACAAAACCAAAGCCTTTGCTGCGGCCGCTAACTTTGTCCTTAACGATTTTTGCGGAAGTCACTGAGCCGTACTGCTCAAAAAGGGTTCTTAGCTCCTCGTCTGTCATTTGCCAGGAGAGGTTCCCTACGTAAATGTTCATTGTAACAAAATTTTAGTGTTCTGATAAAAACCGATAAATGCTTATAGTTGCTACGATGAACTGAGAGGAAACCAGGATATCAGGTAAAGCACTTCAGAACATGAGAACTAAGACATTAATCAACCATGAAGATAGGAAATAATTCCATTTAACCAATAAAATTATAACCGATATACTGCCCCCGAAAATGGCAGCAAATACGAAGCGTTTTTCCCTTGAATGTCTGGTAATTTTACTGTCTGCATGCCTGTATCAAAATAAAAAAACTGCCCGGCTGACCGGGCAGTTTTACTATTACGTTATAGCACTGTTTATTCTGCTACTACTTCAAATTCTACTTCTGTGGTGTGTCCGTTACCGAAGTCAATCGTAGCCTTGTAGGTGCCAAGTTCCTTCACGTCGTCGGGGATCTGAATTTTCTTACGGTCAATATCATATCCCTTTTGTTCGCGGATGGCGCGGCTCAATTGCAAAGAGGTAACGCTGCCGAAGATTTTGCCGCTGGTGCCGGATTTGGCGCCGATTTTCAGCGCGCCTTCCTTCAGTTTGGCAATTACTTCGTTGATAGCGGCCAGCATTTCCTGCTCTTTTTTCTGGAGCAGTTTCTTTTTTTCTTCCAGCTTTTTGAGGTTGGAAGGGCTGGCTTCTATGCCGAGTTTTTGCGGGATGAGGTAGTTGCGGGCATAGCCGTTACGCACCTTCACCACTTCGTTGGCGGCACCCAGATTGTCTACGTCCTGTATCAATATTACTTCCATGGTGTCCTCCTACTTTAAAAGGTCAGTTACATAAGGCAACAACGCCATCTGGCGTGCTTTTTTTACGGCCTGCGCTACCTTGCGCTGGTATTTCAGCGAGTTACCGGTTATGCGGCGGGGTAATAATTTGCCTTGTTCGTTCAGGAACTTTTTCAGAAACTCAGCGTCCTTGTAGTCAACGTACCGGATGCCATATTTCTTGAAACGGCAGAATTTTTTCTGGCGCTTCTCGGTTTTAATGGCGGTCAGGTATTTAATCTCATTCGATTTTGCCATACGTTAAGCCTCCACTGCTTTTTCAGTTCCTGTTGGTACGCCGCTTCTCTTTTTCTCATTGTACTCGACGGCGTATTTATCGAGTGCAGTGACCATTTGACGAAGCACATGTTCGTCGCGCAGCAATTGAATTTTCAATTGCTCATTGAAGCTGGATGGCGCTTTGTACTCCAACACCCAGTACAAACCAGTGGTTTTTTTCTGGATGGGATACGCCAGTGATTTTAGTCCCCAGGGATTTGAGTGCACTACTTCGCCTCCATTGCTTTTAATGAAGTCGATGTATTTTGTCTGGGCGGCTTTGTAGTCGTCGTCAGACAGCACAGGGGTAAAAATCACCATCAATTCGTAATTCTTCATTGATCCCTGTTTTTGGTTTACAATTAAAAAAATGGGTTGCAAAGATAATGGGTTTTAGTGAAAGGACAAGGAGTGGGGAGCTACAATTTTTGTGGGGGAGTTTTGTGGGAGGGGTTGAAAATCAATGGTTTTTGTGGTGGTTTTATTGGGGCGCGAAGGAAATACAGGAATCCAATGGCGCAGAATGATAAAAGCTATCAACAGGCAGTTGATACGAATGCCCATCAAATGATAAACAGACCAGGGTATGGTAATAAACGCAAAAAATGGCAACCAGCTTTTTGTTCAGTTGATAAGTAGTGCGTTGGAGGAGTTGGGGTTTTCCTGTAAACAAACGGGAGTTTTTCGGAGAGAAAAGAAACATGGTTTTGAAGAGATCCGTTACAGTGAGCTTGAACCAGGAATTAATGCAAAAATTTATACGGAAAGTTATGCAAGAAAGCGTATAGAGCCAATTGACGCTATTGGGGAAGAATGTTTTTGGCAAATGGAAGAACTATTCCGGCCGGGAAAAGACCATACTGTCGCCACCTTGATTTTTACGGCCTGTAGCGTAAGCGAATTTCAATTTGACCCTGCGAATATTAATAAGTGGGTGCATTACAAAGACAGGTATGAAGAAGCCGCCACAGAAGAGGGACTGGGTGTAATGGCCGATAAATTTTTGAACACCATTAAACAAAATGTTATTCCCACTTTGACAGGTATAATAACATCAAGACATTGGATGCTTTTATTAATGAAAAGCCGGAGTACTACTTTGAGGTTATTCATATGTTTTCCGGAGCTGGTCTTATGTTCAAGAAAATGATTATTGCAAAGCTGGCGGGTAACACAGCATATGAACAAATTTGCCAAGCCATGAAAGAAAGAATACTAAGAAGGACTGATGATAGTGAAAAGGAGAAGGCTTTGTACATGTTGGTGTGGACTAATCTTTATGAAAAACTAAAAACTGTTGCACCGTTGAAGCATCCTGAATTGGAGTAGGGGGATTTGGTTTGCTGGCGGAATTGAGCTGTTCACTTGTTTGCCGAAGCTGGTCTTATGTTCAAGAAAATGATCATCGCAAAGCTTGGCGGTAACGATCAGTATGAGCAGATGTGCGAAGCAATGCGGAAATATATTTTGGATACAGATGTGGGTAAAGAAGAAACACAACTATACCTGGGGGTATGGTCAAAGCTTTGCGAAAGATTAAAAAGCGTGACGTCATTGGAAAAGCCTGAAATGGATTAGTTTCTGCAGGATGACCCCCGAATAACATACAGAAAAACCTGGCCCGGAAAAAATTTATTGGGAGAATTGCTAACTGAAATCCGGGTTCATTTCATGGGAGCGTATTGAGTGATAGTTTGTATAGCCGCAGATGTCCTTTAAATATGGACCAAATGCGGCATATTTACGTAAATTATGAATAGAATTCGGTGCTATGAATTTTAGATTAGTAAAACAATTGAAGAACGTTAGTGCTGTCGCTAGCATTAAAAATGGCAGGGTGTTCTACATATCCAAAAGATGGAATTTTGAAGTGGTAAAATTGGATGGGGATTTAACTCCGGAATTTATATGTAGCAACGCGGTAAACGCGACAACATATGAAGACTATATAAATATAACCACACGACCGCAAGACGGTCAGGTTAATGAATTGAAAATATATGACACGGTTTCAAATGAAATTGTTGGCAGCGCAAAAGATATTAATAGCTTTTTTTCTGTAAATAAAAATGCCTGCGAAATTTATTATTCAAAGAAAGACGGGGATGTTTATGGGATATACTGTTATAATTGGTGCGAAGAACGAACGGAATTTATGATGCAAGGAAAATTTTTGCTTTTCCCCAAGTACATAGAGCCTCTGCTGATAACGAGAGCAGAGTCCAATGTATGGCCTGATTATGTGATTGCATATGATGTGCGGAATCGTACCATCGTTTGGCAATATGACTGTAGGGAGGTAGGGAAACACTATGATTTTATGCGTAGGCAATGGTTAGACGGAAAAGTGAGGGAAATGATGGCAGATGCGCGCACCGTCTTGCTCCTTGTAGTAACCAAGGTTATTTGCCTGGATACCTTTAAAGGCACAGTGAATTGGATCTTTGAAAATCAAAAGGGCCTTGATATAATGGTGGCATACCTTGAAACTACCGGAGAAGTATTAGTATTTGATTCCACCCAATTCTATATTCTTGACAGGCTGAGCGGACAGGTACTGCGGTCAAGCGACAATTTGAAACCCGAACTTGCAAAGTATGCTATAAGGGGGGCAAGTTATTCAAATCCGGTAATCACAGAAAGCCATATATATGTAACCTTTTGTTCTGAGAGGAAGATAGCAGTTTTTGATAAGTACAATTTTTCTATTGTTCATGTGATTGAAATCAACAGTGTAGACAGGCCGGCACAGTCCGACCCACCTATAGTGCTTGATAATATGGTCATTCAATTAACTATGGACGATATACTTCATATCTATGAAAAAGTGTAACAGAACAGTGTAGCAAGGGTTTGATGCCTTTCAGAAATCATTTGAATTAGTGTGAATAATGATTTGTTGGTTAAATGCATCAAGCAATGAGATGTTTGTATTTAAGTGAATGAAGTAATGCTGCTGAGCCCAGAACGGAAGGCATTAAAAGCACCAGGTGATCCCAATGAAAGTAATACAGAAACGGCCAGGCACCAAAGTTTTAGTAGAAAAGCCCGGTCCAAAAAATTGCTTTGAGAGTTGCTAACTGAAATTCGGGTCCATTTCATGAAAGCATATTAACTGATAGCTGATGACGAGGTAGATTCTCGTCACCTTGTTTTTCTGAGCAATGAGCCTATGAATGCCATAACCTTTAACCTTGCTTCAATTGCTACTGCGGGAAACCGTTTCGGCTATCAGCGCTTCACGAACTTCCAGGGATGGTATTACGTTGCTACAACCTGATATTGTGACAGTCAGGCCTATCTGGGGAGTCTTACCTGCGCAAATTAACCAGAACTGACATTTTTTCCGTCTTTATATTTGCCATTCCGTCTGGCACTCCATTTGTTTGCCAGCCAGCATTATCACACATCAAAAACTGACTCCATATGGCCAAGGGTAAAATACAGGTGCAAACGGAAAACATCTTTCCTATTATCAAAAAGTTCCTGTACAGCGACCATGAAATCTTCCTCCGTGAGCTGATCAGCAATGCCGTAGACGCTACCCAGAAACTGAAAACCCTCTCATCCATTGGTGAAGCAAAAGGCGACCTGGGCGAACTGGACATTGAAGTAAAACTGGATACCGAAAAAAAGACCATCACCATTTCCGATAAAGGTATTGGTATGACCGCCGAAGAGGTGGAAAAATACCTGAACCAGGTGGCTTTCAGTGGCGCCGAAGAGTTTGTAAAGAAGTATAAAGGACAAAACGAAAACAATATCATCGGAAAATTCGGTCTCGGGTTTTATTCGGCCTTCATGGTGAGTGACAAAGTGGAAGTGTTTACCAAAAGCTTCCGCGAAGGCGCCAAGGCTGCCCGCTGGGAATGCGATGGCAGTCCTGAATATATCCTGGAAGAGACAGAAAAAGAGAGCAGGGGTACCGATGTGGTATTGCACATCAATGAAGAAAGCGCAGAGTTTCTGGATGCCATGCGCATTGAAAATATATTGAACCGCTTCTGCCGCTTCCTGCCCGTGCCCATCTACTTTATCCATAAGGATGAGGAGAAGAAAGTAAACCCCATTAACAATACCCAGCCCGCCTGGATCAAAAAGCCCAGCGAACTCACTTCACAGGATTACCAGAATTTCTATAAAGAATTGTATCCGTACAACGAACCGCCGTTGTTCTGGATCCATCTCAACGTAGACTATCCCTTCAATCTCACCGGTATTCTGTATTTCCCCAAAATCAAACAGAGCTACGAAATACAGAAAGACAAAATACAGTTGTACTGCAACCAGGTATTTGTAACAGATGAAGTAAAAGATATTGTACCGGAATTCCTGATGCTGCTGCACGGCGTGATCGATAGTCCCGATATACCGCTGAACGTAAGCCGTAGTTACCTCCAGGGCGATCCCAATGTGCGAAAGATCAACAACCACATCACCAAGAAGGTGGCCGACAAACTGGAAGAACTCTTCAATAAAGAACGCAAGGAGTTTGAAGAGAAATGGGAAAACCTCAGTCTCTTTGTGAAGTACGGCATGATGACGGACGACAAGTTCATGGACCGTGCCGCGAAGTTTCACATATTTGAAGGCGTTACGCCCGAAAAGAAATGCTACACTCTTGATGAGTATAAAGCAGCTGCTGAAGCCCTGCAGAAAAATAAAGACGGCAAGCTGGTAATTCTATATACCTCTGACCCCGTTCAGCAGGACGCCTACATCAAAGCTGCCGAGGCCAAAGGCTACCTGATCGTAAAACTCGACACCATCATCGATCCTTCTTTCATCAACCACATGGAGATGAAATGGAGCGATGTGCACTTCACCCGTGTAGATTCGGATGTGGCCGATAATCTCATCGACAAACAGGACAATACCGATAGCGTGCTGAGCAAAGACGATGAAAGCAAACTGAAAGACCTGTTTACGCTGGATATGCCCGGGCTGACCATGACGGTGGAAATAAAAGGACTGCCTGCTGAAGCACCTCCTGTAATAGCCACCCGTCCTGAGTTTATGCGTCGTATGAAGGATATGGCGGCCGTGAGCGGGCCCATGATGAATTTTTATGCCAACATGCCCGATGAAGTAACGCTTACCGTAAACGGTAACCATCCCATATACCAGAAAGTGCTGAGTGAAAATGACAAAGACAAACAGGAAAAGATGGTGCGCAACCTCGCCGACCTGGCTTTGCTGTCGCAGGGACTGTTGAAAGGCGGCAACTTAACAGACTTCATTAACCGCAGCATAGAACTCATGCACGGGGAACCTAAAAGCCGGATCATTCTCACAGAGTAATAAAAAGAAAAGTCAGAAGCAAGTAAACTTCTGACTTTTTTCTTTACTTATCCTTCATGCAACAGCTCATTCTTTCCATCCTCCACCAAGCGCCCGGTACAGTTCTACCATGGCGCTTAATCGTTGCCTGCGAATATCGGCCAGCACCAGTTCCGCCTGCAGCGCATTGCTTTGGGCAGTGATCACTTCGAGGTAATCTGCCAGACCACTGCGGAAAAGCATTCCGGCATTATGCACTGCCTGCTGCAGGGTTTGAACGCGTTCTGCAGCAATGCGTTGCTGGCTGTCCAGCTTTTCCAGTCGTACCAGCGCATTCGATACTTCTCCCACTGCATTCAATACCGATTGACGAAAACGAATCACGGCCTGCTCGCGTTGTACGCGGGCCACCTCCAGTTGCGTTTGCAACCGGCGCTGGTTCAACACCGGCTGTGCCAGGTTGCCGGCCACCGTACCAAACAGGGAAGCGGGCATGGTAAACCAGTTGCTGGATTTGAACGAATTCAATCCACCTGTTGCGGAAATGCTCAGCACCGGATACATGCTGCCCTGCGCTACACCTACCCGTGCATTGGCCGACTTCAACGCCATTTCACTGGCGCGTACGTCGGGTCGGCGACTTACCATACTCGCCGGAATGCCAGTGGGTAATTGGGCAGGTACAACAAAATCGTTCAATAATGAATTTCGGTTAATGGTACCCGGTAACTCTCCTGTCAATATGCGTAAGGTATTTTCCTGTACGGCTATTTCCTGTTCCAGTTGCGGCACCAATTGGGCGGCCGCTTCCCGCTGGGCAATGGCCTGTTGTACGGCCAGCTCAGTCACCTGTCCGGCCTGCTTCTGTAATTGCATCATGTTTACTACCGTATCACCAAGCAGCAGGTTTTTGCGCGCCACATCCAACTGGGCATCGAGCATCAGCAGGTTGAAATACGTATTGGCAATATCAGCTACCAGCGTTGTCTTTACTGCCCGTGCTGCTTCGAAAGATTCCAGGAAATCGGCCACCGCCGCTTCGCGCTGACGCCGCAGCCGGCCCCAGATGTCCAGCTCCCAACTCAAGGTGGCGCCTAATGTATAATCTTCCACATGGGAGGTGCCCAGGAAATTTTCCAGGCTGATGCCATTTAAACTGTTCTTCGAAGGAATGGTGGTAGAAGCGGTGCCCTGCGCTACTATAACCGGCGTCCAGTTCACGCGGGCCTGCTTCACATAAATACGCGCTTCTTCTGCACGCTGCATGGCCAGTTGCAGATCGAAGTTGTCGCGCACGGCTTTATCAATCAGCGACTGCAAAGTGGCGTCTGTAAAAAACTGTTTCCATTCCATATCACCAATGCTGGTGGTATCGGCGCCAGCATTGGCTTCAAACTGTTCGGGCAACGGTACTTCCGGTCGTTGATAATCCCTCCCTGCCCGGCACGAAGCCAGCAGGAATGTGATGGTTACTATGAAGAGATGTTTTCTTTGCATGATAATGAGCTGTTTTACTGTTCGCTACTAACTACTGCGGGTTTTTTGATTTTTTCCTGTATATACTGAAATATCACAAACAACACAGGGATGATAAATATGCCCAGTACTACCCCTGTAAACATGCCGCCGACGGCGCCGGTGCCGATGGATCGGTTACCCATAGCCGATGCACCGGTAGCTTTTACCAGCGGTAACAAACCGGCAATAAAGGCAAAGGAGGTCATGAGAATAGGACGAAGCCGGAGCCGTGCTGCCTCCAGCGCACTGTCGAACAGCGAGAGGCCAGCCCTGCGCCGCTGAACGGCATATTCCACAATCAGGATGGCATTTTTCGCCAACAGACCTACCAGCATGATCAGGCCTACCTGCACGTAAATGTTATTTTCAATACCGGTCAGTTTGATCAGGGCAAACACACCGAAGATACCGGTGGGCACCGACAGAATTACCGATAACGGCAGTATATAACTTTCATACTGCGCCGCCAGCAGGAAGTACACGAATACTACACTAAGTATAAAGATCAGCGTGGTTTGTGAACCGGAAGAAATTTCTTCCCGCGTCATACCACTCCATTCATAAGCATAACCGCGCGGCAAATATTGCTCTGCCACTTCCTGGATGGCTTTGATGGCATCACCGGTGGTATAACCCGGGTTGGGCAAGCCGTTGATGGTTACCGCATTGAACAGGTTGTTGCGTGATACAGTTTCCGGACCATATACCCGTTGCAATTTTACCAGGCTGTTTACCGGCACCATTTCACCTAAATTATTCTTGGTATACATGGTGTTCAACGAAGCCGGATCAGCGCGATAGTCCACATCTGCCTGTACAATCACGCGATAGTATTTACCAAATCGGTTAAAGTCGGAAGCAAAACTGCTACCATAATACACCTGCAATGTTTGTAAAAGATCGCTCACATTTACGCCCATTTGCTTGGCGCGCATTTCATCGATCTCGATCATGTATTGCGGGTTGGCTGTATTAAAGGTGGTAAAGGCATAAGCAATTTCCGGGCGCTTCATCAACTCGCCGATAAACCCATAGGCTGTATAACCCAGCTTCTCCAGCGAACCGCCTGTACGGTCTTGCAGGATAAATTCAAAACCGCTGGTATTACCAAATCCCTGCACCGTGGGAAAGACGAACAGGAACACACTGGCTTCGGTAATGGCGCTCAGTTTCTGGTTCAGCACGCCGATCATGGCGTTGATGTCTTTCACCGGGCCGCGTTCTTCAAAGGGTTTCAGGCGAATGAACCCAAAAGCATAGTTGGACGTATTGGCATTCGCAATAAAGTTCAAACCGGCTACTGAACCACGCCTTTCAATAGCAGGTTCCTGTTGCAGTATGCTGTCGATGCGGTTTACCACCTGCTGCGTACGTTCCAGCGAAGCGCCGGGCGGCAGGTTTAATGAATACACAATAAAGCCCTGGTCTTCGGTTGGTATGAAACCCGTGGGGGTAGATTTGATCATATACACCGTGGCCACCGTTACAATCACCAGTGCGCCGATGGCTATCCACTTACGACGGATGAGGAAACGAAGGCTTTGCACATATCTTTCCGTAGTTCTGCGGAAACCGGCATTGAAAGCCGTAGCAAACCGTTGTCCAAATCCGGCCAGTGCGTATTTCGGTTTTCCTTCACCGGTATGGGCATGATTGTTCCGGAGAAACAGGGCGCAGAGCGCAGGGCTTAGCGTCAATGCGTTTACGGCAGAGATCAGGATGGCGATGGCCAGGGTAAACGCAAATTGTTTGTAGAACACACCGGCCGGTCCCTGCATGAACCCAACCGGTACAAATACGGCCGCCATCACCAGTGTAATGGAAATGATTACACCTGATATTTCGCTCATGGAAGATAGCGTTGCCTGTTTCGCAGGCAGACCGGTATTTTCCATTTTTGCATGCACGGCTTCCACCACCACAATGGCGTCATCCACCACAATACCAATTGCCAGCACCAGCGCAAACAGGGTGAGCAGGTTGATGGTAAATCCAAAAACCTGCAGGAAGAAGAACGTGCCCACAATGGCTACCGGTACCGCAATAGCTGGTATCAGGGTAGAACGAAAATCCTGCAGGAAGATAAACACCACAATAAACACCAGGATAAATGCCTCGATCAATGTTTCCCGCACCTGGTCAATACTGGCATCAAGAAACTCCTTGGCGCTGTACATGGTGAAATATTCAATGCCCTCGGGGAATTGTTTGGAAGCTCTTTCCAGCACACGGTTTACCTCGGTGAGAATATCATTGGCGTTGGATCCGGCCGTCTGGAAAATGGCAATACCAATGCCCTGCTTGCCCATGATGTTGGTGTTGGCGCTATAAGTGAAAGCGCCAAACTCTACGCGGGCAACATCTTTCAAACGCACTACAGAACCATCGGGATTGGCTTTGAGAATGATGTTTTCGTATTCTGCATTTTGGGAGAACTTTCCTTTGTACTTCAATACATATTCAAACGACTCTGCACTGCTTTGACCAAACCTTCCCGGCGCTGCTTCGAGGTTCTGATCGCGGATGGCATTCAGCACCTCCTGCGGCGAAAGATTGTTGGCGGTGAGACGGTCAGGGCGCAGCCAGATACGCATGGAGTAATCCTTGGCGCCGAATACCATTGCCTGGCCAACGCCCGGCACACGCTGAATTTCCGGAATGATATTGATCTTGGCATAGTTCTGCAAAAAGGTTTCATCAAAGGTGCTGTCGCTGCTGTACAGAAGCGGCACCATGATCATGCTGTTCTGTTGTTTCTGGGTAGAGATACCGGCCTGTACCACTTCAGCCGGAATCTGGCTAACGGCTTTGGACACCCGGTTTTGAACGTTTACGGCAGCAAGGTCAGGATCGGTGCCCACCTTGAAATAGACGTTTAACGTCATGGTGCCGTCGTTACTCGATGTGGAAGTCATATACGTCATGTTTTCCACACCGTTCACGGCTTCTTCAATAGGCGTAGCTACTGCACGGGCCACTACTTCCGCGTTGGCGCCGGGATAAGTGGCAGTTACCTGTACCGTTGGCGGCGCAATGTCCGGAAACAGCGTGATGGGCAGGGAGTACAGCGACAGTAATCCCAATAGGGTTAATATGATTGACACGACCGTCGATAATACCGGTCTTTCGATAAATTTTCGTAACATGAGCAAAAAGATTTTATACCTGATCAAAGCATATGCTCTGTCAGCGTCAGTAAACGGTCTGTAAATCTTAACGGATACTAAATTGTTTACAGCGGCTTCGTCTTAAGCAAACTGTCGGTGCTGAATAGTTGCGGCCTGATGGTCATACCATCCTGCAAGCGGTCCAGTCCCTGGTACACGATCTGGTCGCCGGGTTCAATGCCTTTGTCAACCAGGTACCAGGTGCCTGATTTACCGGCAATGGAAATCGGGCGGCTTACCACCTTGTTGCTGTCGGCAACGGTAAATACAAACACTTTGTCCTGCAGTTCAAACGTTGCCTCCGTTGGCACGGCCAGGCTGTTCAGTTGCCGGGGAATGCGCACTCTACCGGTGTTGCCTGAACGCAGTATGCCGGTATTGTTCGGGAACACGGCCCTGAAACTGATGGAGCCCATGGTTTTGTCGAACTGGCCTTCCACAGTTTCAATCTTTCCTTTTTCAGGATAAATGGTATTGTCGGCCAGCACCAGTTCTACCGGCGGAAGTTGTTTCACCTTTTCTTCCAGCGTAGCGCCGGGGTATTGATTTTTGAATTGCAGGTAGTCTACTTCGCTGAGCGAAAACCATGCATAGATTTCGCTTACGTCGGAAACCAGTGTGAGTGGCAGGTTTTCGCCACGGCCTACCAGGCTGCCCACCTTGTAGGGTATGCGACCGATATAACCACTTACAGGAGCAGTGATCAGGGTGTAGCCCACGTTGATCTGTGCACTGCTTACATTGGCCTGTGCCTGCGAAACAGCAGCCTGTGCGGCTTCATAGGCGGCCTGTGCGGTTTTCAATTGTACTTCTGACACCACATTATTTTTTACCAGTGGCGTCAGGCGGTCTACTTCTACCTGCGCCCTGCTGAGATTGGCGAGCGCCGCGTGCAGGCTTGCTTTGGCATTGCTCAGTTGTTCCTGGTATACGCGGTCGTTGATCTTAAACAGGGGCTGACCTGCTCTGACATAGGCGCCTTCTTCCACGAATATTTTTTCCAGGTAACCGTCAACCTGCGGACGGATCTCCACATTCATTTTTCCTTCCAGTGAGGCTGAATATTCCTGCCAGGTGGTTGCGGGCAGTTTGTCAACCTGCAACACCGGCAGGGCAGGGGCCGGTGGTTGTTGCATACCCGGACTGGCGGTGGAATCGGAACAGCTATATGCGAGCGCCATAGCGCTTGTGGCCAGTAGTACGAGCGAATAATAGGAAATGGTTTTGCTGTGCATGTGCTTCTTCATAACTTTTGTTTTTGAGCTGATGATAACCGTCGTGCAGCGAAGGATCGGAGAAAACAATTCCATGCATTGTCTGCTGCAACCCTGCGCTTCAGCAACGGGCATGTTCAATTGAAACTTTTCTTGTTATTAATTGCTGTTATTGTATTGTTCTGTCGTACGGACCTACAATGGCAAATAATCGTTTCCCGGCTTAGTGGATAGTGGAGTGTTACCGGCCAACATGGCTATAAGATACCTTTTACGGGTAACCATTATAGTTATCCTGTATGACATGTCTACCAGGAATTTATGGGCTGTTGATTATTATGTGTTACAATAGTTGCATTTTCCGGGATGTTACATCCAGGTTACGACAAGGTTGTTGTATGTATTCATAGGGCAAAAATAAGGTGCCTTCCACGGAAAGTTATTTACCTTATTAGGGGATTAGTTGTACTTTTCACGGGTATTTCGCTGAAACAACGCTGGCGTCAGACCGGTATGTTTTTTAAAGAACCGGTTAAAGTAGGCATCATCCTCAAAATTCAGGTGGCGTGCAATTTCCTTTATAGAATGCTTCCCCCAGAACAGTAACCGCTTGGCCTCCATGACGCGCTTTTCATCAATAATCTGCTTGGCCGTTTTTCCGGTGATGCTTTTGATCAGGTCATTCAGATGGCCGGGCGTAACATACAGCATATCCGCATACTTCGCCACCTGCGTGGTGTTCAGAAAATGCTGGTCGGTCAGCATCTTGAACTGGCGCACAATTTTATTTTGTGTAGAATCCATATGTTTCTTCGTTTTGCACGAAGCCATACGGGCTGCACACATAATAAATACATTGAGCAGGTTTTTCAGCACCAATTGTTTCTGCGGTCTGTTTTTTACAAATTCCGCATACATAATATCAAGATAGGCAAGCAACTCTCTCTTGTAATCTTCGTCCGGCACCGGTATCACCACCTGGCCAAACATATACTCCCAGCAAGCTACCAGTCCTTCCGTTTCGGTAACCAGCCACTCCTTGCTGAAAGAGATATGCGTCATTTTATTATAAGTATTGCCGGTGCGCTGATGCACCTGGTCGGGCGACAACAGGATCAAGGCAGGTGCTTTGATCACATGCTTTTCAAAATCTGTATAATGGGTTACTTCGCCTTCTTCCAGGAAACTTATCTTGTAATCTGTGATGCGGTGAGGCACAGCCATGAACGCTGGCAGATCGCAGTCCTCCGTTTTTTTCATGATAAAATTGGTGCCCGGAATGCAGGCAGCCATATCATATACCGGAATTAATGTATTGTTCTTTGTTAATGTGTTCTTCATACAAGCGAACTGTTGCGGTTTGGTTAGCGTTGCGAGTGAGCATCACCCGGTTTCGTTTACATCCTAACAATTGTTAGCAATGGCGCCCTGATGTTGTAGCTCACCCTGGCAGTGTTTTCAAAAGCATTGTAATTAACCAGCAAGCCGGTTTTTTTGTTCACTGAACACCGGAATTGTAATAGGACAACACAAAACAAATACACCCTGGTGACAACTGTATGTCAGCAGTATTAAAAAAAGTAACGCAGGAGATAGTGGTATTTTAATGCTATTGGAAAGGCGGTGAAGGGCGATGACAAGTGGCGGTCGCAGGAGGTGCAAATATGATTTTAGCGCTATTGCACCCGGTAGCTATGGCGTTTCGCTTAAACGGAAGTCGATAACTTTTAGCTGCAGCGATTTTTCCCCATTCCATTCATTTTCTTCAATGGTGAACACAACATCCACCGGCTGCTGCATTTGCAGCAGCGGAAATTTATGCGCCAGTCCGAAACCGATGCCGGTGAACATCACATTGTCCTGCTTCAGCGAAAACCTGATGTGCTGTTCTTTTACGACCCGGGAATAACCGGTATCATACACCTGACGCACCACGAATACCGGTTTCATGTTTTCGGGACCGAAAGGTTCCATCTGGCATAAGATATTGTAGAAAGGCTGCTTCAGGTCTTTCAATGATACGGCAGCATCGATGGTGATTTCAGGAATGAGCAATTCCGGTTTGATGGTGGAAGACACTACCTCTTCAAATCTTGCCCGGAAGGCTTCTACCTTGTCCGGCTCCAGCGTCATACCTGCCGCATAAAAATGTCCGCCGTATCCAAGCAGCAGGTCCCTGCACTGATGGATGGCTTCATACACATTGAAGCCCGCCACACTGCGTGCAGAGCCGGCAACATATTCGCCGGACTGTGTCAGTACAATAGTAGGACGGTAATAATAATCGATGAGGCGTGAAGCCACAATGCCCACCACGCCTTTATGCCAGTGCGGTTGATATACAACGGTAGACTTGCCATGCACGTATTCTTCATTTTGTGCTATGATGGCCAGCGCTTCGTCGGTAATGCTTTTGTCCGCTTCCTTCCGATCGGAATTATCCGAGTGTAACAGGGAGGCATACAGCATGGCTTCCTGGTAACTATCGGCAATGAAGAGTTGCACTGCTTTTCGTGCATCGTCCATTCTGCCGGCGGCATTTACACGCGGCGCAATCATGAACACCAGGTTGGAGATCAGCAGGTCTTTTTGCAGGCCGCTCAGTTCCTTCAATGCCTGTATACCGAAATTGGCGTTGGTATTAACTTTCTTAAGACCATAATAGGCCAGTACTCTGTTTTCGCCTGTAATGGGTACAATGTCGGCTGCAATGGCAGTGGCCACGAGGTCGAGATACTCGTAGGGCGCATCTTCAGGTACGTCCAGTTTTTGCGACAGGGCAGTGATCAGTTTAAAACCCACTCCACAACCGCACAATTCCTTGTAAGGATATGCGCAGTCTTTTTGCCGGGGATTGAGTATGGCTACGGCAGGTGGTAAGATATCATCGGGCATGTGGTGATCGCAAACGATGAAGTCGACACCGAGCTCGCGGGCATAGGCAATAAGATCTACGGATTTGATACCGCAGTCGAGCGAAATGATCAGCGTACAGCCATTTTCATGAGCAAAGTCGATCCCTGCTTTTGACACGCCGTATCCTTCGCGGTAGCGGTGCGGTATATAAAAATCAAGGGAGCCGGGAGCACAGAATTTTTTCAGGAAGCGGTACATGCAAGCTACGGCGGTGGTGCCGTCTACATCGTAGTCGCCAAACACCAGGATTTTTTCGCTGGTATTAAATGCGTGCAGGATGCGGTCCACGGCCTTGTCCATGTCTTTCATCAGCCAGGGATCATGCAGGTGCGATAGCTGTGGTCTGAAAAAATCCCGGGCCTGATCAAAGGTTTCGATACCACGCTGCACGAGAATCTTGCAAAGGATCGGATGAATTTTCAACGCATCAGTCAGGGCCTTTACTTTTTCATCAGCAGCTTGCAATACGTTCCATCGTTTCTGAATCATAAGCCTTGATTAGCCAATGTGCCAATATGCCCCTGTGCTGATGTGCTAATGTGCGTGATGTGGAAAAACTAAAAAGCGCAACTGTAAATATGAGGCAGGAATGAACCTGTAATGATCAAATTCAGCTACAATAATTCCGGTTTTAGCAAATCAGCCTCTCAGGCAACTACAAATATGCAAATCCTGCCAAACAACAGGTAACCGGTCCCTGCTTAGTTTTTCACATAATAAGCACATTCGGCATATATGCTATACATGTGTCCGGTCGAATTGCCTCATTATACTATATTATTGTAAAGCCGATGGCATTAATACTTTCGGTCTGTTGTAAACCGTACCAGTTCTTCCAGCCCGTTTCGTACGGGAATATTTTCGAAAGTGTGGAGCAGGTCCAGGGCTTCATCGCGGTAGGCAACCATTTTTTTGCGGGCGTAATCAATACCACCGGTTTCCTGTACAATGTTGATGACATGCCGGATTTTTTCGGGGATTTTGTTTTGATTTTTCAGGATATAAATCAATTCACGGCGGATGGCAGGGGTGGTATGGGAGAGGGTGTATATTAAAGGCAGGGTAAGTTTTTTTTCGCGGATATCATTGCCGGTAGGTTTGCCAATGGCATCGGTGCCATAGTCGAACAGGTCGTCTTTGATCTGGAATGCCATGCCTACGTTTTCTCCGAAGCGGCGCATTTTCTCGGTTATCTGTTCATCCTGCGTGCTGGACCAGGCGCCGGCAGCACAGGCAGAAGCCAGTAAAGAAGCGGTTTTACCTTTGATAATTTCGTAATAAGTGTCTTCCCGGAGGTTTAAGGAACGAGATTTTTCCATTTGCAGCAGTTCGCCTTCACTCATTTGCCGTACGGCTTCAGACAGCAACTGGAGGATGCGGAAGTCGCTATGATCGAGGCTGAGGAGCAGTCCTTTTGCCAGCAGGTAATCGCCCACCAGTACCGAAACCTTGGATTTCCAGAGGGCATATGTAGAGAAAAATCCACGCCGTTCCGGTGATTCGTCCACCACGTCGTCGTGCACCAGGGTGGCGGTATGTAGTAATTCTACCAATGAAGCAGCCCGGTAGGTTACTTCATTTACGGGCCCGCAAAGCTTGGCGGAGAGCAGTACAAACATGGGGCGTAACTGCTTTCCTTTCCGGTTCACAATAAATCGCATAATCCTGTCCAGTAGCGGCGTCTGGCTCTTTACTGCCTCTCTGAATTTCTTCTCGAACAGCGGCAATTCTTCGCGTAATATTCCTTGTGATACTTCCATGAAGGTGATAGGTAAATTACTATTTTGTCATAGTAAAATAACGAGGCACTCAAATTGCAATGGCATTGTCTTATTGAGTGAAAGACAGCAAGATAATGCACATTGTGTTGGCTAAAAAAATTTGGTAATTACCTGTCAATTAATATTTTTGCACAAATTCAGCGCAATACTTTACTTAATCCTTCACATAAAACTCAGTTATGGCAAGCAAAAAGTACACTCTTTTATTTAGCTTATTGTGCCTGCTCGTGACCGGCTCTTTCGCTCAGATAGGCGGTACATACGATGTTCAGGACTCATCAGTCGTACCCGCAAAGAGACTGCCTCAGCACACGGAATTCATGGCTAACAATTATGCTTTTCCTGCGAAACCCCGCAACCAGTGGGAGCTTGGAGTAAAAGTAGGTGCTTTCAGCATTGCCGGTGATGTACGCAGCCGATTCCCTGGATTTGGTGCGGCTCTGCATGTACGTAAAGCTTTGGGTTATGTATTCTCTTTAAGAGGTGAACTGGGATTTGGAACTACGAAAGGTTTGAATTTCCAGCCTTCTATCAGCTATGCAAAGAATACCCCCTGGGCTAACAATTACGCTCCTGGTACATATGTGTTCTACAACTACAAGACGAACATTTATGACCTGGGCCTGCATGGTATTTTTACGCTTAATAATGTTCGTTTCCATAAATCCAAAACCGGATTTAATGTGTATGCATTTGCCGGTATCGGCGGTATGATCTATGATGCCAAAATAGATGCCCTTAACGGTAATACTCCTTATGATTTCACGCCGATATACAACAAGTATCTTGGTAACAACTTCGCATATGAAGACAGAAAAGATATCAAGAGCGATCTGAAAGACTTACTGGATGGCGACTATGAATCAGAAGCTGAAAGAGATAATGGCCAACCTGAGTTGTTTGACAAACCTTTCAGACCCAAATATGACGTAGGTCTGGGTGTTCAGTTTAAACTGAGCAAGAGACTGAGTTTGGCTATTGAAGACAGGTATACTTTTGTTAAGTCGGACCTGCTGGATGGTCAGCAATGGCAGGAAATGGATATCAACGCCAGCCACATTGCACAAACAAGAGATTACGACAGCTACAACTTCCTGTCTGTTGGTTTGAATATCGCACTCGGCGGAAAATCTGTTGAACCGTTGTGGTGGCTCAATCCGCTGGATTATGCTTACAACGAAATCAACCGTCCCCGCCACATGCAACTGCCGAAACCGGTACTGGATGATTCCGATGGTGATGGCGTAACTGACCAGTTCGACCTGGAACCCAACACCCCTGCCGGTGCTCCTGTTGATGTACATGGTGTAAGCCTCGATACTGATGGTGACGGTGTTCCCGACTACAAGGATAAAGAACTCATTACGCCCACACAATGTCAGCCTGTTGACGCTGATGGTGTAGGTAAATGTCCTCCGCCGGCTTGCTGCGATGAACTGGCCCGTCGTTTAGACAGTGCAGTAACATTCGGTTGCAACATCGGCGATCTCCCGAGCATCACCTTCCGTGCAAGGTCTGCTGCCCTGAGCAATGATGCCAAGGCCCTGCTGGCCAGCGCTGCTCAACGTATCCGCAGCAACCCCACCTGCCGCGTGGCTGTAGTTGGCTACTGCGCATCTACCAAATCCGAACAACAGCTCAGCTGGGATCGCGTAAATGCAGTGATCAACTACCTGGTAGAGCAGGAAGGTATCAGCTCCGACCGTCTGATCTTCCGTTATGGTGAACCCGGTGGTGATTGCAACACCGTAGACCTGAGAGATGGTACACGCGAAGATGGACCCACTACGGTTCCGGCTCCGTTCCCGAACCTGCGTCGGAGGAACTAATTAAGTAAGAGTGGCTTTGCCAGCTTTATAAAACTTTCGCTGGCCCTGTATCGGAGAGGAAGTGTTCCTGCTCCCATACAGGGCCAGCGAATTTTTATCTTTAAATTAACGAGGCTTTTTCCGGCTGGCAGGCATTCCTTTCTAATTTGTGCGCAAAACCTTAACTTTGCCCACCTTTATGCGATCTGTTCTGTTTTTGGTATTAATCAGCCTCAGTGCTGCCAGCTGTTCCAAATTTGCCAAAGTGCAAAAAAGCAATGACTATGAGTACAAGCTGCGCATGGCTGACAAGTATTATGTGGAAAAGAAATATCATTACGCGCAGCAGTTGTATGAGGAGTTGTTTCCCTTGTTTAAAGGACAGCCGCAGTTTGAAGACCTTTTTTACAAGTTCGCGTATTGTTCCTATCACCTCCGGGACTGGCTGAATGCCGAGAACCTGTTTAAGCAGTTCACCGAGGTATTTCCCAACAGCCCGAGGGCAGAGGAAATGGAATATATGCGGGCTTATACCTATTACAGGCAATCGCCCAAAATTGAACTTGACCAGACCAATACGCAAAAGGCCATCGGCCTGATGCAGATTTTTATCAATACGCACCCTAATTCGCCAAAGGTTAAGGAGGCCAATGAAATCATCGACCTTTGCCGCGCCAAGCTGGAACAAAAAGAGTTCAAAAGTGCGGAGTTGTATTTCAATCTGGGGCATTACAGGGCGGCAGCCATTGCTTATACTTCGCTGATGAACAACTTTCCTGCTTCGCCCAAAAGTGATGAGTATAAGCTGAATGTGATCAAATCGTATTTCCTCTTTGCAGGAAACAGCGTGGACGAAAAGAAACCGGCGCGGTATGAACAGGTGGTGAACGAATGCAACGACTTTATAGACCGTTTCCCCGACAGTAAACTCTTACCCGAGGTGGAACGTTATTTAGCATTATCAAAAAATAATATTAAAGCCAACAATAATGAGCAAATTACGAAGACAAATTAGTGCCAATACCTCCAACACTGCGGAGACGAAAGATCTGAACCTGATCAAGAAGAAGACTGGCAATATCTACGAGTCTATCGCCATCATTGCCAAGCGCGCCAATCAGATCAACATCTCCCTGAAAGAGGAATTGCACAATAAGCTGGAAGAATTTGCAAGTCATACAGACAGCCTGGAAGAAATTCACGAGAACAAGGAGCAGATAGAAATTTCCAAGGCTTACGAGCGTATGCCCAACCCGGCATTGCTGGCTACCCAGGAATTTCTGGAAGACAAGATTTACTACCGCAAGAACGAAGACGATCTTTTCAGCTAAATGGCACTATCACCAAATGTTGGAAGTCCGAAGTCCGAATAACACAGATTCGGGTTTCGGATTTTTTTATGCTGGCTTTTCTCAAATGGCTTAAATTTAACCCTTATGTTTCAGGGCAAAAAGATACTATTGGGCGTCACCGGCAGTATTGCTGCCTACAAATCCATACTGCTTGTGCGCCTCCTGGTGAAGGCAGGCGCTGCTGTAAAGGTGGTGATGACCCCGGCCGCCAGGGATTTTGTAACGCCGCTAACTTTATCTACCCTTTCCAAAAATCCAGTCGTCAGCGACCTGTTTACGAATGAATCCTGGTCAAACCATGTGGAACTGGGCCGCTGGGCCGATGTGATGATCATTGCGCCGCTGAGCTGCAATACCCTGGCAAAAATGGCCAATGGTCTTTGCGACAATATGCTGCTGGCTACTTATTTGTCTGCCACCTGCCCTGTGGTAGTGGCGCCTGCCATGGATGAAGACATGTGGCACCATCCCACTACCAAAGCGAATCTCCAGAAACTGGAATCCTTTGGTAACCGGGTAATACCGGTGGAAAAGGGTGAACTCGCGAGCGGCCTGTACGGCGATGGCCGCATGGCAGCACCCGAAACCATCATGCAGTTTGTGGCCGACCATTTTTTTTTGACAAAGGATCTGGCCGGTAAAAAAGCCCTGGTAACGGCCGGTCCTACCTATGAACCGATTGACCCGGTGCGTTTTATTGGCAACCATTCGTCGGGTAAAATGGGCATAGCCATTGCAGAGGAACTGGCGCGCAGGGGGGCGGAAGTGCACCTGGTGCTGGGGCCTTCTTCCATAAAACCTGCTTTGCCAGGCATTTACCTGCATAAAGTGCAAACCGCCGACCAGATGTTCCAGGTATGTATGCAGGAATTCCCTGCTGCAGACATAGCTGTGATGGCTGCTGCAGTAGCTGATTATACCCCGGTGGAAACGGCCACGGAAAAAATCAAGAAGCAATCAGACAACCTGACCATAGCACTTACCAAAACGAAAGATATCCTGAAAAGCCTGGGCGAAAAGAAACGGGCCGATCAGTTACTGGTAGGATTTGCCCTGGAAACCACCAATGAGCGGGCATATGCCCTGGGCAAGCTTGCCAGCAAGAATGCCGATATGGTGGTGCTCAACTCGCTGAACGATGAAGGGGCCGGTTTTGGTCATGATACCAATAAAATCACCATATTTGAAAAGAACGGCAATGAAATACCGTTTGGCCGTAAATCCAAACAACAAGTAGCCAAAGATATCGTTGATAGAATTGCAGCCAGTTTGATAAATCGCCAATAAATATCCCGGCCTTGATGGCTGACAGCAGCATGAAGCGTTCGGGTTTATACCAATTAACTATGTGGAGAAAGATAAGTTTGTTGCTATTGATCATTGCAGGTGTTCAGCAAGCCACCCATGCGCAGGAATTGCAGGCCCGCGTAACGATTAATGCCAGTCGCGTAAGCTCGCAAACAGACCGGAAGGTGTTTCAAACCCTGCAGACGGCGGTGTACAACATGCTGAACAACCGGAAATGGACCAATGAAACGTTTCAAACGAATGAGCGGATCAACTGTAATTTCCTCATCAATATCAGCGAAGCACTGGGCTCCAACACGTATCGCGCCACACTGGTGGTGCAGGCAGCCCGCCCGGTGTACAATTCTTCTTATGAATCGCCGCTGATCAACTGGCAGGACGAAGACCTGATTTTTAAATACGTAGAATTCCAACCGATCGAGTTCAACGAAAACAGGGTATCCGGCTCCGATCCGCTGGCTTCGAACCTTACCGCCACGCTGGCTTATTACGTGTATATTATACTGGGCCTCGACTTTGATTCCTTCTCCCTGCGCGGAGGTGATCCCTGGTTTAAGAAAGCGCAAACCATTGTAAACAGTGCGCCGGAAGGAAGGGATATTACAGGCTGGAAAGCTTTTGATGGCATCCGCAACCGTTATTGGCTGATGGAAAACCTCACCAATAACCGCTATGCCCGTGTTCATGATGTTATTTACCATTATTACCGCCAGGGACTGGACAATATGTACGAAAAAGAAGGGGAAGCCCTGGGCGCTGTGCTAAACTCCCTGAACACGCTGAACAGTCTCAACAGCGAAATTCCGAATACCATGTTTGTTCCCTTCTTTTTACAGGGAAAAAGCAATGAACTGGTGCGTATGTTCAAGAAAGCAACGCCCGAACAGAAGCAGCGTGCGCGTGAAATACTGAGCCGGATTGATATCGCCAATGCCAACACATATAAACAGGAATTGAAATGATGCGGGTATTGTTGACAGGTGTGATTGTTTGCATATGCTTTGCGGCCTGCACCAACCAGTACAAGGTGCCCGGCGACATCATTCCCAAAGAAAAAATGGAAAAAGTATTGTGGGATATGTTGCTGGCAGACCGTTATGCCAGTGCGTATATCAGCAAAGACAGCTCCAAAAACGTTACCGAAGAAAACTTCAAATTATACCAACAGATTTTCGACATCCACGATATCACCCGCGATGAATTTGTGAAGAGCTTTAAGTACTACCTCCAGCGTCCCGACATTACCATGGTGGTATTAGACTCCCTGGCCGCCCATGCCAACCGTAAAAGGGAAGATGTTTACCAGGGTGTGTTTGGGCGTTAAGGGTTGCTCCTGTATCTTCTTTCGTCCTTCTCTATTATTCCTTACTTTTACCGCACTTAATCTGCTGTCATGAATAAAGTTGTTGCCAATGCGGATGAGGCCATCCGTGATATCCCCGATGGTGCTACGATTATGCTGGGCGGTTTTGGTTTATGTGGTATACCCGAAAATTGTATTGCAGCACTGGTCCGTAAGGGGGTAAAAAATCTTACCTGTATTTCCAACAATGCGGGTGTGGACGATTTTGGGCTGGGCTTGCTGCTCAAAACGCGCCAGATCAAAAAGATGATGAGTAGTTATGTGGGGGAAAATGCTGAATTTGAACGCCAGTTGCTTAATGGTGAACTGGAGGTAGACCTGATACCGCAGGGCACCCTTGCTACCCGCATACAGATGGCTGCCATGGGCATACCGGCATTTTATACACCGGCAGGCTATGGCACCGAGGTAGCGGCGGGTAAGGAAGTACGTGAGTTCAATAACAAGATGTACCTGATGGAGCATGCGTTGTATGCAGACTTTGCCATTGTGAAAGCCTGGAAAGGCGACACCATGGGAAACCTGGTGTTCCGCAAGACTACCCGAAACTTTTCCACTTCCATGGCCAAGGCGGGCAATATTACCATTGCAGAAGTAGAGGAACTGGTGCAGCCCGGCGAACTGGACCCTGATCAAATACATGTGGCCAGTATCTATGTACATCGCATATTCCAGGGAAGCAATTACGAAAAGCGTATTGAACGGAGGACTGTTCGCATGCAATAACCACAGGCAAGGCGAACACCTTCCCAACCTCAACATTCCAATCCCATCAACAAACGCAAACAAATGGCTTTAGATAAATTTGGCATTGCAAAACGTATTGCGCAGGAACTGCGCGACGGCATGTATGTGAACCTCGGGATAGGCATTCCCACGCTGGTGAGCAACTACATTCCCCAGGGCGTGTCTATCATGCTGCAATCGGAGAACGGTATGTTGGGCATGGGCCCATATCCTACCGAGGATGAAATTGACCCGGACCTCATCAATGCCGGCAAGGAGACCGTTACCATCCTGCCCGGCGGTGCATTTTTCGACAGTGCTGAAAGCTTTGGCATGATACGCGCCGGCAAGGTAGACCTTACGGTGTTGGGTGCGATGGAAGTTTCCGAGAATGGTGATATTGCCAACTGGAAAATTCCCGGCAAAATGGTAAAGGGCATGGGCGGGGCCATGGACCTGGTGGCCAGCGCCAAAAACATCATAGTGGCCATGATGCACACTAACCCCAAAGGTGAATCGAAAATTTTGCCTCAATGTACCTTGCCGTTAACCGGCGTAAGATGTGTAAAGCGGATCGTTTCCGACCTGGCGGTGATCGATGTATTGCCCCAAGGCGGATTGAAACTGGTAGAAAGGGCGCCGGGGGTAAGCGTGGAAGAAATCAAAAGCAAAACTCTGGGCCGGATGATCGTGGAAGGTGATATACCGGAGATGAAGATATAACCGATGGACTTTTTCAGGATGGTCTTTGCCGCTCCACAGCCATCATACCAATAGTATACAATACAAACTGACCGGTATCTGCCAACCGGTATACGATCCATTTTTCAGCTTCCGTTCCCGGCGAAGCGGTCCCGGTGAGCTGTGTAACCAACTCCAGCAGCAGTTGCATACCGTAAAAGCAGAGCACCCCACCTGCAATCCAGAACAAAGGTTCCCGCACCAGCACAATATTACCGTTGCGGATCAGTGTAACCAGTATAATGACAGCGAACACCAGCAGCACACCGGCGTGCAGGGCTGGTATGGTGCGCGGGTAGGCCGCTGTGCCCAGGATGGCATAGATGGTGATGATAACGGACAGGTAGGAGACAAGTACGTGCATCAGTAGTTGATACACCCGTTGAGGGAGATGCGCCTGCATAAACAGGTTATACAGGATGGCAAAGGCGGTAAGCCCGAAGAGGGTTTGTACAAACTGGGCATGACCGGCAGACAGGCCGCTGATATCATACAAATGGTGCAGGAAGGTAAAAGCGCAAAGGATGCGCAGGCGCAGCAGCACGGGGGAGTGGTCCACATGCCGTACAAACAGCACAATAACTGGCAGTAATGGCGCAAGGGTGGCCAATACAGAAAGGACTGTAACTATCAAACTACCGGTTTTTACCATGACGCTAAAGTTTGGCAAACCGGTCTTTCACAGGGGTTTTGTATAGAAAAGATTTTAGGGTTGGTGTGCCCTGCGCAAGCGAACATGCGCGGGCCTGCAACATTTAAAAGGGGCTGATCCGGGTTGGTAATTAAATTAGTCGATCAGGTTATTTTTAACGGCAAAGAATACGAGCCCGGCGGTGTTTTTGGCGCCGAACCGTTCCATCAGCCTGTCTTTGATGGCTTCTACAGTGCGCGGGCTCACCTCCAGTTTCTGGGCAATTTCATGGGCGGTGAACTCCATGCAGATATATTTGATCACGTCGCGTTCGCGTTCGCTGAGTGTAATTTCGTTGTTGAGACTGGGTACTACTTTTACGCGCGCATGTGATTTTTTCAGCAATATGCGGTTCACGAAATTATTCAGGTAATACCCTTTGCTCATTACTTCCATGATAGCCTTCTTGATCTCCGCGGGGTCGGCGCTTTTGAGCAAATAACCATTGGCGCCGATTTCCATCATATGGCTTACGAAGCGCTCGTCTTCGTACATGGTAAGGGCAATTACATGTATATTGGGATATTGCTTTGCGATAATTTTGGTGGTTTCAATACCATCTTTCAGGGGCATGCGCAGGTCCATCAATATTACATCGGGCGACTCTGCAGCGCCAGGTAAATGGTCCAGCAACTCCTGCCCGTTTTCCGCTTCCAGCACAAATTTGATGTTGGTATAAGGTCTTAAGGACAGAATAACTCCTTTACGGAATATTTTATGGTCATCTGCAATAGCTACTTTAATCGGTCCCATTGTTTTTTATGATATTGGCATTCTAAAATTAGTGAATTCAGGGCTAATACGAATAAGCAATTACCCGTAGTAAAAAAGCGAATAGTCAATAACACTTATTCCGGCACCGGTTCTTCTTCCAGCCTGGGTATTTCTATGGTGACTTTATAGTAAGTCTGCGACATATCCTTTTCAAAATAGATGCGTCCGTGCAGCAGTCGCAGGCGGCTTTGAATATTTTTCAATCCGAGGCCAACATTGCTTTTGTTGAGTTTATCGAAATCTGCCTGTGTAATCCCGCGGCCGTCGTGGTGGAGCCGTATATACAATTTGTTGCCGCTTAGATTTTGGGTGAGGTGAATAAAGCTGGCGTTGCTATGTTTGAGAATATTGTTGACCAGTTCCTGAATAACGCGGAAGATGATCAGTTCCTGGTCGGGATGCAGGCGTTCCCGGTAATCGTGAAACCGGCAGCTGGCGTTCATACTACCTGATCCGCTGATTTTCTGGAACAGGTCGTTCACAGCCGATTCCAGGCCAAAGTTTTTGAGGGTGGGTGGCATGAGGCTGTGCGAGATATTGCGGATGAGCTGGATGGTATCGTCAATGATCTGCTTGGCATTGTAGATGCTTTGCAGTTGGGTGGTTTTATCGAGGTTAACGAGGTTTTCGTTGAGGTACAGGCGGGCCGTGGCCAGCAGGGGGCCGGCATCATCGTGGAGGTCGGCGGCTATGCGTTGGCGTTCTTCTTCCTGCAGGCGGATAGAAGCGTTGAGCAACATTTTTTGTTGTTCCTGTTCCAGTCGTTGCAACTGCATCTGGTACTTGATCACCTTCCGTTGGTGGAAGATGATGAAAACAATAAGCCCAATGGTCAATGCGAGCATCCCTACCGTACCGAAGAAGAGTACCAGGGAAACAGGACTACCGGGGTTATTGACTTGGAGGAGGAACATGGGTTAACAGGTCAGGTTAATGAGTTTTAATTATAAGGTCGTACATAGGCATGTGGAAAGCTGTCTTTCTTTATTGGTGATGTGGTTTTATGGTTAGGCAGCATAAAGGCTATTGAAAGCAGGACATTTTTTAGGAAGTTGGATATGGAGTTGATAAACCAATACTCTCTTCTTTCTTCTAAGGTTAGGTACATGGATGAAATGAAAAGGAAGAGGGTGGCGGATAGGTAAATCAATATGGCCACAATTATCCAGAATTTCTTGGAGGCGTACACAAATGAAACTTCCGTATTATTAATTTGCTCATAGAAGAAACTTACGCAAAATATTATTACCAATATGCATTCAACGGAAGCAGGTAGGGCATCAAAGTTATAATTGACGGTATCAATTATGTTGTACAGGGCAAATCCAAAAAACAAAGCAGAGCCGGCAACAATTCCTCTTTTTAAGTTTTTGGACTTAAGGTTCAAGTAAAGAAAAAATGCGAATAGAGAATATTCTATAATTGTGAAAAAGCTGAATAAATAAAAAATTGCTTGCCGGGGTAAAGCAAATGAATGGTTAACAAAGTCTGTGATAAAAGATGTAAAAGCATAAACAAAAATAACCCATAACCTACCTTCTTTATTTCTATTACGAAATACAAGAAAGAAGATTATGGGCAATAACCCAGATAATAAGCTTAATGAAGTAAGTAGACTTTTTATCAGCAAATGCCTTTAAAGTTTGTCAAATATAACAGGCATTTGCTTAATAGTCAAGGGTTTTTACCAAAATTTGAATATTTTCCACCAAGGTTCCGGACTATCTCTTTCAGTTCTATCAGCCACAATTGCCTTTTGGCTTGTGATGTTACCGTCAGAAGAGATTACTGTATACTCTACTATATCTTCCCTATTTTCACCTACTCCCACGTACACTAAGGTTTTTTCACCCATTTCATTCAGGGCAGAATAGAAGCGAATACCAACGCAGCCAGGCTGAGCCAGAATTTTCTCGATGATTTCCTTTCCAATAAGATAACCGGCAGTCTCGTTAGGGTACAATTTTTGGTAGTCGCTAATGAATTTAGCCCCCAGCATATGATCGATTTCTTCCCCCACAGCAGCAACAGGGCGTTTAGCGGTTAGCTGATTTTGCATCATAGTAGTGAGTTTTTAGAGGTTGAGAATAGTGGTTCCGGTATCATAAAAAACCTCTAAAAAAAAAAGATTGCCAACGGGTTAAGTTGACCGCTAAAAGTGGTAAATTGCCACGCAATTCAATACTGGCGCGGGTTTCATGGAATTTTACGTGGTAAGAATACGAGTGAAAATTGGGTAAAAATGCGATACTATCTTAGTATTTTTACTATCGTAAAATCCCGGGACGCAATGGGGATGTTTACGAGTTTCAAAAGTTGTTAACATTACGGCCCGGATTGTGGATAAGTGGTTTCATGTAGGGAACTGGCACGGTATTTATGGCCGGCATTGGTCAGCTAAAGTAAATCTGAACATTAATCGCCGCAATTCATCTCCTGGCGGCAATGAAAGCGCGTAGTCTTCGTTAATGAAGCGAATTGCTTTGAAAGAAGTGTATAGGTACTGTCTGGTGCAGGAAATAAGGAAAGATAAAAAGAAGAAGTTGACTGATATTGGACCTGACAGTTGGCTTTCATAAGATCTTGGAAATTCTTTACTGGACGGTAACAGGACATTGGATGTTTGAGGTTGCCTAATCCGTATCAATCAACTTCTGACACAAATGTAGCGGGACGGTCCAGAGCGACCAAGAGCAGTTTTGCCCGTTTTTTCAAGTACAGAATTTACCAGTGCTTTCGTAATTTTTCTTATGTATATTTAGGAAAATCACGAATGAATGATGATACATCAACGGTATAGGTATGCAATCTGCGATTGACTTGTACGATAATGGCGTTGAACAGTTTACGAAGGGTATCCTGCAGGTTGACAGGTAAAAAAACGAAGGTTAAATTTATGTTCTGCGTGTTGTGCCAATTGTTTAAAAGGACCCCGGAAAAGTAGCAGGCTATTGGTATTCACGCGCATTTGTCCGATATACTTAAACCCATTAATAAGCCAACCTTGTTATGAGCTCTGAACTGGTTATTAAAGTAAGTATTGCGGATGACCACAAAATATTCCGCGATGGCATTAAAATGGCGCTGAAAGGCAAAGAATACCTTAAGATCCTGTGGGAGGCGGAAGACGGTAAGGATCTGATGCACAAAATGCAAATCAAGAAACCAGATGTACTGTTGATGGATATCCGGATGCCGGAAGTGGACGGCGTTAATGCCATTGGTTTACTACGGAAAGAGTACAGTGATGTAAAGATCATCGTGCTAACGATGTACGACGACCAGGAAATGATCACTAAAATGATGGAAATGGGCGCCAATGCCTACCTAACCAAAACCTCTGATCCGGAAGAGATTTACCAGGCCATACTTACCTGCATGAATGATGACTTCTACTTTAATGACCTTGTAAATAAAGCAGTATTGTCAAAGCTGCAAACCAAAAAGCAAGTACGGCAATTTTATCCTAATCCCGTAAAGTTTTCTGAAAAGGAAATCCGCATACTTAAATTACTCGCAGAAGATAAAACCACCGAAGAAATCTCCAAAGAAGTGTTTTTAAGTCCCCGAACTATCGAAACGATCAGGCAGAATATGAAATCAAAAGTGGGTGCCCGTACCATTGCAGGGCTTATTATGTACGGCATGCGGAATAAATTGATAGATTAACGGTTGTGGTTGTACAAGGGAACCCTATTCAGGCGTTCTTCTCAAAATGTGGCCAGCCCGTGGCGAATTGCATACATGGCAAGTCCCACCCGGCTTTTTACCCCCATGCGTAAAAACAACTGGTCACGGAGGCTTTCTACAGCCCTTGGGCTAAGGCGCATTTCCCCCGCAATTTCTTTGTACGTCTTCTCAGTGCAGCAGTGTTTCAGAAAAAGGGCTTCCTGTTCAGAGAGCATATTTTTCTGTATAGCGTTCTCGTCACGCTTGCGAAAAAGGTTAACCAATTTGCCCATAACACCGTTGCCGTAAAAATAGCCAGCCTCCATAACCGATTGTATGGCAGTTTTCAAATCGTCCGGATGAATATCCTTTTTGAGGAAACCTTTAGCGCCTGCCTGCAGCATCCGTATGAGGGTAAGTTCTGAATCGTACATTGTTAACATTAATACATGAATATCAGGGTAGTGTTGCTGTAACCAACGGGTGGCATCATAGCCGTCAACTTTGGGCATATTGAGGTCCATAATTACAACATGAGGCAATAGACCTCCCGAAATTTTGTCAATTACTTCCTGGCCATTCGTTGCTGTAAAAATAACCTGGCAGTTATTGAAGCCGTTAACCAACAGGGCCAGTGCATCCCGTAGCAATACGTGGTCATCCGCAAGTGCAACTTTAATGCGTTCATTTTTTAGTTCACGTGTCATAATGTGCTATTTGTTCAAAAGTTGGAATTTGTCACCCAGGCATCATTGCACCTGCCCTGCATAGGCAGCTTTTTGAAGCAAAGGGTAGGTGGGGTTCGGAACAATGATAATGCCAATTGTCAATATGGTATTACCATGGTTACGGAGGTACCTTTCCCCGGCTCACTTTTTATCTCAAATGACCCATTAATCAATTTTGTCCGCTTGTTAATGTTCATCAGGCCGGTCCCTTTTTGGCCTTTCAAGTTTTCATCTGATTGGGTAAACCCTGCACCGTTATCTGATACCACTATTTGAACACGATCATCCATGTAGTGTAAGTGCACCTGTATTGATGTAGCCTGTGCATGTTTAATGCTATTATTGAATACTTCCCGAATGTTGCGATAGATAAAGACTTCTTTTTGCGTATTCATGTATATAGGAGAGCCTGTAACATTATAGCTCACCGTGCATACGCCTTCTTTATTGATCCTTTCTATTTCCATCTCCACTGATTGCATCAAACCGTTTTTCTCAATAAAGTATGGATTGAGCAATTTGGAAATATTCCTAAGGTCTTCCATTGCTTGGGAAATAAGTTCTATTGATCTGTCAATTTTTTCTTTCGTTTGAGCTTTAAGGTTCCATTGAATGGTATGCAGGTTCAGTTTTGCTAGAATTAGTGAAAGGCCAACATTGTCATGGATCTCCCAGCTTATATTTTGAAAGGTTTCTTCCTGGATTTCAAGTTGTGTGGATAGAAGGGTTTTATCGAAATCGGATTTGAGAAGTTCAATGCGTTTTTGGTGTGCAGTTTGTTTGCGTTGGTATAGAGAAATTATGAACGCAATAAAAGCTACCAACAACAAAATAAACAGAGTCGTTATAATTACAAAAAATGTCATGATATTACTTGGTTATTACATTTAAAGCCTTTTAGCATTAAGAGAAACATTATGCCGTAGCATAATTGATTAATAGAGTGAATTCCTACATCTGTTATACCTCCAAAAGGGTGAAATACGAAATCCTTCATAATAAATAATGGCAACGTACAAGCGAAATAAAATGATATGCCTACTGTGATCCAAAAGGAAGGCGATTTAAGAGCTTCTGTTTGAGTCGGATATTTAAATTGCTCTAGCACGAAAAATGTACATGGTACCAAAAGTAGGCCGCCTTGAATTAGGTAAAGGAGATATTTACTCGTATTCGGGTTAATTCCCGGCATCCAACATGCTAATACTAATATCGGATAGAGAACTCTGTAAAAACTTAAAATCTTCCTGCTTTTATTGTATTTAAGGGATTTTACAAAATAGTAATAGAGTGAATAGAACTCTATGATTAAGAATGCGTATATGGAGATACTAATGATACTTGCCTTTTTATCAGCATGGAGGAAGGTCGAGTTTATGATTAATGCAAAAATATTTTGTAAGAAAGATGCTATAGGATATATGTACAGGTACTTGTATTGCACACCAACATTTCTGAGTTTGTATACACTGATAGAAACAATGACACCGCATGATGTTGAAAATAACTGAGTTAAGGTATAGAATGCTCGATCTGTCATTTTCAAAATGATTTTACCTTTTGAACACTTATAGTACGTGCTTTTTAGTTATGTACGTTATCATATGTTGGAACACAAACTACTTAAATTTCAGCTAAACTTCAAGGTGAAAAATCACGCCCAAACTTGTTTTTTTCCCGCTACTAAACTCCCCCAAACCAACGCAACTATTACACCAAATTGAATTCCATTCAATTGTTTTTCCCCCTGCCTTATTCAATAAATAATTGGGAATAAAAACATAATCTACAACCTTTTTCACATGGTTCGGTTGTTGGACTACGGTAGCTTTGTTTTGAAGGTAAAGGGCTTATGGTGCTGGTATTTGGTAGTGCTTCCCGCCGAAAGGCGGGATTTTTTTGGGCATATAGGACCTCTGCTGCTTTTTGAAAAGCAGTGATTGTCAATGCACGTAAACTCTCGTTATAGGTTATGGAATAGCGTGAGAAGGAGTAGCATCAGCGTACAATCAGTCAGGCATCATTAAGTATCCTGTAACTCAATTGTTTTCATTCCCCAACTTCCTGGCCAATATCTTTTCAAACCGCCGCACATCCGCTTCTTTTTGCAATGGCGTTCCCTTTAGAATATGCTCCACCAGTTGCTTTGCAAAAAAGGGCCCCAGTGAACAGCCCTTCGTGCCCATACCATTAAAAATTCCCACCTGCGGTTGTAACGGATGAAAACCCACAAACGGCCGCCGCTCCAAGGTTGCTGGCCGCACAGCTGCACGGTGGTCAATAACTGTAAAAGGTACACGTAACCAGTTGCGTAGCGCAGCTTCCGTACGTTCCCGAAAAGCCGCCGTAGGGTGGGGGTGTGCAAATGCCCATTCATACGTAGAGCCTGCCCAGAAAATACCAGGCTGCCACGGCACCAAACTGATGCCGCGTTTAAAAATGTGCGTAGCCGGTAAATCAGGCGCTTCAATCAATAACATTTCCCCCTTGTTGGGCGCAAAGGGCAGGTTGCCAAACCAGGGATTGGTGGTAGCCGCAATGCCATCGCAAAAAATAATGGCGCGGGCTGTGATGTCGCCATATTGAATATGGTCCGCAGCCAGCTGCAATTGCTGGTGATCAAATCGTTCTTCGCGCAATAGTTGCCGTTGCTGCAAATAACGGCGGTACGCAGGCAGCATTGCCGGCAAATCTATAAGGTAACAGGGTTGAATAATGCCATAGCCCAGTTCGTAGTGAAAGTATTCCCGCCAGTTGTTTTCATCGGCGGGCAAGGCTACATAAGCGGTGCCCGATGCATGGCGCTCCAAAAAGGCTTGCCGCATCTGGGCGGTGGGAAAAAAATCAATGATGTTTTGCTGTTTAATAATCGTCAGCCCAAGCTCCTGCCCCAGGGCAGTATAGGCTTCTTGGGCAAAAGGCAACACTTCATCAATCAGCCAGGTGGTTACCAAACGCCGGCCGGTAACGGGATTGATAACGCCGGCCGCCGTAACAGAAGCTGTGCCCGGTTGCTGCTGGTCCATCACCACGCACGATATACCAGCCTTGGTAAAATACCAGCTCAGAAATGTACCGCATATGCCCTGGCCAATGATGAGATAGTCTGTGTTCATAGGTGAAATGCCTGCCGCCTGCAGACACGCAACGGTAAGGAATTTTGGGCATAATTCCTATGAGTGAAGGCATACTACGCTACCCCGCTGATTTCAAAATAAGTCTTTTCCGCCGGCGCTCCGCCTGCGTTTTCCTTCTCACCAAAAAAAATCAGTTTGTCATCGTCGCAAAACAGGGTAAACAAGGCATGCTCCTGCATCGGCCTGGCCGGCAACTGCAGGCCGGGCGTTGTTTTGTACACAATACAGCCGATGGTGTAATTGCTGTCCACTTCGCATTCCACGTCGGTAACGGCGCTTACAAAAGTGGCTTTGTTGCCGTCCGTCAACTGGTAGGTGAAATAGATGGCGTCGCCGCCTACACGGATGTTGGTGAGAATGGATTGTTCTTTTTCCAGTGTACCGTCCGGACGCACATGAAATTGCTTTTCGCTTTTCAACTGCAGTACTTTGTGCCCGCCTGCGTCGCGGAACAATAAACTGCCGATATAGTCAATCAGTTCGCGGTTCATAGTAAATTGTTTTAGTAGTGAACAAACCACCTGTTGGCAATAGATTTACCCAACTTCTTCGTAATCGTCTATCTGTATCCTGTACCTTATTATTTTTCCTTCATCTGTTATTTCCAGGGACCCGGAAAATTTGCCGTCCATCCCTTCAATGGTTAGTACAGCGGAGGCCGTTTCGCCGGTGGGTTTCGCTATTTTACTTTTCAATACGCTTTTGCCGTTGGTATAGGCCTTTTTCCATTCACAGGTTGTGCTGTCAACCCGGCCTTCTATTCTGTCGTTGGGTTGCCCGGGAATATCTATCACCAGTTTCTCCGGGCTCACCGTAATAACGATGGTGGCCGAAAGTGCGTCCAGCACGTTGCCGTTCTCGTCCATCAATTCCACTTTGGAGGCCTTCCAGTTTACCGCTTTGTCACACTGCGCCGCGGCAAACAGGTGTACCAGCAGTAGTAGTGAGAACGACAGCATAATTTTTTTCATAAAAGGTGTTTTAATGGTTAAAGAAGCAGATGGCATGCATCTGACTGGTCCATGTAAGGAAAGGTTACAGAGGCAAGCTTCTTATTTTATAGAAAAATAGTTTCGGCCGGTTAACTGTATGTTGGCGGTTGAATCTGCCTGCAAGGTTAATTGCTGTATCGTGGCCCGGCTGTCGTTGAACCAGGAATTACCCTGTAAAGCAACAGACAGGCTATCGAAAAACAATCCCTGTGTAAGAACGATGGATGAATTAACTGCCTGCAGGGCCATTTTGCCGGCCTGCGCGTTTTTTCCAGACGTGTGTATAGACAACCCGCTGTCCTCCAAACGGACCCGCTGCAGGGTATCGGAAGGGTGCAGAGCGCCGGGCCAGAAATTGATATAGGAATGCCTGCCAGCTATGGTTACGCCACGGGGAAGGTAAACAGTTGCTTCGTAGTAGCCGGGCGTGGTTTGCCGGAGCCTTTCGTTCCATTTGGCGTCAACATACAACGTATCTCCCTGCACCCGGCATTCAATGTTTTCAAACATTTTTTGGGTGGCCGCAACATAAACCGTGTCTGATAAAAAAACAGAACATTGGTTAAAGCCTATTACAACAACATGGTGCACATTGTCAAAATACCGAAGCTGCCGGGAAGGGTTCTGGAATTTGTCCAGCTTCACAATATCGCCCGCATTGTACCTGACCCGCAACGCGGCATGTACGCCGGCCAGCAACAGCACAATGAACAGGAATACGCCCAGTAATATTTTGTTACTCACCTTCATGGTTAAGTGAATTTTCAGTTTAAGAGGCAAAATGTTGTTTCTTGTATTTTTCAAATCGTGGTTTTAATTCATCCGGGTCCATGCCCAACAGGTACATGTTTCGGAATACCTGCGGCAGGTCTTTCTCCAAAAATTCGTTGCGGCGGTATTGCAACGCGTTTTTTACGGCCCCTGCCGCTACAAAATAGCCGATGCCCCGCTGGTTATAAATGATCTCCTGCTGCTGCAGAAATTCATAGGTGCGCATCACCGTATTGGGGTTCACTTCCAACTGCACGGCCAGTTCGCGCACGGAAGGGATGCGCTCTTCCGGCTTCCACTCCTTGAGCAAAATCCGTTCGCATACATAGTCCGCTATCTGGAGATATATTGCCTGTGATTCCCTGAATTGCATAGTTGTTGTTTTAGTCCTTATACTTCTTTTTCTTTCAGCCGGAAATAAGTAACTGAACATAACAGGGACGCCCAACCGTATTGAAACAGGAACGTTATGGTGTCGCCTATCCAGTCTGCCAGTTTTATGCCCTTCCGGTAATCGTAACTGCGGAGGCTGTATGCCGTGAAATCGGGAGATACATAGGTGCCTTCCGGCAGCAGGTTGATCAACAACTGGCTGACGTATAAAACAAAAAACAGGAAAACCAGCAACACAGAAACGGTTGTTTTTACAAAGCTGTAGGCAGGGAAGTAGATAGAACCCAGCAGGAAGGCTGCCTGGGTGTGAATAAACGCAATGAACAGCCAGTAGTAATAGTTCCCGTCTTCATTAACAGGCGCGCGGAAAACATTCACTACTGCCTGCTCCTGGTAGATGACGTTCTTTTCCGCAGCCCAGCCGGGCAACACCTTGTTGGCCACCTGCACCATAGTCATATCCACCAGGTAAAAAATAGCAACATAGCAGACAGTAAACAGCACAGTGGCGAACAGTACAGCGCACAGCAGTTTTTCAAGGGCAGAGGCCGGTACCGACAAATAATGCATGGCTTTGGGGCCGCCGGCCATTTCGCCGAAAAATAAACTGGCAAACAACCAGCCGGTCAACGCAAGCCCTACATAAAACGTAGATACCTGCCATTCTTCAGAATACGGGTTGTGCTGCTCTGCCAGCATCATGATCGAAAACCAGATAATGAGCAGTCCGGCAATGGCTCCCAGCGACAACAGGTATTTTTTCCTGTTCTCCCGCCAGTGCTTTTGCACCAGCAATCCCCAGCGTTTGAAATGAAAGTGTTCGTTCATATGGGTTGTTTACGCGTTAAAGACAGATTGAATGGATGCACGGTTAAGGATGATTGCCTTGTACAGCAGTTCCAGGTCGAGTTTGCTTTCTTCGCCTTCTGTATTGGCCATGATCACCGCATTGCCGCGCAGCGAAGCTTCACTGTATAAAGCATGCTGCACATCTTCCTGGTTAAACGTAATGCCAAACGACAGGCGGCGGGTGATGTTCTCAATGGTTTGATCAAACAGGATGCGGCCTTCATCAATAATGGTGATCCTGTCTATCAGGTTCTCCAAATCTTTTACCTGGTGCGTACTGATCACTATACATTTGTTGTCGTCAATACAGCCCGCCATCACGCGGCGAAACTGGCTCTTGCTCATGATGTCCAAACCATTGGTGGGCTCGTCCATCAGCAATACCGGGGTGTTGGCCGCCAGTCCCAGGCTGATCAGCACTTTCTTCTTCTGCCCGTAACTCATTTGCTGCGGTTCGTTATCGTGCGGAATTTCAAATTCCTTCAGGTAGTGATCAAAATGCTGCTTGTTGAAATTGGGATAAAAAGGAGCGTAGTATTTCACCAGTAATTCAGGACGCAGATCAGGAAGGTAAAATTCTTCCGCCACCATAAATATGTCGCGCAGGAAAGACGGTTTGCGTTCGCCCGGTTTGTGATGGAGCACCCGTATGCTGCCGCCATCGGGGAACAACAGCCCGGCAATATTCCGCAACAAGGTACTCTTGCCCGTTCCGTTTTTGCCCAGCAATCCATAAATATGGCCGGCATGCAGTTGCAGGCTGAGACCATTGAAAACCTTCCTTTTCTTATAGGAAAATTGCAGGTCTTGTATAGTAATCATGTTTGGTGTTTTAGTGTACTACTGAAATAGTACACACAAACATACAATTGTTTTTCAGCTTTCCAAATTTTTTTGTTCTGATTAAAATACCGGAGGCAGCTGTTGTAATAATTGTTTTCACCACAATTGTCCGGCGCATCCCGTATGCCTTGAGGCAGGTGCTGCAATCATGTTTAGTTGTGGCAACCGGCCCTGCAACCGCCGGTCATCCTTTCTGTAGCACTTTACGCCTCCCGCGTTTTGAGACTTCCCATCTTCCCAACTTTATCCCTAAATTGCACGCTATCATTATTAAAAGCCTATGGCTTCACTAAAAAAATGATATGAAAAAAGAACTCAGAAAGGAACTGGCACTGGAATATCATGCGAAGGGAAGGCCTGGTAAAATTGAAGTGGTCCCCACCAAGGAAGCAAAGACCCAGCGAGACCTGTCACTGGCCTATTCCCCCGGCGTGGCCGAACCTTGTAAGGAAATTCATAAAAACCCTGAACTGGTATATAAATACACTGCCCGCGGCAACCTCGTGGCGGTGATCAGCAACGGCACAGCTGTATTGGGACTGGGCGATATCGGCCCGGAAGCCGGCAAACCGGTAATGGAAGGAAAAGGCGTGCTGTTTAAAATTTTTGCCGATATAGATGTGTTCGATATCGAGATCAATGAAAAAGATCCTGAAAAGTTTGTGCAGATCGTAAAAGCGCTGGAACCCACCTTTGGCGGCATCAACCTCGAAGACATCAAAGCGCCGGAATGCTTCTACATAGAAAAGAAGCTGAAAGAAGAAATGAAAATTCCGGTGATGCACGACGACCAGCATGGCACCGCCATCATCAGCGCCGCCGCCCTGCTGAATGCCCTGGAATTGCAGAAGAAAAAAATCGATAAGGCGCGCTTTGTGGTAAACGGCGCCGGCGCCGCGGCCATCGCCTGCATTAAATTGTATGAAGCCCTGGGCGCCAAACGCGAGCATTTTCTCGTGTTCGACAGCAAGGGCCTGGTCCACGAAAGCCGCACCGACCTCGATGACCTCAAAAAAGAATTCATCAGCAAAGGCAAAAACCTAACGCTGGAAGAAGCGCTGGTAGATGCAGACGTTTTCATTGGCCTCAGCAAAGGCAATGTGCTTACCCAGGACATGGTAAAGAAAATGGCGAAGAACCCCATTGTTTTCGCCATGGCCAATCCTGATCCCGAAATCAGTTATGAAGACGCCGTTGCGGCGCGCAAAGACATCATCATGGCCACCGGTCGCAGCGATTATCCCAACCAGGTAAACAATGTGCTCGGCTTCCCCTTCATCTTCCGCGGTGCGCTCGATGTGCGCGCCACGCAGATCAATGAAGCCATGAAACTGGCGGCCGTGAAAGCGCTGGCAGCACTGGCCCGCACGCCGGTACCCGATATTGTAAATATTGCGTACGACGAAAAGAATTTGTCGTTTGGTCCCAACTATATTATTCCCAAACCCCTCGATCCCCGTTTGCTCAGCACCGTTGCCCCGGCCGTTGCCAAAGCGGCCATCGACAGCGGCGTGGCACAGGCGCCCGCGCCTAACTGGGAAGAATATGCGGCAGAACTCGACCGGCGCCTGGGATTAGACAATCAACTCATGCGCGTACTGGGCAACAAAGCCCGCCGCGATCCCAAACGCATCATTTTTGCAGAAGCCGATAACCAGAAAATATTAAAAGCGGCCCAGATAGCTTATGATGAGGGCATTGCTTATCCCATCCTGCTGGGTGATGAAAAGAAGATCAAGGCAATCGCCAAAGAAAACAATATAGACATCGACGGCATGCCCATCATTGACCCGCGCAATGATGAAAATGAAGAGAAGCGCAAACAATTCGGCGACCTCTTCTTCAAAAAACGCCAGCGCAAGGGCATCAACCTGTATGAATCTTCCAAGATCATGAAAGACCGCAATTATTTCGGTTGCATGATGGTGGAAACAGGCGAAGCCGATGCCGTGATATCCGGTCTTACCCGCAATTATGCTGAAGCCATTCGCCCTGCGCTGCAGGTGATAGGTATGGAAGAAGACGTGAAGAAGATTGCAGGGATGTACCTCTTGCTGACCAAACGTGGTCCTTTGTTCCTGGCAGATACCACGGTAAATTTTAATCCCACGGCTGAAGAACTGGCTGAAATTACGCTGCTGGTAGCCCGTGAGGTGCGCAATTTCAATCTTACGCCGCGCATTGCCATGCTCAGCTACTCCAATTTCGGCAGCAGCAATTCACCGGAAGCAAAGCTGGTGGCAAAGGCAAAAGATATCGTAAAACAAAAGAACCCATATTTAATTATTGACGGTGAAATGCAGGCCAGTCTTGCGTTTAACCAGGAAATACTACGCGACAACTATCCCTTCAGCGAACTGGTTGACCAGGATGTAAACACACTGATCTTCCCCAACCTGGCCGCAGGAAATATTGCTTACAATCTCATGAAAGAAATTGGTGGCGCCGATGCCATCGGGCCTATTCTGCTGGGATTGAAAAAACCGGTACACGTGCTGCAACTGGGCAGCTCGGTAAGAAGCATTTACAATATGGCGCTGGTGGCAGTGATCGATGCCCAGATCAAATGCAAGTCGCCGGTAGATGAAGCCGTGCAGCAATCGCGCTGGTGGAAACGGGATAAGAAAGGATAAGAGGCCGCGGGTTACAGGATAAGGGATGCGCCTGGTATAAGTTACTGGCCCTGAATGCCGACTACGGCAACCGCTCAGCCCGAAAACTGCATCCTGTAACCAATTTATCGTACATTTAATGATCAATTTGCATTGTTAAACAATAAATAATGAACAAGTTGCGCTATTAAGTGATTAGGACCATATAGCGTTACCCGGGCCTTGCGCCTGTGTAAAGTTTTTGTAATCCGGTACAATAAAAAGCGCACCCATCGTCATGACGTTATTCACAGAATTCGGCCGCTACCTGCTGATGTTAAAAGGAATGTTTTCCAAACCGGAAAACGGTAAAATGTACTGGAAAGAACTCATGCACCAGTGCTCCGAAATTGGTATAGGCTCCCTGGGCATTGTAGTGATCATCTCCATTTTTATGGGCGCGGTATCGGCACTGCAAACCAGTTACCAGTTGGTAAGCAATTTTATACCCAGGAGTACCATTGCCACCATTGTGCGCGATACCGTGATTCTCGAATTTGCGCCCACCCTGGTATGTATTGTACTGGCCGGAGTGGTTGGCAGTAAAATTGCCAGCGAATTAGGGAATATGCGGGTAAGCGAGCAGATCGATGCGCTTGAAATTATGGGCATCAATACCAAAGCCTACCTGGTGATGCCCAAAATTGTGGCGGCATTGATCATGATCCCGCTGCTGGTGGTGGTGTCTGCAGCATTGGGTATCTGGGGTGGCCGCCTGGCGGGCGTTATGTCGGGCATTATCGCTCCCAATATCTACGACAAGGGACTGATAGAAGGCTTCAAACCCTATAACGTGTTTTTTGCCCTTGTAAAAGGTTATACGTTCGCGTTTATCATTGCCAGTATTTCTGCATACTACGGATACTTTGTAAAAGGCGGTGCGCTGGAAATCGGGCGCTCCAGTACCAGGGCCGTGGTGGTGAGTTGTGTGGCCATATTGTTTGCCGACTATATTCTCGCCGCTTTGTTGCTGGATAAATAACAAGGCAGCGGCATTCCACAATGAAATCCTATGATAGAAGTAAAAAATATACGGAAAGGATTTGGCGACAGGACCGTTATTGACGGCGTCAGCGCGGTGATGGAAGCAGGCAAGTGCAATCTCATCATCGGCGCAAGCGGCAGCGGCAAAACGGTTTTTATGAAATGCATTGTAGGACTGTTCGTACCCGATAGTGGCGAAATATTGTACAACGGCAAAAATTTCCTGGCCATGAACGGCGATGAACGCAAAGACATCCGCCAGCAGATTGGTATGCTGTTCCAGGGTTCTGCATTGTTTGACAGTCTTACGGTAGAACAGAACATCATGTTCCCGCTCAACATGTTTACCCGCGACTCCTACAGCCAGAAATTGAAACGCGTGAATGAAGTGCTCGAAAGGGTGAATCTCAAAGACGTGAACAAGAAATTTCCCGCAGAACTGAGCGGGGGCATGAAAAAACGTGTGGGCATTGCGCGCGCCATTGTGCTCAATCCCAAATACCTGTTTTGCGATGAACCCAACTCCGGCCTCGACCCGCTTACTTCCATGGTTATCGACAAACTCATCAAGGAAATTACTACCGAATACAATATCACCACGCTCATCAATACCCACGACATGAACAGTGTGATGGAGATCGGTGATCACATCATTTACATGTACCAGGGTAAAAAAGAGTGGGAGGGCAACAACAAGGAAATCATCTTCAGCAAAAACGAGCGGCTCAACGAATTCATCTTTGCATCAGAGTTTCTGAAAGATGCAAAGGACATGCGTATGCTGGAGCAAACGGGGCGAATGGACAATCAAAGAAATTCAAAATAGTTTCGGGTTACCCAAAACCCCAAAATCCCCTATTTTTGCCCCACTTTTTAAAATTCTGCTAATGAGTATACTGGTCAATAAGCAATCAAGGATTCTTGTGCAAGGCTTTACAGGAACCGAAGGCACCTTTCATGCCACACAGATGATAGAATATGGGACCCAGGTAGTTGGCGGCGTTACGCCGGGAAAAGGCGGTACGCAGCACCTGGACAGACCGGTGTTCAATACAGTATCAGAAGCAGTGAAAGCAACAGGGGCGAACGTTTCTATCATATTTGTTCCGCCGGCCTTTGCCGCCGATGCCATTATGGAAGCAGCAGAAGCCGGTATTGAACTGGTGGTTTGCATCACCGAAGGCATCCCGGTGCAGGATATGGTAAAAGCACGGCTTTACCTGCAAAGCACCAAAACCAGGCTGATTGGGCCCAACTGCCCGGGTGTAATTACGGCCGGCGAATGCAAGGTGGGTATCATGCCCGGATTTGTATTTAAAAAAGGAAGGATAGGTATTGTGTCCAAATCAGGTACGCTTACCTATGAAGCAGCTGACCAGGTGGCCAAAGCAGGTTTGGGTGTGTCTACCGCTGTAGGAATCGGTGGCGACCCCATCATTGGAACGCCTACCCGTGAAGCGCTTGAAATGTTTATGAACGATCCCGATACCGATGCCGTGGTAATGATTGGTGAAATTGGTGGCGGCATGGAAGCCGAAGCGGCCCGCTGGTATAAAGACAACGCCAAAAAACCGGTGGTGGGTTTCATTGCCGGCCAAACAGCCCCTCCCGGACGCCGCATGGGTCACGCAGGAGCTATCGTTGGCGGCGCCGATGATACGGCTGCTGCCAAAATGAAGATCATGGCAGAATGCGGCATTCATGTAGTGCAAAGCCCCGCAGATATCGGTACTACCATGGCAAAAGTGCTTAAGAAATAAAGCGAGTATAAAAAGAATGAACATAAAAAAGGAAGGCTTCCACCAGGGGAGCCTTCCTTTTTTATACGTGCTGCTGTATAGTAATTTACTTCACCGTTCTGATATAGTTGGCCAGGTCTTCTTTGCTGCTGCTGAAATCGAATACATCGTACAACTGGAAGTAGTTTTCGCGGTCTATGGTAAGCCGGTACATAAATTTCGCCATATCCAGCTTGTTGTTTTCAAATGCAAACAATTGTACCAGGCGTTTTACCTGTGAGGTTGTGAAATAACTGGTTTCCACGGTTTGTTTTGCCAGCTTGAGCCGGGTGTTTTCAAAGCTCTCTTTCCGCAAGGTTTCTACCAGTTGTGAAAAAGTGGTTTCAGACATGGCGCGGTAATGGTTGCGGTCATCACGACGGTCGTCACGGCGATCATCATCGCGGCGGTCATAACCGTCATCATCGCGTCTGTCGTTGTTACGGTTGCGGTCGCGGTAATACCAGTCGTCGTTGTCAAAATCCTTGTCATAATGGCTGTCCATGATGCGCTCATCTACATATACCTTTCCAAAGCGGTTCACTACAATGTCCACATGGTAATTCGGACGAATCCTCACCTTGTTATTGTACAATGCCTGTCCGGCAGTGCGCAGGTTGCGTTCATCACGGCCATAGCCGTTGCTTTTTCCATCGTCGTACACTATGCGAATGGTATGGTAGCCGGGAGTAAGATTGCGGATGGTAATGAGCCGGTCGTTGCTGCCATAACTCTTGCCATCGATCTCTACCCGTACAGATTTCGATCCGAGATAGGTAATACTGATCTTGCTGTCATTGGGACCGGCAAACGCCATGCAGGCAGTGAGCAATGCAAAGAAGAGGAAAGTAAAATACTTGTTCATGGTTATAGGTGTTAATTGTTATAAAGGTTTGTCCCACCCCAACCATCCGGCACTGTAACGACAAAACCTTACGAAATGTTGTATCTGTTGCCGGTACCGGGCGGGTTTAATGCATTGACCGCTTGTTGTCCCGGCCGGTTTAACAGAAAGAAGAAAACAATGCGTTAAAGGTGAGAACGCATTGTTTTATTGTATCTTATAAGCGCGCATAGGCACTTGGTTAACGGTAATGTCGGTCGTAACCGCGTGCAGGCCGGTGACGCTTGTCATTCCGGTCATGCCTGGGGCCATGATCATCAACCCATACCCTGCCATCATGCTGGATGATCATGCGTAGTTCCTCCATAGGTTGCACATAAACCATATTGCGGTAAACCAGTTTTCCCTTTTTGCGGTTATGCCGGTTGGCATGACGGTATATGCGTATTTCATGTTTGCCGGGCGAAAGGCCGACCATGAAATGTCCGTCGTAATCGCGTATAAGCCGGCCATCGATCATGATGGATAGGTGATGACGGCTGTTATTGGAAACACGCAATATTCCGTCGCGCGGATGATCGTCGGCAACGCTCACCAGGGTTATCATACAGGCTACTGCTGCTGCGAAAATTTTTTTCATAATAAAAATCCTCCCGCGGTGAACAATTCCCAATGTTGTGCCATGAACTGTGAAAAACCGGTGGCAATTCGTTAAACCAATTTTTCTTAACATAAAACGCTATAACAATTCCTGTATGAAATTTTTATGGCAGCCTTTATACCAACGCAACGTGCGCACCTACAACTTTGTCAATCCTTCGTATCTTACCTGATATTTTATTACCAGGAAACTGGCAGGGACCTTGTGAAATACCGATGACGCCTGCATCGTAGCTAAGCATTGAATAACTGAAAACATCTTCCAATGTCTTTTAAAAAAATATTATCGCTGATGTTTGCAACCTTTTTGTACTGCCTGGCATCCGCGCAGCAACAGCCGGATTATTATGAAGCTGCTTACAGCATGATTGACTCGCTGTTGTTTGAACAAAAACTTCCTGCCAGTGCATTGAAGGAGGTGGACAAATTATATGCCCGCGCCAAACAGGAAAAGAATGATATACAAATAGTGAAAGCGCTGGTGTATAAAGTGTACATAATGCAGACGACCGGGGAAGATGCGGACCAGCAAGGCATCCGCATGGTGGAGCAGGAAATTGCAGGCAGCAGTGGACCGGCAAAATCTATATTGCAAAATCTTGCTGCTACGCTTTACTGGAGATATTTTCAACAGGTGCGCTGGCGCATTTACAACCGTACGCAAACAGTAAACTTCAGTAAAGATGACATAACCACGTGGGGCGCGGAAGACTTTCACAAAAAGATCAGTGACTTGTACCTCGCTTCGCTCCGCAATAAACAATTACTGCAACAATTATCCCTGGAGCCTTTTGATGCCCTCATCATCAAAGGAAACCTGCGCCACCTGCGACCTACCCTGTATGACCTGCTGGCTAATGAAGCGCTGGCATATTTTAAATCAGATGAACGCACCATTACCCAACCGGCTTATGCTTTTGAGATCAACGAAGACATCGCTTTTGCAGATGCTGAAACTTTTGCCCGTCATACTTTTTCCACGAATGACACGCTTTCGCTTGAATTCAAAGCACTGCAGTTGTACCAGGAACTGATCCGTTTTCATTTGAACGATGCCAAACCGGATGCATTGGCAGATGCCGACATTCAACGCCTGGAGTTCGTGAACCACCATGGCACCATGCCGGGCAAAGACAGCCTGTATAAAAACGCGCTTGAAAGCATTACGGCAAGGTATAATGATCTGCCCGCTGCGGCGCAGGCATGGTACCTGCTGGCAGCCTGGTATGCAAATAAAGCAAGTGAATACCATCCCCGTACCAATCCCGGCGATCGTTTTCATTACCTGCAGGCAAAAGCTATTTGTGAACGCGTATTGGCGCAAAAAGACACCAGTGAAGGTTGGGTGAATTGCCGGAACCTGCTGACCGGTATTACACGGCCCGAACTACAAATGGAAACTGAAAAAGTCAATGTGCCCAATCAACCCTTCCGTACACTGATACGCTGGCGCAATATTGCGCAATTGCATTTTCGTGTGATACAGGTAACCAGGGAGGTTGAAGACTTGCTGAAAGAACACCGGTACGCAGAAGAACTATGGCCACGACTGCTGCAATTGCCTGTATTGAAAACGTTCCGTCAATCCTTGCCCGATGCGGGGGACTATCAACGGCACCAGGTGGAAATAAAAACAGACGGGCTTCCTGTTGGTAAATACCTGTTGCTGGCAGGCACAAACGATAATTTTGCATTGGAGAATAACCCGCTGTGTGCTGTAGTAGTGAATATCTCCAACATCTCTTTCATTCAGGCTGGTAACCGGGAATATTTTGCCTTACACCGGGAAAGCGGACAGCCACTGGCGGGCGCCAATGTACAGGTATGGCACCAATACTATGATGAAAGAAAACGCCGGTATGATGTTCGTAAAGGCGAAAACATCATTGCCGATCAACATGGTTATTTCAGTGTTTCCGGGCCGCAAAGCGATAATGGGGTGTACCAACTGGAAATCTCCGTTCCCGGGGATCATTTGTTCCTCGGTGACTTCCACTATCAATATAGCCGCTCTCCGGTGGCACAGAAAGCGGACAGGAAGTCTGCCTACCTCTTTACAGACCGATCTATTTATCGCCCCGGACAAACGGTATATGTAAAGGGCATTGTGCTTAACCGGAACAGTTCAGATGATGCAAAAACCACAGTGGTGCCTGATTTCCGCACTACGCTATACCTGCTTGATGCGAACCATCAACGGATAGACTCGCTTGCTGTTATCACCAACGAATTTGGTTCTTACTCCGGTAAGTTTACCCTGCCGTCCGCAGCGTTGAATGGAAGGTTTACACTCCTGGACGCAACAACAGGAAACGCCACCTCTATAGCTGTAGAGGAATATAAACGGCCACGATTTTATGCCACAATAGGCACACCATCCGGCACCTGGCGATTGAACGATACCATACGGGTAACGGGTGCGGCCAGGGCATATGCCGGCAATACTATTGACGGAGCGGTAGTCAAATACCGGGTGGTGCGCGAAACTTTTATACCGTTTTGGGGCTATGCCAAAATGATCTGGCCGCCGCGGGCAGTCAATCGTATGGAAATTGCACAGGGCGCCACCACTACCGATGCCGATGGAAACTTTGCCATTTCCTTTCCCGCTATTCCTGATAACAAGCAGGATAAAAAACTGCAGCCGGTATTCCACTATGTAATTACCGCCGATATAACAGACATAGCAGGTGAAACAAGAAGTGTTTCCACCACTGTTGCCGTTGCCTGGCAGGCGTTAAAACTGCAGATGCAGCTTCCCGAAAACCTGCATGCAGACAGTCTGCGCACCATTCGTCTTGCCAGCACCAACATGGCCGACAGTTTTGTAAAGACTACCGTATCGGTGTCCATATACCGGTTGCAGTCGCCCGACAGAATGTTCCGTGAACGTTATTGGGAGCAGCCCGACACTTTTGTATTGAGCAGGGATGAATACTATCGTTACTTTCCATACGATGTTTACCTGGATGAAAATGACCCCTCGCAATGGAAACGGGGGGAGAAGGTACTTGAAGTTACAGATACTACCACTGCTACTGCATTGTTTACACTACCCCGTAAAAAATTAGCGCCTGGTTGGTACGTAGTAGAAGCGGTAACCAAAGACAGGTTTGGCGAAGAAGTGAAAGCCATTCAGTACGTGCAATTGTATAAACGCATGACTTCAACAGGCCCGAACGTTACTGCATTATTTTCACTGGAATCCGGCGGGCAGCAATGGGAACCGGGACAAAATATTAAATATACTATAGGCGCTAATGTTGACAATGCCTATATCATTCATGAACTGCAACGAAAAGGCCAGAAAACTTCCCGCAGTTTTTATTCCCTGAGCAAAAAAAATAAGCGGTTAGAGATCCCTGTTACAGAAGCAGACAGGGGTGGTATGGTCGTAGCCATCACGTATGTGAAACACAACCGCGTATACACCCATAATGAGTACCTGGATATTCCTTATAGCAATAAGGATTTGACTGTTTCCTATGCCACTTACCGCGACAAAACACTGCCCGGCAGTGAAGAAAAGTGGACCGTTACGATCAGTGGGCAAAAGGGCGAAAAAGTAGCAGCTGAAATGCTGACCACCCTGTACGATGCCTCCCTGGACCAGTTCAGTATGCATAGGTGGTATATGCCAAACATTTGGGAAAAGCTGCGCCCGGTGGAGAAGTTACATATCGATTTTGCAAGAGAAGAGTCCTGGGGCAAAATTATTGTGGACACACCGGTTGCCTGGCATAAGCAATACGACCGCTTGTTGGTTTCACCGGGTGTGCGTGCTATGGAAAAGATGTGGATAACAGAGGGGAAAATCAGTATCAGGGGAATCAACCCTAATGTACCGCCGGCAGCATTGCAATATGATTTGCAAGCAGAGATGGTTCCGGGTTTGGATGTCAGATTTAGCAAATCAGCCGATAGCTCCGGCGATGCGGCTGCACAGGAAGCAGCATCATCTGAAGAAACTCCTGCTGCCACACAAACGCGGAAGAACTTTAGTGAAACCGCTTTCTTCTTCCCCGAACTCCGTACCGATAAAGACGGCAACATCACGTTCTCCTTCACCATGCCTGAAGCAGTAACATCCTGGAAATGGATGAGCCTGGCGCATACCAAAGAACTGGCTTTTGGATATGCTGAAAAAACCATCATTACGCAGAAAGACCTGATGGTGCAACCCAATGCGCCCCGCTTTTTCCGCGAAGGCGACCGTATGGAATTCGTTGCCAAAATTGCCAATGTAACAGACCGGGAAATGACGGGACAGGTGGAACTGCAATTGATTGATCCGTCAACCGGCACATCGGTGGATGGATGGTTCCGGAACATGTTCCCCAACCAGTACTTTACGGTGCCGGCGCAGCAAAGTGTGGCCGTAAATTTTGCCATTGAAATTCCCTTCCAGTATAATCGCCCTGTTGCCTACAAAGTGATAGCCCGTTCGGGCAATATAAGTGATGGGGAAGAAGCCATACTGCCCGTGGTGAGCAATCGCATATTGGTAACCGAAAGCTTACCGCTGCAGGTGCGCAACCAGCAGCGCAAATCGTTCAAACTGGAAAAACTGTTGCAAAGTGACAAGCGTCCAACCCTGAACCATCATGCATTAACAGTAGAATTTACCAGCAACCCGGCCTGGTATGCCGTGCAGGCATTGCCCTACCTGATGGAATATCCCTATGAATGCAGCGAGCAGATATTTAACCGGTATTATGCCAATGCGCTGGCCACATCTATTGCCAATGCATCGCCCCGTTTGAAAGAATTGTTTGAACGCTGGAAAACGCTGGACACGGCCGCACTGCTCAGCAACCTGCAGAAGAATGAAGCCTTGAAATCCGTATTGCTGGAAGAAACACCCTGGGTATTACAGGCGAAAAATGAATCGGAGCAGAAAAAGAACCTGGCATTGTTGTTCGACATGGTGCGCATGAGTAAAGAACTGCAGACCTCGTTGTTGAAACTGAAAGACCTGCAATTGTCCAATGGCGGATTTGCCTGGTTCAAAGGCGGGCGCGACGACCGGTACATCACGCAGTATATCCTTACCGGCATTGGCCATTTGCAAAAATTGAAAGCAGTGCCCGGTAATGATGCGTCTCTCAAAACGATTACCGGTGCAGCGTTGCGGTATGCCGATCAACGGTTCAGGGAAGTTTATGAAGAGATGCTGCGGTTGAACAAGAATAAAGAGCCGGAAAAAGGCGGCATTGGCACTTACGAGATACAGTATTTGTATATGCGCAGCTTTTTCCCGGAAACAAGTATGCCGGAAAATGTAAAAAAAGCGTTCGACTATTATACCAAACAGGCAAAACAGCACTGGGTTAAGCAAAGTCGTTATATGCAGGGCATGATTGCACTGGCATTGCATCGCCAGGGGGAAACGGCTGTTGCAAAGAAAATTATTGCTTCGTTGAAAGAAAATGCCCTGGTGAGCGAAGAAATGGGTATGTACTGGAAAGACTTATCGGGCGGGTACTATTGGTATGAAGCGCCTGTGGAAGCACATGCCCTATTGATAGAAGCATTTACGGAAATTGCCAACGATGCCACCGTGATCAGCAACCTGAAAACCTGGTTGCTGAAACAAAAACAAACTCAACACTGGCGCACCACCACCGCTACAGCTGATGCCTGCTATGCATTGTTGCTACAGGGCAGCGACTGGCTGGCCGATACGCCGCAAATCACCATTCGCCTGGGACAACAAACAATTCGCAGCAGCGAACAGTCAACCGAAGCCGGCACCGGGTATTTCCAGCGAACGTTTGAAGGCAGATCAATAAAGACCGACATGGGCAACGTGGAAGTAACGGTGCAAGCAACCGGCGACCAGGCAGCCGGACGCCCGGCATGGGGCGCTGTGTACTGGCAGTATTTTGAAGACCTGGATAAAATCACTCCTGCGGCTACGCCCTTGCAATTGTCGAAAAAGCTCTTTGTTGAAAAGCACAGCGACCGCGGGCCGCAGCTGCATCCCCTGAACGAAGGCGATGTGCTGCACGTGGGCGATAAAATAACGGTCCGCATCGAACTCCGCTGCGACCGCAACCTGGAGTATGTGCATATGAAAGATATGCGCGCAGCCTGTATGGAACCGGTGAATGTGCTGAGCGGGTACAAATGGCAGGATGGCCTGGGTTACTATGAAACCACCAAAGATGCCAGCACCAATTTCTTCTTCAGCCGTTTGCCCAAAGGCAGCTTTGTGTTTGAATATCCTTTGTATGTTACCCATACCGGTACCTTCAGCAATGGCATTACCACCATACAATGTATGTATGCGCCGGAGTTTACCAGCCATAGTGAAGGAGTGAAAGTGCGGGTGGAGTAGGAGAAATGAAACCTGCCGCATTGCCATCACAGTGATGCCTGTGCGCCCAGCCAGGCCATCATGCCCATACCATATTCAATAGCGCTTTCATCCACATTGAAGGTGGGCGTATGCACACCGGAAGTGATGCCTTTGGCTGCATTCATCACGCCGAGGCGGTAAAAACATCCGGGAATTTTTTGCGTATAATAACCGAAATCTTCTGCGCCCATGCGTATCTCTGTGGTCTCGATTTTATCCTTGCCCATGTATTCTTCCGCCAGTTTTCGTGCAGATGCGGACAGCGCTTCGTGATTGTATACCGACGGATAACCAACATCGATATGCAGGTCAATTTCACCACCCATCGCATGCACCAGTTCCGTTGCCTGGCGGCGGATCAGTTCATGTGCTTTGAAACGCCAGGCTTCATCCAAAGCCCTGAAGGTGCCCATGAGCTTTACTTCACTGGGAATTACATTGGTGGTATGACCGCCCTGGATAGAACAGATGGATAATACGGACGGCGACAGCGGATTGTTATTGCGACTGATGATCTGCTGCAAACTGGTAATGAGATGCGCCGCAATGAGAACCGTGTCCACGGTAAGATGCGGGGCCGCCGCATGTCCTCCCTTACCCTTGATGGTTATATAAATTTCATCGGCGCTGGCCATAACCTGTCCGCCACGAAAACTTAATTTTCCTACTTCCAGTTGCGGGTGTACATGCAAACCGAAAATGGCCTGTGGCGCCGGGGCCTGCAGTACGCCTTCGGCAATCATGATGCTCGCGCCGCCCGGGTTCCGTTCTTCACCCGGCTGAAAGATCAGCTTCACCGTTCCTTCCCATTCATCTCTCAATTGCTGTAAAATGGAAGCGGCGCCCAGCAGGCAGGTAGTGTGCACATCGTGACCGCAGGCATGCATCACGCCTTCCCGTACCGAACGGTAGGGCACATCATTGGCTTCCTGGATGGGCAGCGCGTCCATATCGGCGCGCAGGGCAATGGTCCGTTTGCCGGGATTTTTCCCTTCTATCAAACCTACCACGCCCGTGTTGGCCATGGTGCGAAAGGGAATGCCCCATTCCTTCAATTTGTTTTGTACAAAGGCTGATGTTTCAAATTCCTGGTAACTCAATTCAGGATGCGCGTGCAAATGACGGCGTATATCAATAAAACGAGGTGTATATGCTTTGGCGAGTTGATGTATCTTTTCCTTTAATGGCATACGCGAAAATAAGCCAGAAAAGTGGTAATAGCCGTGAGACGCTTTACTGTATTTCGGAGGATCTGTCGGGGTTTACCTCAATAACATCACGTATGATATACACCTCCTGGTTAAAGATTCGCTTCACTTTGTCGAGATGTTCTTCTGCTTCTTCGCGTGTCTGGAAATTACCTACCTTGAGTTTGAAGAATGGTTGCTGCCAGTGGAGATATACTTTCATATCGGGCAGTTCCTGGTAAATTTTTGCCTTGGCTTCATTGGCTTTGGTGCGATCGTTGGTGTTCATGACCAGGATGCGGTACCCCTGCACAAAACGGCGCGCATCTCTCGTATTGAGTTCGTTTATTTCAATATGCTTTCTTACCAGCAAATCGATCCGGGGATCTTTGTGAACTGCCACGCCGCTGCTGTCTTTTTGCGCAAAGAGTGGCAACGATGTGAAAAGGAATATGACAATGATCAGAAATGCGTTTTTCATATTGCCGTTTGGTATTTCATTACAAAAATAGCGCCGGTTGCCATGTCATCATACCGCAGCTGGCCTGCTGGCTTCGTATCGATAGTAAGAATAACAATTTTTAACAAGTTATACAACCATTTGCAGTAAGTGGTAACCTGTATGCCGTTGGTACTTAATAAATATTCTTGCCCTTGTCATCGGCATCCCGCACTATGGCTATACTGGCGCTGCAGCCCAGCCTGGTGGCGCCCGCGCCAATGAATTCCATGGCCTGCCGGCTGGTGCGAATGCCTCCTGAGGCTTTGATCTGTATGGTAGACGGCAAATGCTGTCGCATCAGTTGCACTGCCTCCAGGGTGGCGCCCTTTTCTGCATAGCCGGTAGATGTTTTCAGAAAATCCACCTCCAGAGCAGCATAGATTTCGCAACAGCGAATGATTTCTTCATTGCTGAGTATGCCGCTTTCGATGATCACTTTTACTATTTTGTTGTTCAACCGTGCAGGGCCCATCAACGTTTGCATTTCCGATTCGAGGTATGGCCAGTTGCCTGATTTCAAAGCGCACAGGTTGATCACAATATCCAGTTCATCGGCCCCGTCGGCAATAGCCTGCTGCACTTCTGCCAGTTTTGCCTGGGAGGCTGCATAGCCAAATGGAAATCCGATTACCGTAGCGGTTTTTACACTGGTGCCCTGCAACGCAGCAACTGCCTGGAGCACCCAGTAAGGAGGTACACATACCGCGGCAAAATTGTATTCTACCGCTTCCGTGCAAAGCTGTTGAATATCAGCGGCTGTAGTGGTCGGTTTGAGAATGGTATGGTCAATATAATGTGCTAAATTCATGATGTTGCCCTTGCTTTTTGATTTTTTGCGCGTGAACTGGTATTATAAAATTATGCCGTCCAATATATGCCATTTGAGTAACTTGTAGATTTTAGTCTTTTTAATAATCAAAAAACCTACCATGCATATGAGAAAGTTCCGGCTTTATCCACCGGGAAAAATGCTTTTCCTGCTGTGGACGTTGTTGGGTATCAACTCTATTGTTGCTGCTCAGGTTACATTCCCCCAGAACGACGTAGCACATCCCAGGTCTGATTGTTATGCATTTACCAATGCTACTATTGTTAAAGACGTACAGACCACGTTGCAAAACGCCACGCTGGTGGTCCGGCAGGGCAGGATTACGGCCGTTGGGACCAGTGTTACCATACCAGCCGACGCGGTGGTAATTGATTGCAAGGGGAAATACATCTATCCCTCCTTCATTGACATGTATTCGGATTATGGCATTCCGGTTCCACAGCGTCAGGCGGGCGGGTTCAATTTCAATGCGCCCGCACAGCTCACCTCCAACCAGAAGGGCGCTTTCGGATGGAACCAGGCCATTCGCTCCGATGTGGAAGGCGTAAAGCTGTTCAATGTGGATGACAGCAAAGCCAAATCACTGCGCGATATCGGCTTTGGCACGGTGCTTACACACCAGAAAGACGGCATTGCCCGCGGCACCGGCGTAGTGGTAACCCTGGCCAATGAAAAAGAAAATCTCGTTATAGTAAAAGAAAAAGCTTCGGCCCATTATTCATTCAGCAAAGGCACTTCTACCCAGTCCTATCCTTCTTCCTTAATGGGCACCATTGCACTGCTGCGACAGACTTACCTTGATGCACAGTGGTACAAGAGCAATCCCGGTGGCGAAGGCGTAAACCTTTCGCTCAAAGCATGGCTGGATATTCAGTCATTGCCCCAAATATTTGAAGCTAATGATAAATGGAACGTGTTGCGTGCCGACCGCATAGGCGATGAATTTGGCGTGCAGTACATCATCAAGGGGGGCGGCAATGAATACCAGCGTATCAGGGAAATGAAAGAAACGAAAGCTGCATTCATCCTGCCGCTGAATTATCCGCCGCCAATGGAAGTAAACGATCCCAATGAAGTGCGTTTTGTAGGGCTGGACGATTTAAAACATTGGGAAATGGCGCCCTCCAATCCTGCTGCTTTTGAAAAAGCCGGTATTCCGTTTTGCCTTACTGCAGCCGATCTGCAAAACGTAAACGATTTTATGGCCAACCTGCGTAAGGCCATTCAATACGGATTGTCTGAAAGCAAAGCGTTGGAAGCGCTTACCAAAACGCCCGCCACCCTGCTGGGCATTTACGATCAGGTAGGCAGCCTCGATCCCGGTAAACTGGCCAATTTTGTCATTACATCGGGTCCCATTTTCAACGAAAAAACCGTTGTGCTGCACAACTGGGTGCAGGGAATAAAATACGGCGTGAAGGAAGAGCAGTGGTTTGATGTGAAGGGATATTACACGCTTACCGCCAATACCGCATCAGGGCAAAAAACATGGACGCTGGAGCTGAAAGATGGTGGCAATGCTTCGTTTGTTGCCGGGAGTGATACGGCAAACGGCAAATACAGCTACGACGGCAAAATGGTAAAACTCAGTTTCACCCGCGGTCGTGGCGCCAATGCAGAAGAAACCACTTTCAGCGGCGTGGCCCACAACAACACCTGGAGTGGAACAGGGCGCGATGCTGCCGGCAACATGTTCACCTGGACAGCCAACTGGCAAAAAGCCGCAACGCCCAAAACAGACAGCCTGCGCACACCGCTGCCGGTAGTAACCGGCAAGGTCACCTACCCCTTCATTGCCTATGGCTTTGAAGAAATGCCGAAAGCAGAAAACCTGCTGATTAAGAATGCTACCGTTTGGACCAATGAAAAAGAAGGGGTGCTGACCGGTGCAGACGTACTGATCAAAAACGGCAAAATTGCAGCAGTTGGCAAAAACCTCAGTGATCCTTCTGCCAGAGTGATCGATGCTACCGGCAAACACGTTACGCCCGGCATTATTGACGAACACTCTCATATTGCCGCCGCTTCTATCAATGAAGGCGCACAAAGCGTAACTTCCGAAGTACGCATTGGCGATGTCCTTAATCCTGAAGACATCAACATTTACCGGCAACTGAGCGGCGGCGTTACCACCTCGCATATACTACACGGCTCCGCCAATACCATCGGTGGACAAACTCAACTGATCAAAATGCGCTGGGGCGCCAATGATGAAGAACTGAAATTCAAAGGCGCCGATCCGTTTATCAAGTTTGCGTTGGGCGAAAACGTAAAACGCTCCCGCGCCCAAAACAATAATCGCTTCCCCGATACCCGTATGGGCGTGGAGCAGGTACTGACCGATGCTTTCCAACGCGCAAAGGATTATGAAAAAGCATTAAAGGCTGCAGAAGAAAACAATAAGAAAAAAGGCGCAACGCCTGTTACCGTGCGCCGCGACCTGGAACTGGACGCACTGGTTGAGATCATGAACAGGAAGCGGTTTATTACCTGCCACTCCTATGTACAGAGCGAAATTACCGCCACCATGCGTGTAGCAGAAAAATTTGGTTTCCCGGTAAATACTTTTACGCATATACTTGAAGGTTATAAGATAGCAGACAAGATGAAGGCCCATGGCGCGGCCGCTTCTACCTTCAGCGACTGGTGGAATTATAAAATGGAAGTGGTGGACGCCATCCCTTACAATGCCACCATTATGCAACGTGTGGGGCTGCTGGTGGCCATCAACAGTGATGATGCGGAAATGGCCCGCCGGCTCAACCAGGAATCGGCCAAGAGCATCAAGTATGGCGGAATGAGCGAAGAAGAAGCCTTGAAAATGTGTACCTATAACCCCGCCAAAATGTTGCATATAGATGATCGCGTGGGCAGCCTGAAAGCCGGTAAAGATGCCGATGTGGTGATCTGGAGCGATCATCCCCTGAGCATCTATGCCAAAGCAGAAAAGACTATTGTAGACGGTATTGTATATTTCGATCGCGAACGCGACAAAGAACTGCGCAAACAGATACAGGCAGAAAAAGCCCGTCTGGTCCAGAAAATGGCTGCTGAAAAAAGGAATCCGTCCAATGGTGGCGGCGCCCAGGCGTTTCAACGGGCCCGGCCACGCTGGGAAGTGATGCATACCTGCGATGATCATTATCACCAGCATGGCTTATTGACCATTGAAGGTGAAGAAGCGGAAATGATGGAAGGGTATGAATAATGGCAGAGAAGCAGCGGCGCCAGGGGGCTTGATAAGATCACTAGCCACCATGTTCTGCGCCGGTGCTGTTCAATCAAATCAGATAATTTTCAAACTTCTTTTCGATATGAAAAAATTATTCAGCATACTGTTCATCGCTTTACTGGTTGTTGCTGCCAATGGCCAGATAACGGTGTATCCGGCGCCTCCGCAATCGGAAACCATTGCGCTGGTGAATGGCACCATTCATGTAGGGAATGGCCAGGTGATAGAAAACGGAACGGTCATTTTCGAGAAAGGCAAAATTGCGGCTGTGCTGCAGGGTGGTAATGCGCCGGGCAATGCAAAAGTGATCGACTGCAGCGGTAAACATATTTACCCGGGCCTGATCCTGTCCAATTCCCAACTGGGTCTGGTAGAAGTGCCCAGCGTACGCGCTACTGCCGATGCCAATGAACTGGGCGAACTGAATGCCAGCATTCGTTCCATAGTAGCTTACAATACCGATAGCCGGGTAATCAATACCCTGCGCATGACCGGCATTTTACTGGCCAATGTGGTGCCCGAGGGCCGGTTGATCAAGGGCTCTTCCTCTGTGGTGCAACTCGATGCATGGAATTTTGAAGATGCTGCCTATAAAACCGATCATGGCATTCATATTGAACTACCTTCGCTGCTTCCCCGCAGCCGGCGCAGGGGCTTTGGCGCTGCCGCACAAACCCCGGGCGATCCTGTGAAAAGGGCTTTGGAGCAGGTGGAAATGATCAAAACGTTTTTCCGCGAAGCCAAAGCCTACCATGCCGTGGACAAACACGCGGTTACCAATTTGAAATACGAAGCAGTAAAAGGCCTGTTCAACAAAACCCAGAAGTTGTTTGTGCATTGCAATATTGTAAAGGAAATGCTGATAGCAGTAGACTTTGTTAAGGAATTCGGTTTTGACGTGGTGATTGTAGGCGGCGCAGACAGTTACCAGATTGCCGACCTGCTGAAACAACACAATATTGCCGTGATCCTATCGCAACTGCACAGTTTGCCCACCATGGTTGATGATGATATAGACCAGCCGTTCAAAACACCAGCCCAATTGCAAAAAGCAGGCGTACTGTTTGCCATCAATGATGAAGATGGCAATACGCGTTACCATAACCTGCCTTTTAATGCAGGCACTGCTGCGGCCTATGGTTTGAGCAAGGAAGAAGCGCTGGCGGCAGTTACGCTCAACCCCGCAAAAATTCTGGGCATTGCAGACAAAACAGGTTCCATTGAAGTGGGAAAAGACGCCAATATTGTAGTCAGTGAAGGCGACATACTGGATATGCGCAGCAACAAAATAGTACATGCCTACATACAGGGACGTGCCATCGAACTAACAGACAAGCACAAACAGCTGTATGAGCGTTACAAACACAAGTACAGCATAGCGCCGTAAACGCACTAACTGTGTTATATAATGGATCCCTGCATAGGGGTCCATTTTTTTTTGTATGGTATACAAACAAATGATCATTTGCATAGTAATTGCTGCGTTCGATGCGGGATCTGCCCCGGGATTCTACGATGTGCGTGTGTGGGGCGGCAAAGCCGCAAAAATTTTTTTTCAGGCCTGAATAAAGAAAGGGGCTGATTGTTCATTACTTACACATATACCTGAAAAAGCTTTATAAGTGTAAGCAATTAATGCGCCTGGTTGCCGTTTATAGCCCGTCCAAAATATCCTTACCCTTATGACACTAATTTTTGGTTGGAACCATTTTCGCATTAAATCCTTTGATCCTGCTGAATTAGGTCTTGCCCAACACGCAGATCCCAATGTTACCATTGAAGTAAGGCAACGTTATTTTCATTTTTTCTGGATACCGTTTTTCAGTTTAGGCAAGAAATGGGCTATCCACAGGAATAATGAATTGTACGAGATGCCGTTGGCGCTGACGTCTACTATTCGTCAGCGTAATGACCTGAAGGTGAAAACGCCCTGGTATACCTATGCAGGTGTATTGCTGGTAGCGCTATGCAGTATTGGTTTTGCTGTGCAGGAAAAATTTGAATCGCGTGCCTGGAAGGAGCGGGAGCGCCAACTATTTGCTGCGGAATATGCTCAAAACCTGGAGCTGTTTCGCAAACCTTCGCCGGATGATTATTACCTGCTCACTGCCGTAAACGGGTATGCGCAGAAATATGCCAAGGTAACACGCCTCGACAAGCAGCACATCGAACTTTCCTATATCACCAACCCGGCAGCCCATGGAGATATGGATGATCCGCCCGGCATTGCAGGATTGTTTGTGCAGTATGCCAATGATCTGCAGACCATCACCATCAGTCGCGGGGATTCCTCACGACTTTTCTGCAGCGACTATGATCAGCGGCATTCCTTTGCCGGCCTGACGTTGCAGGACAAGCAGGGACTATCGTACCGGGTGAAGAAGATTATCCGGTTGGACGGGCCGATTTTAACAGCGGGGGCTGTACGCAGTTTTGTGGGCGAAGAATTTGCATTGCCTATTAGAAATGTTGGGTACGATACAGAGATTTTCAAAGTAGAACCGGTAAAAGGAGCAGTGGAGTGGTTGCAGGAAGGATTCCCTGTAACGCTTGAAAACGGTAATACCATTTTAGTGCGCGGCAGGGGCCGGGGCAGAGAGCCTTTTACCGTGAAAATAACCTGTACCAATGTTTCCGGTAAAGAGATCACCTATTTAGTGGAAAGCGATGGCCGGCAGCCGCAATTAACCCGGTTGTAATTGATACTAACATACCATGCAAGATGAAAAGCTGGTTTCCTCCGGGAAGCCAGCTTTTTTTATTCGGGTGTACCACCCTGCTGGCACTTTGGCACATCCAGTTGGCTGTCCATCTCCCGCTGGCGCCTCCCAGCAGCGGGAGATGAAGAGGCTGCTGGCATGGCAAGGAATGGAAATATACTGGTGTTCACAAGAAATAGCAGATGCGAAAATAAATGCGCAACAATGGGAGCAATTAAGCACCAGGTTACCACTTCCTGGCGCAACCAACTGCCAGCCCATCCCCGGTGGCACAATCGTGTGGACACAAACAGGCTGCTGGTAATCCGGCCTATCCAGATGTACGCCCATCGCCGGCTGGCGGGGGCGCCAGCACGGGATTGCACCATGAAGTATACAGCACGGATGGGGGTGGTCCAAAAATTATCCACACACCAGCACCAGCGTGGAATAAAACAGCTTGCCCACCTCCGACAAAAAAGCCTGCTTTTCTTAACCATGTTACTGGCAACAAAAGCAGGCCAAAATTTTTTTTCGGCACAAAGTCTGGTTCAATCAATCAGGATGAGGTTTTCCAGGGATCTAAGGACGGTAATGGATACAAGGTTCCGGTTTTTCACAGGTTGGTGGCGGAACAATAGTGCGGCCGCCGGTTTTTCTGGAATTGGAATGTCTTTTCAAAGGAATTGGACTACTAAAAAGAACTACTATTCGACCGGTTTCAGGGATATTGGATACAGGTTATGATGCAAAAATGATTTCAGAAAAAAGAAAGTTGATTGACATTGGACTTTAGCTGGATTTCATAGAATATTAGAATGACTTCCTGGACGGTTAATTAGGACATTGGATGGTTTGAGGTTGCTAATCCTCGGTCAATCAACTTCAGAAACAAAAGTAATTGTGGATAACTATGTGGACAAGAGCAGATTTGCCCGTTTTTAACATTTCAGTTTTTACTGATCATTTCGTAATCGAAGCATTTTCTCCCGCGTAATTTTTCTATTTTATGAACGTAAAAACACGTAACAAATTTAGTTTTACGTATATTCCGAAATAGTATAATTTCGTAATTCTGCTATAGTATTTGTCACGAAAAATTATCATTTTGGGGCCGTTGAAGCAACACTTGCACACGCTTCATAACCCTTATCTTATTAAAATACAACCCGAATGAAAAAACCTGACACCGAGAGAGTAATCCGAGTGGCTATTGCGGACGACCATGCATTATTCCGCGCCGGTGTAAAAACGGCCCTGGCCGCAAAAAAAGATGTCGAGCTCATTGCTGAAGCAGACAATGGCATGCAATTGCTTAACCTGCTTAAACACATTGAACCCGATGTCATATTGCTGGATATCCAGATGCCCATCATGGACGGAATTCAAACTCTCCCGGAAATCCGTAAACTCCGTCCGGAAGCAAAAGTGATCATCCTGTCCATGCACAATGATCACTCCATGATCAGTAAGCTGATGGAAATCGGCGCTAACTCGTATCTCACCAAAAATTCCGATTCGGAAACCATTTACCAGGCTATCAAGACCTGCTACGAACAGGAATTTTTCTTCAATGAACTCACCAACAAAGCATTGCTCACCGGTCTTCGCACCAAACGGTCCGACATGGCGGGTCCGCAGGACGTGAACCTTTCTGAAAAAGAATTGCGCGTGCTGAAACTGATGTGCGAAGAAAAAACAACCAAGGAAATTGCGGACATCGTTGAGATCAGTCCTCGTACTGTTGAAGCCATCCGCGATAAACTCAAAACCAAGACCGGCGCCAAATCCATGGCCGGCCTGGTGATGTATGCGGTGAAGAACGGGATTATAGACCAGGATTAACACTATAGAACAGGATTAACAGGGAAGGAAACACAGATAGTCCGGAAAATTGTAGAACCACTACGGTATTGACGTCACTTATCCTATGCTGTTGTGACGCGCGTAACGTAGTGGTTCATTTTTTTTATTGCAACGGGCAAAAAACCTATCTTTCCCCTTTCGGGTAGCATGCTCTGCTATGGACTACATTTATGTAAACGATCAATTGCAACCGGCCGATACACTGGTGGCCGGCGCCCGCAACCGAGGCCTGCGCTATGGCGATGGATTGTTTGAAACCATCCTGGTGCGGAACGGAAAAATCATATTCGAATCACTGCACTACGACCGGCTGTTTCATGGTCTCGCAGTATTGCAATTTCAATTGCCTGCCGGATTTACCCGCGAGTGGCTGACCGCATCGATCCTTGGTTTATGCAATAAAAACAATGTATCAACTGCGGCCCGTGTACGATTGAATGTATTTCGCGGAAACGGCAATTTGTTTGAAGCCGACACAACCACACCCACAGTAGTGATAGAGGCGGACCCGCTGTCCCCGGATTACCTGCAACTGAATGCCCGTGGCTGGACGGTTGGCATATACACCGAAGCGCACAAGCCCTGCGATCTGCTGGCCAATCTCAAAAGCAATAATTACCTCCCTTATGTAATGGCGGCCCGCTATGCACGCGACAACGGCTTCCATGACTGCCTGTTGCAGAATGCGCACGGCCGCATATGCGACAGCACCATTGCCAATCTTTTCTGGGTAAAAGACCAGCACCTGTTTACACCACCCCTCACGGAAGGCTGTGTGGCCGGCGTGATGCGGCGTTTCCTGGTACAACAACTGCAGGCATCAAATTACCCGTTTACTGAACAGCCTGCCACTGCAGAAGTACTTTTACAGGCAGATGAACTGTTTTTAACCAATAGTCTATTTGGCATACGATGGGTGGGAACTATGAAAACTGCTGTTTATGGAAATAGCACCAGCACAGCGCTGCATCGGCTTTTTGTTAACCAGCTTACGTAGCCGGATAAACGAAAATCAGCACTTCCCCATTTTCAGCAACGATTCAATCGCTGCCCTTCCTGCTTCTCCCAAATCAAGCGAAAAATTATTGACGTAGAGGTCGATATGCTGCCGCATTACCTGTTCGTCCATTTCCTGCGCATGTTGAACAACATAGTCGGGGAGGGAAGGATAACGGTCAAAAGCATATTGCAGGCTGGCGCGGATCAATTGGTCTATTTCGGTTCTGATGGCCTGGTCGAAAGATTGCTTTATAATGATGCCTCCTAACGGTATCGGGCAGCCGGTTTTTGTTTCCCAGAATTCCCCCAGGTCCATCAGTTTTACCAGTCCTTTCTGCTGGTAGGTAAAACGGTTTTCGTGTATGATCACGCCGGCATCTGCTGCGCCTGTTAAAACAGCCTCTTCAATGGAAGAAAAGACCATGAATTGTTTATTCTTTGCGGTGGGAAAAGCCAGGGAGAAAAGCAGATGCGCCGTCGTGTTTTTGCCGGGTATGGCAATGGTGGTTTCCGGTATCCTGTCGAGGGACAAGTTGTTTTCTTTGCGGGCGATGAGCAGCGGACCTACGCCCTTGCCCAGCGCACCACCGGCGTTCAACAAATGATATTGGTCCAGCAACGCAGGAAGCGCGCCATAGCTGATCTTGGAAATATCCAGTCTTCCCTCCATGGCCCATTCGTTGAGCGTTTGCACATCTTCCAACACTACATCAAATGTGTGTCCTTTGGTATCGATTTTACCATTCACCAGGGCATCGAATATGAAGGTATCATTCGGGCAGGGCGAAAAACCAAGCGTGAAATGCATATCAGGTTACAATTTGGATATCAGCAGCTAATAACAAATAAAACATTCAATATACACAGCGGGTTGTTAATTGTTTTTTGTTGCTCAGATTTTTTGCCTCCTCAAAAATGTTTGATCATCTCAATCACTTTCTCATTCAGCGCTGCAATGGCTTCTTTCATCTTCCATTTGGATTTATCTCTTTCGCCTACAAAATTCGACACTGCGCGTAACTGGATAAAGGGAACGCGTTCCATCAGTGCCGTATAATGCAGTGCCGCGCCTTCCATACTTTCGGTTACCGGTTGGTATTTTGAGCGCAATGTTTCAATACGCCGGGGCTGGGTGGTAACTTCATTGATGGTAATGCCTTTTACAAACGGGAGATCATGATCGCTCCAGTCGCCGCAATAGGGATTGACCAGCCACTTGCCGGTATAGGGGCCCGTGGAGGCTTCCTGCAGGCCCATGTCAAACACGTCTTTGAACTGGTTGTTTTCCTGCACGCCCAGGTCGGCAATGGTTTCTTCCGCCACAAACACGAGCGAACCGGGAGGGTAATCTTCATGATAACTGCCGGCAATACCAGCCTGGATAAGGTAATCCGGGCGATCGTTATAGATATTGTACGAGAGGAGGTAGGTAGTGCTTACACAGCCGATGCCGGTGATCAGAACATCTATCTCGTGGTCGTTCCAAACGAAATTATTCGCCCTGAGAAAATGTATAGCAGGTTCAATTTCCTGCCGGGTGGCGGCAACCAGGAGTATATACATGGTGCAAAGATGGGAATCAATATACAATCGGCAAAGATTGTACCTTTGCGGCCTTCCAAATACTAAACTATTCACGACCCAATGGTGTATCTGACCCGAGTTGAACATTTTAATGCTGCCCATAAATTGTACAATCCGGAATGGAGCAAGGAGCAGAATGAAGCAGTGTTCGGAAAATGTGCCAACGAAAACTGGCACGGGCACAACTATGAATTGTACGTAACCGTGAAGGGGAAGCCGGATCCCGGCACCGGGTTCGTGTTTGATGTAAAGCAGCTCAGTAAACTTATCAATGAGCACGTGGTGGAACAGCTCGATCACAAAAACCTGAACCTGGACGTGCCGTTTATGAAAGGAAAAATGTGCAGCACTGAAAACCTGGCTGTTGCCATCTGGCAGCAACTGCAGCCCCATATTCCCCCGTATGTACAGTTACATTGTGTAAAATTGTACGAAACGCCCCGCATTTATGTGGAGTATTTTGGCGAATAAAGCGGCTGAGGATGGGTTGGCTTGTTCGAACAAATTCACACTTAACGTGTTAACTATAGCTGTCACCCGCCCGAAGCACCCGGGTCTGGAGGCGAAAAGTACCGGTGGCGAGCATTGTGCAAAGCATGGTTGCCCGCCCGAAGTACAGGGCATGGAGGCGTTAGTGGCCGGCAACAACAGCACAGCATAACGTGGAAGGCTGATTTACTGAATTTTATTTGTATTTTGACGTATGGGTAAGAAAGTGGCCGTATTCCGCAAGGAGCATTTTAATGCAGCACACCGGTTGTACAATCCTGCCTGGGATATGGCAAAGAATGACGCTGTTTTTGGCAAATGCAATAATCCCAACTATCATGGGCACAACTACGAAGTGGTGGTGAAAGTTACCGGTGAACCCGACCCCGACACCGGGTATGTAATGGACCTGAAACTGCTGAGCGACCTGCTGCGCGATGAAGTACTGGAAAAGTTTGACCATAAAAACCTGAACCTCGACACGCCCTGGTTTAAGAATTTGAACCCAACCGCTGAAAATATTTGCATGGTGATTTATAACCTGCTCCGTGAAAAAATCGATCCCGCGCTGGACCTGCAGGTGCGGTTGTATGAAACGGAAAGAAATTTTGTGGAATACCCGGCGTGAGGGCCGCTACCCGCCATTGACCAATGAAAAGACCAGATGCACTTATATAAAAAGTCATCATTCATCTAAAACAACGTATTTAAATGGCTTACAGGAAAGTTGAACAGTATGAGGATAAGATCACATCTGGTCTTATCGAAAATTACCGCGAAACCCTTGCTTTGCTTGGTGAAGATCCTGATCGCGAAGGACTCCAAAAAACGCCCGAGCGCGTAGCGAAGGCCATGCAGTTTCTTACCCAGGGCTATCATGTAGATGCCAAAGCGATCCTCGATTCTGCCAAGTTCAGGGAAGATGTAAGTGAAATGGTAGTAGTGAAGGATATTGAATTGTACAGTATGTGCGAACACCACATGCTGCCTTTTTACGGAAAGGCCCATGTTGCGTATATCCCTAATGGTTATATTACCGGTCTCAGCAAAATTGCACGCGTAGTGGATGTGTATTCACGCCGGCTGCAGGTGCAGGAACGGTTGACCACCCAAATCCTCGGCGTTATCAAGGAAACCCTCAATCCACTGGGCGTAGCGGTGGTAATAGAAGCATCGCACCTGTGCATGATGATGCGGGGCGTACAAAAACAAAACTCGGTTACCACCACTTCTGCTTTCTGGGGCGAATTTGAAAAAAATGAAACCCGCAGTGAATTTCTGAAGCTGATATCTTCCAGGTTACATTAATGAAGATCAGGAATACCGTCAATGCGGAAGAGGAACACGGAAAAAGTTCCGGGGCCAACCTTTGCCGGGCTTGCCGGCTTCCGGACTTTCCTGCTTAAGATTTTGAAAGTTAAACTCTTTGTGTCATTTTTGTTTATCTAAATCTACGAGCAATTTATGATGCATGCTTTTGTATTCCCGGGTCAGGGATCGCAGTATCCGGGAATGGGCAAAGACCACTATGAACGCAGCGCCTTTGCCAAAAGACTCTATGAACAGGCTAATGAAATTCTTGGTTTCCGGATTTCAGATATCATGTTCAATGGCACGGAGGAAGAACTGAAACAAACCAATGTTACCCAGCCCGCTGTTTTTCTTCATTCTGTTATTGCTTTCAAAAGTATTGAAGACGCAAAACCAGATATGGTGGCCGGCCACTCGCTGGGAGAATTTTCTGCACTGGTGGCCAGCGGCGTATTAAGTTTTGAAGACGGCGTAAAACTGGTAAGCATCCGCGCCAGCGCCATGCAAAAGGCCTGTGAACTGACGCCCTCGGGTATGGCTGCCGTACTGGGACTGGAAGATGATAAAGTGGCCGCCATTTGCGAAGCGGTACAGGCCGAGACCGGTGAAGTAGTAGTGCCTGCCAACTACAACTGCCCGGGCCAACTTGTGATCAGCGGATCAAAAAAAGGAATAGAAGTTGCCTGCGAACGCCTGAAAGCTGCAGGCGCCAAACGCGCATTGCCTTTGCCGGTTGGCGGTGCTTTCCATTCGCCGTTGATGGAACCTGCCCGACAGGAACTGCAGGCCGCTATTGAAACCACTACTTTCTACAACGCCAACAGCGTTATTTACCAGAATGTGGTGGCCAGACCGGTGGTAGACAAAGATGAAATCAAGAAAAACCTGATTGATCAGCTGACTGGTCCTGTACAGTGGACGCAGAGCATCCAGGCCATGATTGCCAACGGTGCTACCAAATTCACCGAAGTAGGGCCGGGCAAGGTGTTGCAGGGACTGATCAACAAGATCAATAAAAACGTTAGAACAGAAGGCGTGAATTGATAGTAACCGATTAACAACCTCTTTGTATAAAGAAAGAGCGGCACTAAATAATTCGTGCCGCTCTTACTTTTTATCATTAACAATGATTACCGTGGTAAGTTTCTGTTGCTGATGGCGCCTTTGAACAAGGGTTCTCCCAGCGAGCTGTTTGCTGAAAATACAGCACCAATCCGGCTTTCAGGTTCTGCCTGCATCAGCAGATCGGCGCGCGCATAAGAGCCGGCATTAATAAAGTGCAACACGCTTTTCAGGCAGCTCTCATTTTCATCACCCCATTCTTTGTCCAATCCGTCTGCTACCTGGTGATTCAGGCTCATACCATCGAAGTAATTGCCTTCGCCGTTTTTGTTTACCGTGCGGAAAGAAACCGGGAAAATGTACCAGTCGCCCACCCCTATGGCAAAATAGCCTACCGGTTTACCATGTGTGCGCGACGGACCTACCAGCTGCACATTCATGTAAGGTTTCAGGCTGTTGATCAGCAATTCGCTGGCAGAGGCGGTTTGCTGGCTTACAATTACAAAAAGCCGGTTGAGGTTCAGGGAACCTTTCTTGGAAAACCGGATGGTTTCATCAAAGGAACTGTACTTGTCGTTGAACTTTTGTACTTCCATGATGCCGTTATTGCCTGCGTTGGGCACCAGCCAGTTGGCCAGTGTGTTTTGTACAGACACATAACCACCACCGTTATACCGCAGGTCGATGATCACATCCTGCACATTTTCCGTTTGGAAGCGGTTGAAGATGCGATCGAACTGCTGGAACATTTCAGTGGTATCGCCAAGAAAGGAAGTGAAGACCATATAACCGGTCTTCTTGCCCCCGTTGTTGTAAATGGTATCGAGATATACCGGGTGCGATTGATATCCCGCGGCGTTGAGCGTTAAGGCAACTTCATCGCCGGTTGGTTTTTCAAAAACGAAGTTGGTGGCAGCGCTATAATACACGGCATCTACAATGAATTGCGCATTTGTGGTCACAATGTTGCTGTTGCCGTTAATGGTTTTGACGCGCCAGCCGCGACGAATGCCTGCCTTTCCTGCCGGTGATTCCGGTTCAACATGTGATACGCGCAAATCGCCTTCGGCACGGAAAAAAACATTCATACCAAAGTCGCCGCTGAACCCGCTGCTGATGCCATCCCATTCTGCCTTTGTTACGGCAAAACTCCAGCGGTCAACAGGATTGGCAAAACCCGTTTCGTTGCTGTACGGCCGGATGGCTTGCATAATAGCGTCCGGTTCTTTGTGCGACCGCGCATTAAAGTTTGCGGGAATATTTTTATACCACAGGTAAATGTCTCTCGTATACAACAACACAGAATCTTTCAACTTGTCTTCAGCTGTGGGTGCATTGGGAGGGGATGGGGGCGGGGCGCCTGCATCGTCTTTCTTACAGCCAATGAAGAGTATACTCAGTATAACTCCCAGCTTCAGCACGTTCACTCTCATATAGAACTGAATGTAAATTTTGGATGGGAAATATCATCCGCTAACGAACAATTGACGGGCCGGGTTGTGGTAAGGCCGGGAAGTTAACAAAGCTTTTACAGTTCCCGTTTCATTCACCACCAATAAATGACTTGAAACAAGTCATTTGTAAACGCAATCAATCTTCCTCAACACTGCACGTCGTCTTGCGAACGGATCAACTATTTAAGTTACAATTTATTTGGCGATTGTGCCATGCCTGTGCCTGGTTGCTGCCATCACACTTCAATACTACAATTGTACCATCCCTTGTCAATCCTGGCATTGTAATATTTTTTGTAGAAGTTGATAGCAGGTTCATTCCAGTCCAATACCTGCCATACCATGCCATTCAGTTTTCGTTCTTTGGCTTCTTCAATCAACCGGTCGAATAATTTCTTGCCGATGCCTTTGCCGCGCAACCTGTCTGTTACCAGCAGGTCTTCAAGGTACAGGCGTTGTCCTTTCCATGTGCTGTAGCGGATATAATACAAGGCAAAGCCTTCCACCACACCATCTACTTCAGCTACGAAAGCCCACCACACAGGGTTGGGGCCAAAGCCGCTTTCTTCAAGATGTTCTACGGTGGCGGTTACTTCTTCGGGCGCTTTTTCATACAAGGCCAGTTCGCGTATCAATTCCATGATACGCGGGCAATCTTCTTTAACTGCACGTCTGATCGTTATTTCCATCGGTTACCTGCTCAGGGTTTTAGTGAATGGTCAAGGTCTGCAATGATGTCTTCCACATTTTCAATACCGATGCTCATGCGGATCAATCCATCGGTAATACCATATTGTTCGCGCTGCTCTTTGGGAACACCATAGTGTGTCATGGACGCAGGGTGGCATAACAGCGTATCTGTAGTGCCCAGCGATACCGTGCGTGTGCACATGCGCAGCCTGTTCATCATACTGATGCCTGCCTGGATGCCTCCCTTCAGCTCAATGCTCATCATGGCGCCCGGCTTACGCATTTGTTTCATTGAAATGGCATGATCGGGGTGTGATGACAATCCGTTATAATTCACGCGGGCCACCGCGGGATGCTTTTCGAGGAATTGCGCTACCGCCATGGCATTGGCGCAATGGCGTTCCATACGCAGTTCCAGTGTACGCAATCCGTTGATCAGCAGGAAGGCGTCAAAAGGATTGCTGTTTACGCCCAGCAGGCGGTATACTTTCTGCGCTTTTGTGTTCATGAATTCTACATCGCGACCGAGAAAAATACCACCGATGGCAGTGCCATGGCCATTCAGAAATTTGGTAGTGGAGTGAATCACAAAATCAGCGCCGAGCCTGAAAGGTTGTTGCAGGTAAGGCGTGGCAAAGGTATTGTCGCACGCTACTTTTTTTCCATATTGTTTACCGAGGGCGCACAGTGCGGCAATGTCCACACAATTCATGGTAGGATTGGCCGGTGTTTCGATATAGATCATTTTGATGGCCGGGTCTGATTGCAGGATGGATTCCGCTTTATTGAGATCATGCAGATCGGCAATCACGGTTTCAATACCAAGGTCAGGCAATACCTTGTCCATCATTTCCTGCGTACCGCCATAGAGGGAATACTGCGAAAGAATTTTATCGCCTGCTTTCAGATTGGAAAGCAATAAGCAATTGATAGCGCCCATACCGGAAGCAGTGAGGTATCCTTTCACCTGCAGCGGTGCGCCTTGTGCATCGGTTACACCGAATGTTTCCATCGCTGCTATTTTTTCTTCTGCCTCGGTGCAGGTAGGATTGCTCCAGCGGCTGTAAATATAACCCTGCTCATCGCCGCTGAAACGGCGCATACCTTGTTCGGCCGTATCATATACATAAGTGGAAGAGGCATAAATAGGCACCTGGTGTGCATACCGTGGGTCCTGCTCGTGGCCGCCATGAATTGCCAGGGAGCTAAAGCCGGAATAAGGGAATTGCTGTGACGCCATACTGATAAAAGTAAGGGTCAAAAGTAAGCCAAAAGCAGCAACGAATGTCAGTATTGAATGACGTACTCGGTAACAGACTCCGGCACTAATGAAATTGTTTCTTTTCTGATGGTAATGTCCTGCGCTCTTTTGTACAACCATTCTATTTCCACCTGCGGAGCGCTCTGGCCGGGAATGGTTTCGATAATAGTCCGGTTAACGTTTGGGCCCACGAAACACCAGTTAAAATTGCGCCAGTTGAAATCCGGGTTGTAGGCGCCAGGTGTGTTGCCCTCTCTTATGAGCTTTTGGGTATAAGGTGTTTTGATAAACAAAGCATCGTCTCCATACTGGTCGCCGGTATTCCGGATTTCATATTTGATATAGGCGGGCAGTTCTACAAAAATCGTGTCGTAGAACTTGCGGTATAGTTCAATCCAGTTAACCGGGTTCCCGTTAAGGTCCGTAGCATAGAGTTGACCATTATTGACATGGTAAATTACCGAGCCTTCTGTTGCGCTATAGATATTGGGCCCGGGAGACTGCACATACCTGCCCTCACCGAGGCTTATGAACATGCCCTGGTTGCCATTGGCTTCAAAAGTGAAACTGTATCTGCCTTCCGCATCGCTTTTGGTGGTCAGATGCTGGATGGTCTGCACAGGCGTAACGCCAGGGAATGCAGGGTCTGCACTGAAGGAAGTGGATTGTGATGTCACCTGTAATTTTATTCCTGGTTGGGAACAGGCTGATTGGTGATCTTGTTCCAGACGATCCCGGAAATTACATCGGTGTCCTTGCTTTTTTTACAGGCCCAGCAAAAAGGGAGCAGCAACAGGGGCAAAATTTTTTTCATAGCAGTTTAATAGACTGCCAAAATAAAGCTTTTTGCCCAAAAAGGTCAAGGGTTATAGGCCCATTTTACTAACGTTGCTCCCCATGTGAAGCCGCCGCCAAAGGCTGCCAGTACAAGGTTATCGCCTTTTTTCAATTGTTTTTCCCATTCCCACAAACAAAGGGGTATGGTGCCGCCGGTAGTGTTGCCGTAGCGTTGGATATTCAGCATTACTTTGCTTTGATCAAGGCCGATGCGGTCGGCGGTAGCGTCAATGATTCTCTTGTTGGCCTGGTGAGGCACCAGCCAGGCAATATCGGCGCCGCTCATTTTGTTGCGTTCCAGCAGTTCGGCGCTTACATCGGCCATCCCTTTTACAGCGGCTTTGAATACCGGTTGTCCTTCCTGGTAGGCAAAATGTTCGCGGTTGGCGACAGTTTCTGCGGAAGCAGGGCGGACGGAGCCACCCGCTTTCATATGGAGGTGCGGCCATCCTGCGCCATCGCTGCGCAAAATACTGTCCTGTACGCCATATCCCTCTGTATTGGGTTCCAGCAGTACGGCGCCGGCGCCATCGCCAAAAATGATGCAGGTGGTACGGTCGCTGTAATCGATGATCGAGCTCATTTTATCTCCACCGGCCACTATTACTTTTTTATAGCGCCCGCTTTCAATCAAAGCGGCGCCGGTGGTGAGGGCGTATAAAAATCCCGAACAGGCTGCCAGCAGGTCATAGCCCCACGCGTTTTTCAGTCCCAGTTTATGGCAAACCATATTGGAAGTGGAGGGGAACAGCATATCGGGCGTAACGGTGCCAATAATCACCGCATCTATTTCAAGCGGGTCGATGCCGCGTTTTTCCAAAATCTGTTTTACAGCAGGCGCCACCATGTCGGACGTACCGCGACCTTCACCTTTTAAAATGCGTCTTTCTTCAATACCGGTGCGGGTGCGGATCCATTCATCGTTGGTATCTACCATTTTTTCCAGGTCGAAGTTGGTGAGTCTGTCTTCAGGTACATAGCCACCCACAGCAGTGATGGCAGCGGTGATTTTGGTACTCATGTAATATGTTAGCGGTTTAACAAGAAAATAATGGGTAATAAGCGGGCAAAGCTAATATGAAAATGTGATAATAAACAAATGTGACAATTTGCTAATCTCCTAATGTGCTGATGATGTGGCCATAAGCAACCGTGAAAATGCATGAATGGCAGTGTTGCCCGCTGCCGCAGGGCCGGTGTAGCCAGCCCGTCAACCACCGGCTCATGGCTAATTCGCCAATTCCCTTAATTTCGCGCCATGATTGGATTCTTACGAGGTCTGTTTGTACACAAAACCCCGGCAATGGTAGTGGTAGACGTGAATGGCGTGGGGTATGAATTGCAGATCAGCCTGAACACCTGGTCGCACATCCAGCACCTCGATAAAGGATTATTATATACCTATCTGCATATCCGGGAAGATGCCCATATCCTGTTCGGATTTGCCGAGCCTGCAGAAAAGGAATTGTTCCTCCACCTGATTGGCGTTTCCGGCGTGGGTGCAGCAACTGCCCGCATGATGCTGTCTTCGATGAAGCCCGAAGAAATCACCAGGGCCATCGCACAGGGCAATACCAGACAGCTGGAGAGCATTAAAGGCATCGGAAAAAAATCTGCCGAACGCATTGTGCTGGAACTGAGGGACAAATTCGCGAAAATGCGCAGTCTGCCAAATATTGCAACAGTGGCAGACAATACCCTTGAGCAAGATGCGTTAAATGCTCTGGTTACGCTGGGGATCGCCCGCGCGGCCGCTGAACAGGCCATACAACGGGTACTGAAAGCAGAACCGGACCTCACAGCAGTGGAGGAAATCATTAAAAAAGCACTTAAATCAATCTGAAGCCTATTGGAACGGAATTATACCTAACTAATTCTTGAGAAAAAAGATTGGCCTGTTTATCTCAATTTATTGTTCGAAGTGCGATTACCACGGTTCTGGTTGTTATTTTTTCAACAGCATCGGCTTTCTATGGCCCTCGGCAAGACACAACTAAACCCGCTCAACGCACTGATACACTGAAGTATCCGATACATGATCGTCCCGGAGACAAATACACTTTTCCGGGGCGCGCCTCTTTTGACCTCGAAGATCCCGCCAACATTACCGATTCTGTGGTGTACGATCCCAAAACCAATCAATATTATATTATTGAGAAAATCGGCAATTTCTATTACCGCAAGCCCACCTACCTCACGTTTGATGAGTTCATGCGCATCCAGGCGCGGAAAATGGAGAACGATTATTTTAAAAAGCGTTCCAACATCCTCAGCGGGCTCAACCGCAAACTGCTGAAACCCAAGATGTCTATCACAGACAACCTGTTCAACCGCATTTTCGGCAACGGTAAAATCGACATCCGTCCGCAGGGCGAAGTGAATATCACGGCCGGTTACCAGGGACAAAACATCAAGAACCCCGCGCTGCCCGAACGTTCGCGGCGCACCGGCGGCTTCGATTTCGACATGAACGCCAACCTGAGCGTGATCGGCAATATCGGCGATAAACTGAAACTGCCTATCAACTACAATACCCTCGCCAATTTCGATTTTGAAAACCAACTGAAACTGGATTATTCCGGCACCGACGATGAAATCATCAAACGCATTGAAGCCGGTAACGTATCGTTCTCTTCCAAAGGTTCGCTGATACCGGGCGTGCAGGGATTGTTTGGTTTGAAAACGCAGTTGCAGTTTGGTAAGCTGTTTGTCACGGGCGTACTGGCCAACCAGCGTTCACAGCGACAGTCGGTGGCCCTGCAGGGTGGGGCGGCCAGCACCTATTACGAGTTTAAGGCCGATGATTATGAAGAGAACCGGCACTTCCTGCTGGCGCAGTACTTCCGCCAGAACTATAATAAGGCCATGTCGAACCTGCCCATTGTGAATTCGCAGGTGCAGATTCTCCGCATAGAGGTGTGGGTCACCAACCGCAATGGCTCCACTACCGAAACACGGGATGTGGTAGGCTTGATGGACCTGGGCGAATGCCCGGCATACAATCCTTCCATCAACTGTGTGCCCAACCCTGACGGTCCGGCATTGCCGAACAACAACGCCAACGACCTGTACAGCCGCTTGTTGCAGGCCGCCGTTAACCGCGATCCCAGCCAGGTGACCAGCCGGTTGCAGGCCATGGGCCTCCGTCCGGTGCAGGATTTTGAAAAAACATTTGCGCGCAAACTGAACCCCAACGAATATTACTACAACCCGCAAATCGGTTTTATTTCGCTGAACCAGCCTTTGCAGCCGGACGAAGTGCTCGGTGTTGCTTTCCAATACAGCTACAACGGAAAAATTTACCAGGTAGGGGAGTTTTCGCAAGACATTCCGCCAGACACTGCCAGCGCCAAAGCCGGTACCCAGAAGGTGCTGTTCCTGAAATTATTGAAGGCCACTTCACAGCGTACCAACCTGCCGCTGTGGGACCTGATGATGAAGAACGTATATGCGCTGAAAACAAAAGACGGCAGTTACCTGATGGGCGTAACGCCGGACGATTTCCAACTGAACGTTTTGTATGAAGAACCCAGCCTGGGACAGAAACGCTTCCTGCCGGAAGGGGATAAACCGGGCGTGCCCCTGATCACCATCCTGAACCTTGACCGGCTGAACAAACGCAATGACCCGCAGCCCGACGGGGTGTTTGATTACCTCGAAGGCTACACGATCATTTCGCAGCAGGCGCGCATCATCTTCCCCTTGCTGGAACCTTTCGGCCGCGACCTGGATTCGCTTGCTTTCCAATCGCAGCCGCAAAGCATCAAAGACAAATACATCTATTACCCGCTGTACGATACCATCAAGGAAATAGCCAAGACTTATGCCAACCTGAACCGGTACGTGATCAGCGGTTATGCCAAGGGGCAGTCCAACTCCGAAATTCAACTGGGCGCCTTCAACGTGCCGCCCGGATCGGTAACGGTTACGGCAGGCGGACAGGTGCTGGTGGAAAATGTGGACTATACCGTAGACTATAACCTCGGTACTGTACGCATTATCAACCAGGCCATTCTCAATTCCAACATGCCGGTCAATGTGCAGTTTGAAAACAATGCAGGGTTTGGCATTCAGCAACGCAATTTCCTGGGCCTCCGGCTCGATTACCTGGCCAAACAAACGGCCAAAGAATCGCTTACCATCGGTGCAAGCATTGTGCGACTGGGTGAGCGGCCCTTCTTTACAAAAACGGGCTATAACGAAGACCCGATCCGCAATACCATGTACGGCCTCGACTTCAGCTATTCGGCACAGTTACCGAGGCTGACGCGCTGGCTGGACAAACTGCCTTTCTATAGCACCAATGAAATGAGTACCATCACCGCCTATGGTGAAGCGGCTTACCTGAAGCCCGGTCACCCGCCGCAGATTGGTAAAGGCAGCAGCGGCCTGATCTATATAGACGACTTTGAAGGTTCGCGCAACTCCATTGACCTGCGCTTCCCGCTGGTAAACTGGGGACTGGCTTCTACGCCGGGCGGCGACGGAACGCCGTTCCCCGAGGCCAACCTGCGCGATTCGCTGCGCTATGGATACAACCGCGCCAAACTGGCCTGGTATAATATTGAACCGGTATTGCAAGACAGCCGGAGTCCCAACAACCCGATCAGCGACCACCTGCTCAACGACCTGCGCGTACGCTCGGTAAAAGTGACAGACATCTTCCGTAACCGCACGCCCGATTTCGGTCAGGCCAACCTGGTAACTTTCGACCTGGCTTATTACCCGCGCGAAAGAGGTCCCTATAACTTCGATCCCGATATCGGCCCCGACGGCAAACTGCCCAACCCGCAAAACCGCTGGGGCGGCCTGATGCGCGGCATTGACCAGGTTGACTTTGAAACCGGCAATGTGGAATACATCGATTTCTGGCTGCAGGACCCCAACCTGTATGGTGCAGTGGCTACCGGCGCCAAACTGGTATTCAACCTGGGTAATATCAGCGAAGACATCCTGAAAGACGGCAAACGATTTTTTGAAAACGGTATCAGTGGCGATGTAACCAAGGCACAGGAAGATTATGATACCCGCTGGGGCAAAGTACCGGCCAACCCCATACAGATTACGCAGGCTTTCAGTAATGATCCGGCAGACCGCCCCAAACAGGACGCCGGTCTGGATGGTTTGACCGATGAAGAAGAACGCATCAAATTTGCCGATTACCTCGATCACCTGCGCAATACCTATGGGCCTAACTCTGAAGTGTACCTGAAAGCCTGGGCAGACCCGGCCGGCGACAACTATGTGAATTACCGCGATGCCTCTTTTGGCAGCAATGATGGTATATTGATTCGTTATAAGAATATCAACAACCCGCAGGGCAACTCGCCGGTGGCTTCTGCCAACGACCAGTTTGTAAGCGCCTTTACCTTGTATCCCGACCAGGAAGAGTTTAACCGCGATAATACCCTGAATGAACTGGAAGAGTATTTCGAATATGAAGTAAAACTGGACCCGGCTTCGCTGCAGATCGGTACCAACTATATTACAGATAGTATAGCCTTTACCACCAGCAGCGGTTTGCAGGACAGATGGTACCTGTTCCGTATACCCATCCGGGATTTCAGCCGCAAGGTGGGAGCCATTCCTGATTTCAAGTCCATACGCTTTATTCGTATGTACCTTACCGGTTTTACCGATTCTGTCGTGCTGCGTTTCGCCAAACTGGAACTGGTGCGCAACACCTGGCGGCAGTTTAACTATGAACTGGACACTACAGGCCAGTACCGTTTAATACCGGAAAACTCGCCTACCACTGTAAACCAGCTGGCCGTGAACATTGAAGAAAATGCTTCCCGTCAGCCCGTGCCTTATAAAACACCTCCGGGTGTGATCCGCCAACAGCAACTGAGCAATAACAACGTAAACCTGTTGCTCAACGAACAATCGCTCAGCCTGCAGGTATGCAACCTGAACCAGTTGGAAGCCCGCGGTGTGTTCAAAACCATGAACCTTGACCTGCGCCAGTACAGCAGGCTGCAGATGTACACGCACGTGGAATCCATGAAGTTCAATGGCGACATCAAAGACAATGAACTATATGCAGTGATCAGGCTGGGGAACGACATGCTGAACAACTTTTACGAAGTCCGGATTCCCCTGGCTGTTACGCCCTGGTATTCCAATGCCGATGCCGACATCTGGCCTTCCCAGAATGAAATTGATGTAGCCCTTGAGCGGTTTACCAATCTCAAGGTGCAACGCAATAATTCCACGCTGCCTTCCACCTATTTCAAGGAAACAGATGCTGATGGCAAGGAATATGCGATCTTGGGTAATCCCAACCTCGGCGAAATCCGTGTGATGTTTATCGGAGTGGAAAACCGGCATCGCCCGGAGGCCTGTGCCGAAATATGGTTTAATGAATTACGGTTGAGTGGTCTCGATGAAAAAGGCGGTTATGCAGCCCTTGGCCGCGTGGATTTCAAACTGGCCGACCTGGGTACTTTATATATTTCCGGAAGTGTGAAAAGCCAGGGCTTTGGCACCATTGAACAGCGGGTAAATGAACGTTCGCGGGAAGACTTTACCCAGTTTGATATTGCCACCAACCTGGAACTGGGCAAGCTGCTGCCGCAGAAGGCCGGGCTGAGCATCCCGTTCTATGGCAGCATATCGCGCACGGTAACTACGCCGGAGTACGATCCGTATGACCTTGATATCAAACTGAAGGATAAACTGGACGCAGCAGGCAGCAAGCGCGATTCCATTCGCAATGATGCCATTGATGTGAAGACGATCAAAACGTTCAACTTCACCAACGTGAAGAAGATGAACATCAATGGTAAGAAGCAACACCTGTGGAGTATCGAGAATTTCGATATAAGCTATTCCTATTATAAGGAAGAACAGCACAACCCGCTGATTGAAAACAATGAACTGACCCGTCACCGCGTGGGATTGGGTTACAACTATACGGCACAGCCCAAATACTGGGAGCCGTTCAGGAAACTGATCAGGTCGAAATCCCCGTGGTTTAACCTGATCAAGGATTTCAACCTGAACCCGCTGCCTGCCTTGTTAGGTTTCAGAGTTGATATCAACCGGCAGTTCGGCGCCTATCGCCCGCGCAGCGTGGGCACGCCCAAGGGAATGATTCCGGAAACCTACGACAAGTTCTTCACCTTTGACCGGTATTACAACCTGCGTTGGGACCTGACACGTTCCTTCAACATCGACTTCACTGCCACCAACCGGGCATGGGTAGACGAGGATACCGGCCGCCTGGACAAGGATGAGAAGAAACGGATGTGGGATAATTTCTGGAAAGGCGGAAGAAATATTGCCTATAACCAGCGTGCTACCTTTACATATACGCTTCCAACATCCAAAATACCCGCGCTTGACTGGACCTCCGTCCGTGCTTCCTATATAGCCACCTACGATTGGCTGGGGGCTTCCATGCTGGCGCGCAGCCTGGGTAATACCTTATCCAATTCGCACCAGAAAAATCTCAATGCCGAATTGCATTTGGACCGGCTGTACAGCAAGTGGCGATTGTTGCGGTCGCTGGATGAAAATGCGCCGCCGGTGGCGGAAGAAAAAAGCGTGGAGCAATCTGATAGCACCAAAAAGAAACGCAGGCGTGATCGCAATGAACCCCTTCAACTGGGCGGAGCGGCCAAGGTGCTGGGAAAACTGCTTACTTCATTGAAACAGGTAAGTATTCAATACAGCGAAAATGCCAGCGCTACCATTTATGGTTATACCGATAGTACGCGCGCCCTGGGCATGAACTGGCGTTCGCGGGCGCCGGGGCTGGGATTCATTTTTGGCCAACAGCCCGATACCAATTTTATTAATTCCATGGCGCAGAAAGGCTGGCTGACCGCTGACCCGTTGTTCAATTTCCAGAACCGGCAGGACTATCAGCAACGGTTAACCGTAAGTGCGCAATTGATGCCTGTGCGTGATCTCACCATTGATCTGAACCTCGACAAGACCTTTGGTAAAATGTACAGCGAATTGTACAAGGACACCACCGGTACCGGCGACCATTTTGCCCGCCTGAACCCGTATGCGAGCGGTAGCTTCAGCATCAGCTATATTTCCTTCCAGACCTTGTTTGAGAAAATCAAACCAAACGAAGTGTCGGAAACATTCCAGAAGTTCCAGGATTATCGCATCATACTGTCGAAGCGCCTCGCCGAGCAGAACCCGTACTGGCAATCACTGCCTGCCAGTGAAAAATTCCTGCCCGACGGCTTCTATAACGGGTACAGCCGTTACGCGCAGGATGTGCTGCTGCCTGCGTTCATAGCAGCTTATACCGGGAAAGATCCCTTGTCGGTGGCGCTGCTGAAGCAAAGCAATCCCAACATACGGTCCAATCCGTTCTCGGGTTATTTACCCAAACCCAACTGGCGGATCACCTACACAGGCCTGCCGAGGATCAGGGGAATGGAAAAAATATTTACCAATTTCACCATCTCGCACGGTTATACCGGCACACTGGGTATGAACAGTTTCAATTCGGCGCTGTTCTTTGAAGATCCTTTTGGTTTGGGATATCCAAGGTTTATCGATACAGTGAGCAATAATTTCGTGCCTTACTTCCTGGTGCCGAACATTACCATCAGCGAACAATTTTCACCCCTGCTGGATTTGGACATGCAGTTTACCAACCAGTTGACCGCAAAATTCGGATACAGCAAATCGCGTACGCTGAGCCTGAGCCTGGTGGATTTCCAACTGAGCGAAAACCGTTCTACTGAATTTACTATTGGCGCAGGTTATCGTCAGCGCGGCGCCTTCTCCTGGATCAAGTGGAAAGGCAAGCCGCTGGAAAATGATGTCACCTTCCGTCTTGATTTCTCCCTCCGCGACGATGTGACCAGCAACAGCCGCCTCGACCAGGAGCAGGCATTGCCTACCTCCGGCCAGAAGGTAATCACTATTGCACCGTCTATCGATTATGTGATCAGCAACCGGGTGAACATCAAATTCTACTTTGATCAACGCAGGGTGGAACCAAAAATATCCACCTCACCGCCCATTGTCAATACCAGGGCCGGTATTCAGTTGCGTGTGGCGCTGGCGCAATAAGGCATTGTTTTTTCAGCAGGCAGTTGGGGCTTATCGCCATGGGAAGTACAGCAATTCACCGTCAAACCTGCAGTTTATGAAAGCAAAAAAGATATGGGCCAATTTCGGGGTCAGCGACCTTGCCCGCACCACCCGGTTTTATAAACAACTGGGCTTTCAGCAAAATGATGCGTCGGACCAACTGACAAGTTTCTTTTTTGGAGAAGATCAATTCATCATTCATTTCTTTTTGAAGGATGTGCTTGAACCTGGTATGAAAGGTAAGCTGATCGATAGCAGTGCGGGGAATGAAATTATTTTCACCCTGTCGGCAGAAAGTAAAGAAGAAGTGAATGAATGGGAGAAGGCAGTGCAGCAAGCCGGCGGAACTGTTATCAGCAGACCTGAATCATTTGGCGCCGGTTATTATGGTTTTGTCTTTGCCGATCCCGATGGCCATAAATTCAATGTGTTCTATATGCAGGGGGGATTTGACTAGCAGTTTGTCTGCCAGCCACCTGGCGTTGCAACAAAACAATTAAGTGGCACTACAATGTACTATCGCCTGGTTGTATCGCCTGCAGACTTCTGCAACAGCATTACATAACCGCACAATTTTTTCTTCTTCTTATTTACCTGTACGGGTTTGATCATGTGGTATTCGGAGAATTTGGGCGTGTAATCGTAGGTGATGATATTACCATCCACATCGCCCCATTGGTTTTTCTTGTATACCACCTGTTTTTCATTCCAGTCGTACATTCTTACTTCGTACAGGCGTGAAGTGGGATCGCCAATGAATACAAACTGGTAATAAGTGCCCTGCTGCATGGGCAGGATAATGGGCATTTCATACTCGCTTTCCATGGTCATGGAAGCTTCGCGTAACAAACTAAAGCCCTGGGAAGCATACAATTGTTTGAGGCTGTCGATAGTTGCCTGGTAGGGACTGATATCGCAACTTTGCTGTTTGATTACATCATTCTGAGCTGATAGTTGCTTGCTGCTCAATGCAAACAATATCAATAATAAACTGCATAGGATCTTGCTCATAGGTACTTTGGGTTTTTCAGGAATTCCGGATTGCGACTTATGTAAATGTAAGCAAAGATTGATAAAAAGCAAACGGCAAAGGCGATTTTCACATTTCGTGTCAGCCTTGTTTCATGAAAAAATTAAGCGTTTTTATGTACATAAAATGAATTAGCCTGCGCGGTGCAGGTCATGACCAGGTCATTGATGCAAACATGCGGTGGGAGGGTGGTGACAAACCAGGCCACTTCCGCAATATCTTCTGCATATAAGGGCGTATATCCTTCATACACCTTTGCTGCAGCACTTGCATCACCTTTGAAGCGGACCATGCTGAACTCCGTTTCAGCGGCGCCGGGATGAATGGCGGTGACTTTGATTTTATGACGCAACAAATCGGTGCGCATGGCCTTCGATAAGGCATCTACGGCGTGTTTGGTGGCGCAGTACACATTGCCTTTTTCATACACTTCTTTCCCGCTGATAGAACCGATATTGATGATATGTCCCTCCTGCTTCGCCATCATATGCGGCAGCACCGCTTTGGTAATGTATAACAGACCTTTGATATTGGTATCAATCATTACTTCCCAATCGTCTATCTGCGCATCATCAAAATAATCCCTGCCCAGGGCGAGGCCTGCATTGTTGATGAGAATATCGATGGATTGCCATTCGGGCGGCAGTTGTGCAATGGCATCAAAACAGGATTGTTTATCCCTGATATCAAATGCCAGCGGCAATACGGGTATGCCGTGTAATCCGGTCAATTCTTTTTGCAGCGCTTCCAGCCGCTCTTTCCTGCGGCCGGTGATGATCAGCCTGTGTTGTGCAGCAGCAAATTTTTTTGCAATGGCTTTACCAAATCCGGCACTGGCGCCGGTAATAAGTACGATTTTAGACATCCGGGAGCGTTTTTGAGGCTGCAAAATAGGGAGGAAAGGCCAAAACCAGGGGGCCGGTAGGGTGAAAGCAGGGAGTCCGGTAAGTCGGTAAGATGGAAAAACCGGAATAATATCCGGAATAAATAATAGCATCCGGAGGTATTGCAGCATCCGAACATTCCACCTGTGGGAGCCTTCATCCTAATGGATTAAAATCGCCGTTCCCTTTCTAAACACATTCCTGCCTGTATAATCCGTTCCGCTCACCATCCATACATACGTGCCTGTATCCTGCAGTTTACCATTGATGCGGCCGTCCCAGCCTTTGCCCACCTGCGTGGTCTGGAATACCAGTTGTCCCCAGCGGTTGTATACGCGGAAATAATCCAGCGTGGAGATGCCTACGGGTATCGGGCGCAGTACATTGTTGCGCGACCCGGTGGGACGAAATGCATTCGGCACAAATATGTCGGGATTGGTTTTAAATACCTTGATGTTGATGGTATCGTAATCATGACAGCCTTCGGGCGTATAGGCCTTCATGATATAGGTCATATTGTCTTCAAGAACAGCGATGGGATTGGGTATATCGTTCCTGTTGAGGTGGAATGGTGGTTGCCATTCGATCAGTTCGGCGCCGGTGCCGTTAAGCAGCAGGGGTTGTCCTACCACCACCGCAGTGTCGTTGCCGGCAAAGGCAAAGATTTCATCGCGTACGGTCACCAGTACGGTATCTCGTCCTGGTTTGGGGCATCCCTTCGTATCGTATGCAGTAAGGATATACCGGGTGGTCACCAGCGGGAAGGCTTCCGTGGTGAGGCTGTTGGGCGCGCTCAATGTTCGTGTAGGCGACCACGAGTAACTGGAACCATCCGTAGCGCCCACGAGCAGGGCAGTGTCTTCGTAACAAATAACCGTGTCTTCACCCGCATATGCCATGGGGTAAGGGACCGTGCGAATGGTCACCTCGTCGGTAGCGGTGCATTTACCTATCGACGCAATGACGGTATAGGTGGTAAATTCAGCGGTAGGCGCCACCAGCGGCTCTTTCACGGTGGGGTCGCTGATGGGACTGGCCGGACTGCTGGACCACTGGAAGTACAAGCCGTCTGTAATGGGTTTTAATTGTCCTGTATCGGTAAGACAAATGGTGCTGTCTGCCCCCGCATCGAGGGTTACAAAATCCACTACGCGCACACGTACCGTATCTTTATTGACGCAGCCATTTTCGTTGAGCGTTACCTCGTAATCCGTGGTGGTTTTCGGGTATACCAGGGGGGTAGGCGTATTGTCGTTCAGGATGTTATAATCCGGTCCCCATGAGAATACGCCCATCCCGCTTGCTTCCAATTGCAGGGTATCGATGCTGCAGATCAGCGTGTCTTTAAAGCGTAGCGTGATAAGTGGTTTATCGCGCACATCTACCGAGTCCATGTATACCGTGTCGCGGCAGCCTACAGAACTTTCTACAATCAGTTTTACGGTTTTATAGCCGGTGGTGCTGTATTTCCACGAGGGATTGGGAAGGGACGAAGTATCGGCATCGGTAGTTTCATCGCCAAAATCCCAGAACCATTTGGAAGGCACGCCATAGTTGGATTTGGTGGTATCGTTAAACTGAACGGGCAGCAGCAAACAGGTGCCCTGCCTGGTAAAGCCGGGGTAAAATCCGGGGTATACTCGTGCCTTGGTAACCGTGGAATCGATACATTGACCGGCCAGTATCACTTTCAGTTTTACATCGTACGTGCCCGCTGCTGTATACTGGTGTTGTATGCGGCCGTCAATTTCTGTACTGGTGTCGGGCCTGGAGCCATCACCATATTCCCAGATATAGATAGAACCTGAAGGATTGAACTGTTCATTCCTGAAGGTTACCAGGAAATCGTCGCAATAGGAATAATCGGGTTTCAACAACGCGGTGAGCGGTACGCAGTCGGATACGCCCACGTGAATGTCTTTGCGGTGAATATTGATCAATTTTCCTTCCCGGTATTCATAGGCGCATACTGTGATCACATACTGGCCCAGGATACTGGGAGCGATGCCGGTTATTAACCCGGTTTTGCTGTCGATGGAAGTGAGGCTTCCGAGCGGACTTCCCCCGCTGTACGGCGGTTGGTAACTAAGGGGTGCGTGCGGTGGCGCCGAAGCCTGCGGGGGAGCCGGTTCACCCGGTGTGCCGCCTACGAAACCTGAGCAAAACATGTATACGATTGAATCCTGCGGATCAGGCTGGGTGGCGGCAAAATTGAGCGTGAAATTGGAATTGCGGCAGATAGCTGCGGCATCGTTGCCCACGAAACGGGGACTGGAATTCTTGTAAGCTTCCGGCAATACGTCGGTGCCGGGAATTTCGGCCATGTAGGTGGCGCCCACATCGCGGCTGCGGGGCATCAGGTTGCGTATGCCATCTATGCGGCAGCAGCGCTGGTAGGCAATCAGGTAGCCCATTGTATTGACCGTAAGGGTTACAGTGGTAGAATATTCACGAATGCGGTAACAAACGTCTGTAGGCGGGTTGCCAATGCAGGGATTGGAGGCCGGATCGAACTGTATAAACCGCTCGGAAGACATGGAGGCTGAATACACCCCTACCACCGATCCGTTCACTTTGTTAAAAATAGTGAGCGGCACCTGGACATCCAGCTGGCCCGGGCTGTTGGCATTGCAATCGATGTATAACCGGAGGGTAAGCCGGTATCGGGCGAGGTTTGCACTGGAGCCTTCTCCCAGGTATTCATACCACAATTCTCCGCCCTTGATATGTTCTGCCATCAGGGGTTGGATCAAAGCGCACAAAATAACGGCTATAGCAAGGACTTTTTTCATGTAATCTACTGATATATAACGCAGGACGGGTTACGGCATTTTGCAATTGGTCAAAAATTGCAGTAAAAAAGCAGTGCTTTCCGCTGCTTCTTCTATCATTCCCATATGCCCTGAGTGCTTCAGTACGCGTACGTAAGCAAGACGGGGTATATGGCTTTGTTCCATACCCTGCTCCGGGGAAACTGCATTATCATGAACGCCGATGATGAATAATACGGGTCCGGGAAATTTCCTGAGCACATCCGTCCGGTCCGGCCTTTTGATCATCGCCTCGTAGTAACTTACGAGTGATTCAGCCGGAAAGTTGGTATATCGGGCAATATATTCCTTTACCACCTCAGGATGCTGATTTCTAAACCCTTCTGAAAACAAATTCCTGATAGATTGTTCCAGGAATTTCTGCGGTCCCTGCTCCCGGATGAATTGGATGCCTCTGCGTCGGGCGGCAATTTTTTCTTCACTGTCTGCATAGGCGGTGGAATGAAACAATCCGAACGCCTGCAATACACCGGGATATTTTTCAGCGAATGCAAGGGTTACATACCCGCCCATACTATGCCCGATCATCACGCATTGTTCAATGCCCATATCATCCAGTATGGCTTTCAGCACCGCGGCCATGCCTTCCATGCTCACGTCATCGGTGAGTTCGGAGGCGCCGCTGCCCGGCAGATCGGGAACAATCAACTGGAAAGCGTCTTGTAAAACTTTTACCTGGCGCTCCCAAATGGTTCCGTCTTCGCCAAATCCGTGTACCAGCATTACCGGGCTTCCTGTACCGGAAACGCGGTAGCAGATGTTTTGATTGCTGACTGTAATGGTTCGTTGCATCATAACCGGTAATTTAAGCAGTATAAACCGTGCCAGAATTTGTTGGTGATGAAGGGGATTAGATAGTAAAAGTGCAAATGTAAGTCAACCCGCCCATCTCCCGCAGGCGCTAACGTATGGACACAAATTTGTTGCTGGTTCATTGGCGCATCCATATGCCCGCAGCGGGGGATGGGCAGGTTTCTGGATGTGCCAATGAACCACCAGGGCATTGGCGTCCAAACGATAGCGCCAGGGGTGGATGGATGAGCATGTGGATGCACCAGGGAGGAATAATGAGGTACACAGCGAAGGGGTCAGGTAGTTTGTTGTTTTAACCGCGCAAAACTGCGCAGCAGGATGATGCCGATTACCGGGATCAGGGCAGGATTCATTTGCTGCGGCAATAAAAGCCAGCCGGCCAGCATAATCACACTGATGACAATAATAATGCGCAAATACCTGCGCACCCATTTTCTCTTTTTATGCAAATGAAATGCAACAAAGAGATGAGAAGGCAATGCCCACAACACATTCAAATTATCGCGACACACCGTATCCAGCCGGATGGTCCAGAGTGTTGCCAGCAATAATCCCAGCAACCCCGTCAACAGGAAAAAAATCTTGTCGAATGTAAACATGATTTTGCGGATGCCCGCAGCAGGAGCAAAGGTGCCCAGCGCGACAATCAGAAACAGCAACGTAAAAAACAACCAGGGTGTAAACCACGGTGTTGTCATTTCCTGCGGGGTATTGGTGAGCACGGTGCGTTTGCTGATGACCAAAGGTTGCGAACCAATGAATGAACTGTCGAATCCGGTCATCAGGTAATCGGGCAGAAACATGGATGCTTCAAGCGATACTTTTTTGTCCAGGCGACTGCCCAGCAGGATATCTATACCGAATTTGCTCCACGGTTGCCTGCCTTTGTCGAGATAGCTGTGCAGCATCTGCCGGTAGGTAGGCGTATGGGCAGGAAGAAAGTTTTTTGTTGACACGGCATTGCCCGCGCTTTGCAGAATAATGTCCATGGCGCGTGTGGTGCAGTTGTCTTCGAGAAAATAATAGTCATAAAACCGGTTCTCTTCCTGCGCATTTATTTTCAGTTGCTCGTACAGCGCTGTTTTCTGTGCGCAGCCAAGTTGCAGTTCCTGCTCGATTACGCTGCGGTTTTGCACGCCGTATTCCCATTCAAAATCGCTGAAAGGATATACAGAAAGCGCATAGCGCATCAGGCCGCGCGTGAATTTGAGATAAAAGTAAGGATCGGTGTCATCGAAGGTGCCATAGTTGAAAACAAGATCGGTACCGGCTGCCTGGTCGGTTACGCGAATGGCTGTATGTCCGAACAGTGAATACAGTTCTGCGCCCGGACTGCAGGTAAGCAAACTGATGCGCAGGCCACAGGTGTCAGTTTGCGTAAAACCAGGTGTAAACAGTACAGTGAAAATAAGCAGCCAGGTAAGGCGGACAATGGTTGTTTTCAAATTGCCTCGATTTATCCGGCAATATACTAAAACAGGTTTTCACTTGCAGCTTTACTCGTATTGGGTGCGCAGGAAATAATTGTCGCGGCTTACTGGCAAACGGTTTTCTTTGAACCAGTCAATAAATGCCTGGTACGTTTCGGAGTGTTGGTCAACCCAGTTGTTGAATTCCTCTTTATTGCCCTCACTGAGCAGCCAGTACGTATAGCTTTCCTGAAAGCCATTTTTTTCCAGTTGCGCATGATAATCCAGCAGTATGTTCGGATAGGTTTTGTGTTTGTCCTCAAACCAGTTGGCAACAAACCGTTTTCTTGTGTTGGCCAACAGGCGGATGCTTATGGTGTCATTGGCTATAATGGCAGGTGTAAGGCTAGAAACAAAGACTGCATTATAAGCAACATCAAAGGGAATCTTTATTGTTTCATCCGCATCTTTAACATTAATGACAGCCTTTGTAAAGTTGATTTCGGCAGCATTGCCATTAATGACAATACATTCTTTATAAAGATCGTACAGCAGCTTGCTCATTTCGAGGGTGCGTTTCGAACCCCTTTCGATGTTCATAATCAATTCACCATAAAACAGGGCCCATAAGGGATCTTCGCTTAGGGCAATCAGTTGGGCAAGACGGTAATAGTTGGGAGAATAGGTAGGTTCTGCGACAATACCTTTTTCCCACCATTGTACTGCTTCATAGTAATTTTTTTCCAGTAGCTCACTCACTCCGCGTTCAAGATGCAGCTTACCGGAGTTGGGAAATTTTTTTAATCCTTCCATGTACGCTTCCACTGCTTTGGCGCGGTTGCCGATCAGGTCGTTCATGTTGCCTACCATCTGGTAGCATTGGTCTATTACATTGGGACACGCCAAAGTCTGCTCAAAATATTTGAGCGCAGTCCGGTAATCTTTTTGAGATAATAGGTGAATCCTTTTTCGTATAGGGGGAGAAAATCGCCGGGAGCAAGCGCGATAGCAGAATCAAGTATCGCGATGGCTGCGTCAGGATCGCCCGCATCCATTGTTTTGATGGCACGGGCTACCAGTGAACGTACAGTCTCTTCATTCTTTTGTTGTGCTACAAGCAGCAGCGGGCTGCAGGCAATCCAGAGGAGTATCCAAATCTGTTTCAATATGATCGGGTTGGGATAATGAATTGCTAATACGATTCACCCGATGCAATTATTGCACAAAAAAGGATGGATTTTGCTCCTTAATACCAATATTCCCGGATGCCCGCCGGTTATTTCCTGCTGTAGTTCGGTGCTTCCCGCGTAATTTCTACGTCGTGTGCGTGGCTTTCTTTCATGCCGGCATTGGTAATGCGAACAAACTGCGCTTTTTGCAAGGCGCTGATATCTTTTGCGCCCACATAACCCATACCTGAACGCAAACCACCTACAAACTGGTAAACAATTTCGCTGAGATGCCCTTTATAGGCTACGCGGCCTTCAATGCCTTCTGGAACATATTTCTTTACATCAGCTTCCACATCCTGGAAATAGCGGTCGCCGCTACCCTGGCTCATGGCGCCGAGTGACCCCATGCCGCGGTATTGTTTGAATTTTCTTCCTTCGTAAATAATGGTTTCTCCCGGACTTTCTTCCGTACCGGCAAAGATGCTGCCCATCATCACTACGTTGGCGCCTGCGGCCAGTGCTTTCACCATATCGCCGGTGTAGCGGATACCACCATCGGCAATCAGCGGGATTTTTGCTTTGTGCAGTACTGAAGCTGCTTCCATAATAGCTGTGATTTGTGGTATGCCAGCTCCGGCCACGATGCGTGTAGTACAAATGGAGCCGGGTCCGATACCTACTTTCACGGCGTCGGCGCCTGCATCTACCATTGCTTTGGCGCCTGCGGCAGTGCCGATATTGCCGGATATGACGGGTAATTTTTTGAAATTCTTCTTGAGCGTTTTCAATGCTTCCAGCACGCCTTTGCTATGACCGTGCGCGCTGTCGAGACAAACTACGTCTACGCCTATCTGTTGGAGCGCAGCTGCGCGGTCGAGCAGGTCGCGGGTAATGCCGAGTGCGGCACCTACGAGCAGGCGGCCCAGCGAATCTTTTACGGCATTGGGATAGCTCTGCAATTGCAATATATCGCGGTAGGTGATAAGCCCGAACAGGGTGCCGTCTTTCTTTACTACCGGCAGTTTTTCGATCTTGAATTTCTGCAGGATCTTTTCTGCTTTCTTGAGGTCGGTGCCTTCGGGAGCCGTGATCAGGTTTTCACGGGTCATTACTTCACTCACTTTGCGCTTGTTGTCGTTTTCGAAGCGCAGATCGCGGTTGGTAAGGATGCCCACCAGTTTTTTTGCATTGTCTACAATAGGAATGCCTCCGATCTTGTTCTCACTCATCAGTTTCAATGCATCGCCAATGGTAGCGTCTTCATGCAGGGTGATGGGATCTATGATGAGCCCGCTTTCACTGCGCTTTACTTTGCGTACCTGTTCTACCTGCTTTTCAATGCTCATGTTTTTGTGCAGGATACCCAGACCTCCTTCACGCGCCAGTGCAATGGCCAGGTTGGCTTCGGTAACCGTATCCATGGCGGCCGACAGCATGGGAATATTTAACCGGATATCTTTGGTGAGTTGCGTGCGAATATCTACTTCGCGGGGCAGTACCGTGGAATAGGCTGGTACCAGTAATACATCGTCGAAAGTTAAGCCTTCACCAAAAAACTTGTCTGAGTAGGAAAGTCGAGCCTGTGGAGCTTTATTTCTTGTTGCCATGTGCAAAGATAGGGTAGTGGTGGAATACGCTCCAAATTTCTTGTTGAAATAGTCAGAAACGAGGAAGTCCGGAAGGTATTTGTCTTCCGGACTTCGGTTCTTTCCCGCTTTCGGACTTTATTTATAGGCAATGATGGCGCTTGCGGGGCCGGTGAGCGGCATGATGGACAATTCGCGGAAACCGGCTTTGCGGGCCCAGCCTTCAAAATCGTTCATGGTGTAGTCGAACGCTTCGCCGTTTTCGATAAGCATATTGAGGCTCATCATGAGCCCGAACGAATTCTGCCGGCGGTCGTTGTCGATAATATTTTCTATTACGATCAGCACGCCATCGGACGGCAGCGTGTCGTAGGCTTTGTTGATGAGCAGTTCTTTGTTGGCTTCATTCAGTCCATGCAATATGTTGCCCATGGTGATCACCTGTGCTTCCGGCAGCGGGTCTATCATGAAATCGCCGCCGATGACTTCAATGCGGTTGTTCAGGTTGTATTGGGAGATTTTCCTGGTAGCCAACGGCGCTACAGCAGGTAAATCGAAATTGATGCAGCGGAGATGCGGATGACGGCGGCATACCTGTATGCAGAGAGAAGCGTCGGCGCCGCCCACATCTGCCATGGTGGAATATTCACTGAAATTAAATTTTGCGGCCAGTGCCAGGAAATTGTTTTGCTGAATGCCGCTCATGGCGTCCATGAATTCCTGCAAACGCACCGGGTCGGTGTATAACTCTTCAAAAAATTGCATGTTGCCATGCCCTTTCGATTCATTTTGCGGTAAGCCGGTTTGCAATGCTTCTTCGAGATTGCCCCAGAAACGATACAGCCGGTTATTGCTCATTTCCAGTATGCCGCCGAGGTAACTCAGTTTGTTTTGATCGAGAAAATAATTGGCATCCGGCGAATTGGTATATAGCGCATCGTCCAGTACGCCTTCGCGTTTGAGAAAGCCCAGCGATACCAGCGTATCCAACCAGTCGTACACATGTCTGACCGTGGTTTGCAGTTTCAGTATCTCCTTAATCTGGCTTCCCCTGAGCGCCCTGTTGGCCAGCACCGTGAATAAGCGAAATTTCACAGCGGCCAGTAAAACCTTCGATGCCCAGAATCCCATACCGATCTGCATAATGCGGGAAGCGTCATGATGAGTACCCGGAACAATTTTTTCCGCCTGTAATGTTGCGTGTTGCATAAACAGTAGTTTAAGTTGGTTAATGCTTCAATTGGGTTAAAAAAATGATGGAGCCGGATTAGCAGACATGGCACGGAACACGCAGGAAATCAATAATCCCGGGAGAAGTTGCAGTGGCCGGGATCAAACCGTACTAAAGATAAGCATTGGGCGCATACATCAGCGCATTTGTCTGAAAAGGACTAAGGGCGCAAGCCAGTTTAGATCGATGTTGATGTTTTCATAGCGTTGGTTAATCTGGTGATGCCGGTAGTAAAATTTTTGTTGGTGGAGTGGTAAAAAAATTAGTATTTTAGCGCTAAACTCGTTAGCCTATGTCATTAGCCGGAAAAAACCTGAAATATCTGCGCAAGCTGCGTGGCTGGACGCAGGAAGAATTTGCCACCAAACTGGGTATCAAACGATCACTTTTGGGTGCTTATGAAGAGGAAAGGGCTGAACCGCGGATTGATGTGCTGGAAACGGTGGGGGAAATTTTCAAGCTGACGCTGGACGAATTGTTTTTAAAAGATCTGGGCGATACCAAAGGCAATTACCTCGCCAAACGCCGGGCACAAAAGCTCGCCGCAGGCACCAATGAAATACAATTTGTGCCTGTAAAGGCTGCTGCAGGTTACCTGGCCGGTTATGCGGACCCCGAGTTTATTGATGAACTGAACACCTTCACCCTGCCCATGCTGGCGCCGGGCAGTTACCGTGCTTTCGAGATTGTAGGAGATTCGATGTTGCCGGTTCCCAGCGGCTCCGTGATTGTAGGCGAAAAAGTGGAAAATTTCGATGATGTAAAAAATAACAATACCTATATAGTTGTCAGCCGCAGTGAAGGTATCGTATACAAACGGGTGATGAAAAATACCCGCAGCAAGAACAAGTTTACGCTGATCAGCGACAATACAGCCTATCAGCCGTACAATATCAATGCAGAAGACGTGCTGGAAATGTGGCGGGCCACTTATATACTGCAGAAAGCGAATGTACAGCAACGTTGGGATGTGAACCAACTGGCGAGCGTAGTGAGCAATTTGCAGGAGCAGATCAGCTCGTTGAAGAAGAAATTGAATTAGAAAAAGTTGGGAGGGGAAAACACGGGAGCAGCGGGAAACAGGGTGTTTTCCTGTTTTCGGGACTCGCGTTTCTGCAGACCTGCGGTTCCGGGTTTCCTGGTATCATGCTTTCACGGTCCGGGGCAGGCGGTTCCGCCACGACGCCTCCTATCCATATAAGTCGATCGCTACCCGGAAAGTATTACAATGTGCTTCTACAATGGTTTTAATGTCCGGCGAATAACCTCCGCCCATCGCCACTGTACAGGGAATGTTATACGCCTTCAGCATGGAAAATACAATTTCATCACGCCGGCGGCAACCCTCCATTGTAATTTTCAGCTTACCGAACTTATCTGTTTCCAGTATATCTACTCCTGACAAAAAGAAAGCGAAGTCGGGTTTCAACTGGCGGATCAAGGTTTCCAGTGTGTTTTCCAACAAAGGCAAATACATGCGATCATCGGTGCCGTCCTTCAGCCCGATATCAAGATCACTTTTTTCCTTATGAAAAGGGTAATTGTGGGCGCCGTGCATACTGAACGTGAAAACGGCCGGTTGCTGTGCAAAAATGCGGGCCGTTCCATTTCCCTGGTGCACGTCAAGATCAATGATCAATATCTGGTGAGCCAGCTTTTTGCGCAGAAGATAATTGGCGGCTACGGCAAAATCGTTGAGCAGGCAAAAACCTTCGCCGCGGTCGGCAAAGGCATGATGCGTACCGCCTGCCACATTGAGCGCCACGCCATGTTCCAATGCGTAATGGCAACAATCGATGGTGCCCTGCGTAATGACCCGTTCGCGCAAGGTAAGCCCGGGCGATTGTGGAAAACCAATATGCCGTTGTTCGCGGGGAGAAAGGGTTTGCCGGTGCAGCTTTTCAAGATAGTGCGCGTCGTGCGTCCACAATACAATTTCATCGGGACAGGGCGTGGGCGCAAACAGGTTTTTGGGTGAGATAGTGCCTTCGTACAGGAGTTGTTCCGGTATCAGTTCATACTTGATCATGGGAAAGCGATGCCCCGGCGGTAACGGGTGCGCATATACGGGATCATATGCAATTTTTATGTGGTGGGGCATTACTGTAACTGGACCAGTTTTTTTTCTACGATGGCGAAAACTGCGTCGCCGTTTTCCGGGTCAATGCGCGCTGTGCCGGTGAACTCGCTGAAGGCCGGCAATACGCAAAAATTTTGGGCAAAATAGAAACAGGGCAGGCACAGCGATTGTTTGCCCATGCCTTTGATGCGCACACCGGGATGGATATGTCCGGAAAAAAGATAGCGTCCGCTTATGGGCGCCGCTTCGCCCAGGTCATGGCGGAAATGAAAGGGCGGGACGCTCAGTTCTTCGTCCCACACGCAAATACCGGCTTCGCGGTACCAATCCTCATGCAGGATATCATGATTGCCTTTTACGAGATGAATCTCCAGTGAAGGGAAATCGTTGCGCCACTTGCAAAACAATTGCAGTTCCTTGTTCTCGCTGCTGTGAAACAGATCGCCCACCACAATTAATTTTTTCGGCTGAAAGTATTGCAACTGGTGCACCAGCCGCTGCAAATCGTTTTTATACACCGACTGGGGAACGGCAATGCCATATTTCCGGAAATGACCTGTTTTGCCAAAATGCAGGTCGGAAACGATCAGTGTTTTTTCTTCTTCCCAGAAAATACACCGGTCGGCCGAAAGCCAGAGCTGCTGCTGCATCAGTTTGTACGGAGTGGGCACAAGCATGGTGCAAATGTAAGGAGGAAAGGCGGGGGCCGGAAACCGGGCGCAACGCATTTTGATAAGAATTAGCTGGTGGTTTCCCCGGCGTCAGCGGTCCAGTTGCGCCTGCATTCTTCTTACGCGGTCTTCCAGTTTTTCGCTGGTAAGGTTTTCGCGCATGCTGTCTACTTTGATGGGGAAACAGAAGGGGGTGAGTTGTTGCGGGAAAGTAATCACAATTTTGGATGACTGTATCCTTTGGAGCATCTGCCGCAGGCGCACTTCTTCCATTTGCTGGTCAAATACTTCCTGATAGGATTGGCGGAGCAACAGGTTGTGCGGTTCGTACTCGGAGAAAACATTGAACAACAAAGAGGCCGATGATTGGAGATGCCGCGCTTTTTTTTGTTCACCGGGATAACCCTGGAAGATGAGTCCGCCAATGACCGCAATGTCCCTGAATTTTCGTTTGGCCATTTCCGTTGAGTTGACGCTGCGTTGAATGTCTGACAGGAGATCGTCGGCGGTAAACAGTTCGTATACATTGCTGTCGTCAACCGGTATAGGCTGGTCGCTCAGCAGTTCAAAGCCATAATCGTTCATGGCAAAGGAAAAAGTTATGGGCGTGATCCTGCTGATGCGGTAAGCCAGTATGGCCGCCATGGCTTCGTGCACCAGCCGGCCCTCGAAGGGGTATACGAACAAGTGGAAACCGTCTTTCGTTTCAATTTGTTCAATCAGCAACTCATTGGCCCGGGGCACATGTGATAATTCTTCCTGCAATTTAAATAAGGGTTGTAGTACCTGCAGTTCAATATCAAACCCCCGTTCAGGTTGGTTGGTGGTATTTGCGACCCGGTATTTCTTTTCAAACGCTTCATTGAATTTTTCCCGCAGTTTCTTGCCCAGGTTGGCGCTGAGGGGCATGCGGCCGCCCTGCCAGCTGGGCACGATGGATTTCTTTGCGTTGGATTTGCGTACCAGCGCCGTCATGTCTTTGATGGCTACGAGTTCCAGGTTACGGCCGGCGAGGGTAAATACTTCGCCCGGCGACAAGCGGGAAATAAACCATTCTTCAATAACCCCGATAAATCCGCCACTCACGAATTTTACTTTCATCATTGCTTCGCTCACGATGGTGCCGATATGCATCCGGTGGCGCATGGCAATGCGGCGACTGGTAATGCGGTATACGCCATCGATGATTTCAATTTTTCGGAACTCATCGTATTGCTGCAAGGCAGTGCCTCCTGCTGTAATGAATTGCAGGATCTGGCCCCATTCTTCTTCTGTCATATCGCGGTAACAATACGTTGATTTGAGTTCCGGAAAAAGTTCTTCCGGAATGAACCCTTCGCTGATGGCCAGTGTTGACAAATACTGGATCAGCACGTCGAAACACAACAACATGGGTTCCCGGCTCTCGATAAAATTTTCTTCAATGGCATTCTTCAGCGCGGCGGCTTCTACCAGTTCCAGGCTGTGTGTGGGCAGGAAATAAATTTTGCTCACTTCATCGGGACGATGGCCGCTGCGGCCAGCGCGTTGCAGAAAGCGGGCCACACCTTTCGGGCTGCCAACCTGTATAACAGTTTCGACTGGACGAAAATCAACACCGAGGTCGAGGCTGGCCGTACATACCACGGCTTTCAGTTTGGCGGCATGCAATGCTTCTTCTACCCAGATACGCAGTTCCTGTTCTATGCTTCCATGATGCAGGGCGATGGCGCCGGCAAGGTCGGGCGCTGCAGTCAGCAGCGACTGGTACCAGGTTTCGCTCATGCCGCGTGTGTTGATAAAGATGAGCGTGGTACGACTGTTTTGAATAATGGGGATTACTTTATGGACCAGTTTCAGTCCGAGGTGACCTGCCCACGGATATTTTTCTATTTCATCCGGTAATATGGATTCCAGTACGATGTCTTTTCTAATATTGGCCTTCACCAGTTCACCTTTGGTGCCCAGGGGTGCCAGCAAAACTTCTCTTGCCTGGTCAAAGTTGCCAATGGTTGCCGATATGCCCCACACCGCAGGTTGCCGGTTGGAGCGCTGCCTTTGCACATTTACAATTCTCGATACGGCCAGTTCTACCTGTACGCCTCTTTTAGAGCCGAGCAGTTCATGCCATTCATCCACTGCAATAATGCGCAGCGATTGAAACAACTGCGGGTAACCTTTTTGTGCCAATAACAGGTGAAGGCTTTCGGGGGTGATGATGAGCGCCTCCGGCATCTGCCTTTTCTGTTTTTGCCGTTCGGCAATATCTGTATCGCCATTGCGAATGCCTACTTTCCACTGCATGCCCAGCTCTGTTATCACTTCTTCCATGGCCCGCCCGATGTCTTTGGCCAGCGCACGCAGCGGCGTAATCCATAACAACTGCAAACCGTTTTTTGAACGGATTTTGTAATCATCAGGATGGGCATTGATAAAGTTGATCAACGCACCGAGAAATACCGAAAAAGTCTTACCACAACCGGTGGGCGCATTTACCACACCACTCCTGCCATGGACAATATGTTGCCATGCTTCCTCCTGGAAAGCAAAAGGGCGCATGTTCCTGGTTTGAAACCAGCGTTCGATGATTTGGTATCCTGGGGTAGCTTGAAGCGGCATGCAGACACACATTTAACCACCGGGTCGCTCCAAAACTGCTTGCCGGTAAAGTTTAAGGAGGTAAATTAATGATTTTTGGAGTTTGTGCTGCATGAAGCGCGCGCGTTACAGGCGTAGTACCTGCTGTAACACAGTAACGCCCGCAGTTGTGGCCCGGAGCATGTACACTCCACTGGCATAGCTGCCCAGGTCGAGTTCATCGCCGGACTTTACTTTGTGAAATTGCTGCAACAATTTGCCGGTTGCATCATACAACGATAAAGAGAGTCCGGCATAAGGATGTTCAACAAAAATTTTCCCGCTGGTGGGATTGGGATATACTTTCAGCTGGACCCCTGTACCTGCAGGAGGCGGAGCAGCAAATTGCTTTTGCAGCACTGTCCCTGCTTTGCCATAAAACAAAGCAGTGTTGTGGCTGAGTTGTACACCGGTCAGCGGGCCATCAATCAATGGAAGTTGTATTTCGCTCCAGGTATTTCCGCCGTTGGTGGTTTCAAGCACTACTGCTTCCCAGAACGCGTTGGCGTTTTTTCGCGCACCGCCCACTGCAAACCCGTACTGGTCAGTTACGAACTGTGGAATGAAGTTTTGCAGTTCATACAATGTTGGCAAATTGGCGCCTTTTTTCCAGGTATGGCCACCATTATCGGAATAATAAAGTTCGTGTTGCGTATTTACCAGGTGTAATCGGCCGCTGCCCGGCGTACTGCTCACTGCATTGATGGAAATATTGACGGGAGTGGCAAACGTTTTATTCCAGGTGCTGCCCTTGCCTGTACTGGCGTATATGTTCGTATAGGTTGACAGTACAGCTTCTCCATTGTTACACAAAGTCAGTTGCCGGATGATATACCTGCTCCCTTCATTGCTGAATACGGTATGATAACTCCGTGTTTGTTGTTGTGTATGCAGTTTTAACACAAAGCAGGTTTTGGTGCTGAACGCAAAACCCGCCACCCAGCAGGTGGATGTTGCCGCATCGTATTGCAGGTCGATGCAGGCCGTATCTCCTTTCGGAATGAGGGTGGTGTACTGCTGGCCATTACTTGTATAGCGGATCAATTCACCGTAATCATTGATAAAATATGCTTCCGTGTTGCTGATGGGTTGCCATTTTATGATACCGTCGTTGCTGGACACATGTAGCGGTTGCCAGTTTTGCAGATCTGCAGACTGCAGTACAATACCGCCATGCAATAACATATGCCACTGATCGCTTAGCGGGCGGATATCCAGGATATTTCCAAAAGCCGGTATGGCGGCGTGCCAGGATTGTCCTCCGTTCTCTGTTCGAAAAATGGCGCCGTTTTCGCCCGCAATTACGCCATGATTCTTGCCGGAGAAAGCAATGGTCAATGCGCTGTTATTGTACGGCGCGTTGGGCGAATGGAGCGTTTGCACCGTCCAGGTTTTTCCACTGTCGGTGGTTTGCAAAACAGTATTGCAGGGAAGATAGGTTTCCTGTGCGCCGGTGATAAAGCCCGTAGCAGCGTCGGTCCAGGCCATGCTGGCGTAATAAAGCAGCATGGGAAGTGGTAATACATTCCAGTGTTGTCCGCCATCGGTACTGCGAATCAGGCGGATGGGCACATAATAATCACCCTGTAACAGGACATAGCTGGTTTGCTGGTTAATAACGGAAATGGATGCGCGTTCATAATCATAATCGTCGCTCATGTATGTTGTTTGCCAGTGTTTGCCGCCATCGCTGGTGGTTTTAATAAAATACTTCATGCCGAAATTCATCTGGATGTCGTCCACGGTGTAGCCGGCGATCATACCATTGTTTTCGTCATGAAAATAAACATCGTGCAGCCGGGTATAGGGCGCGCTGCTGTTGCTCCATTGCAGGGTGGTCCACGTTTCGCCGCCATCTTTCGTTTTGAGGATTTTGTCGAAGGTACCTACGGCAAAACCGGTGGAGTTATCGATGAAGAAAATCTTTTCAAGAAAAGCACTGCTGCTGTAGCGCGTGTTGGGTTGCAGGGAAGCGACGGTTTTCCAGGTTGCTCCTTTGTTGGTAGTTTTTAATATGGTAGACCTGTCTACAATAAAGCCCGTATTTTCATCGGTAAAACAGGCATCTTTGAATGCATCTTTACGAATACCGGAAGCAAACAGGTTCCTGAATTCCATTTTCAGGGAATAAGTTTCTTTTGCCCAGTTTACACCCTCATCAGCGGAAGTGTACCATTCAGACCCCACCACGTAAAATTTTTCACTGCCATTGGGCACAGTTACAAAGAAATGATTGTTCCAGGCCTGCGTTTGCGGATGTAAACGTGTAACGGGTTGCGTATAGGAATGACCGGCCAGCAAATACGTTGCTGCAATCAATAGAGTTCTTCTCATTGGTGTTGATTTTGTATCCGTATGCCATTATACGGGTTGACATAGCCGGCATAACAAACGTGGCATACCAATGAGCCAGACGTTGAAGAACCTGTATGAATAGCAGCAAATGATTGGCGAATTGCATCAAATTGTCTTGATGGGCAGGTGGATTGCTTACAACGTTTTCAGATATTCGATCAGCGCTTTTCCTGCTTCGGCAGTGAGCCTGTCGTAAAGGCCAGTCCGCCGGGCATGATCATTGTAAGCACGAACCATTTCTACATATGTGTGGTTTCATTGCTCAATTTACGGGAAGATCTGGATTGGTATCAGCTGCCGCATTTTCCACTATTTGCCATAGTTTTCCAACATCTTTTTCAAATCTTCCAATGTATTGATTTCCTCGGGCCGCTTATCTGTACGCCAGCGACTGATGCGCGGGAAACGCAGCGCTACGCCTGATTTGTGGCGGTTGCTGGCTGCAATGCCTTCAAAAGCTATTTCAAACACCAGTTCAGGTTTTACCGTGCGCACAGGGCCAAATTTTTCGAGGGAATTTTTTCGTACAAACGCATCTACCTGTGCAAACTCCCTATCCGTTAGCCCGGAATAGGCTTTGGTGAAAGGAACGAGTTTATCTCCATCCCGCACAGCAAAAGTATAATCCGTATACAGGTTACTTCTGCGGCCGGTCCCTTTTTGTGCATAGATCATTACTGCATCGATGGTGAGGGGATCAATTTTCCATTTCCACCAGTCGCCGCGCCTGCGGCCGGTAAGATAGCCGGATGATTTTCTTTTCAACATCAATCCTTCGCTGTTGATGGCGCGCGCCTGCTGACGAATGGGAATCAGTTCTGACCAATCGCTGAATGCAACTGCCGGCGATAATTGCAGGAAGGGGAGCGCCGCCTGCTGTACAATTTTTTCCAGTGCTTGGCGGCGGTCCGACAGCGGCCAGTGACGGATATCTTCTCCGTGTAGTTCCAGTAAATCGAAGGCAAAAAAGCCAACCGGCGCTTCCTGTAAATGTTTTTTGGTGATGTTCTTTCTGCCGATGCGCGTTTGCAGTACGTTAAAGTTCAACACCTGCCCATTACTGTAAGGAAGAATTTCTCCGTCCATGGCAAGGCCATCGGGCAGTTTGCCGGCTAACAAACTGTACTCGGGAAATTTATCAGTAATCAAATCTTCCCCGCGGCTCCACACAAATAACTGGTTATTTCTTTTGATGATTTGTCCGCGGATGCCGTCCCATTTCCATTCTGCCTGCCATTCTCCGGGTGGACCAAGTGTGGTGAGATCATCTTCCAATGCATAGGCGAGGTAAAAAGGGTAAGGCTTGGAAATATCAGTGGTCACGGTGGATTCGCTTAGTAATTCATCAAAGCGGGTGGTGGAGGGGTCCCATTGGCCGCTGATACGGTGAGCAATAACCGAAGGTTCAAGATTGGTCAGTCTGGCCAGCGCATTTACCATCATGCGCTGGGAAACGCCTACGCGGAAAGCGCCTGATAATAGTTTGTTGAATACAAAACGTTCGCTGCTGTTCAGTTCCAGCCACGATTGCATGACAAATGCTTTCTTTGTTTCTTCAGAAGCTTTTTCCAGTTGAATGAATTTTTCTATGTAGTAGTGCAAAGGTTTCCCGGTATGCCCTTGTGAAGCATCCTGTATTTTTTCCGGTATTAACAGTGCAATGCTTTCAGACAAATCGCCAACCACGAGATAGGATTCCTGGAACAACCATAAAGGCAGGTTGATTAATGCAGCGCACCAATTGGTAAGTTGGGTACCGCTAACTGTTCTCCTTGGTCTGCGTCCACTAAAGAGGGCAATCACCCAAACTTTGTCTTTGTCTTCCGCTTTCTTAAAATATTCTATCAGTGCGTGCAGTTTGTCATTGGTTTTGGTAGAGGCGCTGAGTTGTTGCAGTAAATGGGCAAAGGCTGCGATGCCTCCGGCGTGCGCGCCTCCTGAAAGGGAGTAGTTCCCGCCAGCAGCAGTATCTCTGCTCCCCGAAGGCGTGCTTTGCCCGCTTTCTCCGGCATTATGGTTAAATATATTGTTATGTAAAAAGTATTGCCGCATATCCTCTGTCTCACTCCACAACATTCACTACATCTCCTCAAAAGCCGCATTGATATCCTTTAAACATCCTGGCCATCCAACTCCACCGTATCTCCAAATTCCGTTTTCAATTCCTTTGCTTCTATCCCCATCTCATTCAAATACCTGCTGAATGCCGATTGAAAACCATGCGTTACCCACACTTTTTCAGCCCCTGTTGCTTTTACAGTATCCAATAACCCATTCCAGTCCGCATGATCGCTCAATGCAAACCCTGCATCGGCATTACTGCGCCGCTGGTGTCCGCGCACCTGCATCCATCCGCTGCAGATAGCCGTACGATAAGGGGTAAAGCGGTTCATCCAGGCACTGCCCGGCGCCGAAGGTGGCGCGAGGATGACAGCTCCTTTATATGTTTCTTTCGGTAGTTCAGGCACCACCCTGTTAAGCGGAGGTAAAGAAAAACCTGCCTGCTGCAAAGCCTGATGCACATTCCATACAGCCCCGTGAGCAAATACGTTACCTGCTACTTCATCCACTGCTTTCAATACCCGTTGCGCTTTGCCCAGACTGTAACCAATAATCACAGAACATCTTTCTTCCACCTGGTTGTTGCGTATCCAGTTTTGCAGGTCATGAAAAATTGACTGCTGCGGCCGCCAGTGATAGATGGGCAGTCCAAAAGTGGATTCTGTAATAAACGTATGACAGCGCACCGGTTCAAAAGCGCCGCTGATGCCATCGTCTTCGGTTTTGTAATCACCACTGATCACGTATACTTCACCGTTATATTCCAGTCGGACCTGTGATGACCCGATGATATGACCGGCAGGATGCAGGGAAACGCTTACACCATTGATGGTGATCTTTTCATTCCATGCGAGGGTTTGAATGCTCACGTCTCCCAGGCGGAGTTGTAACAACGGTTTGGTATGATGATGGCACAGGTAATGCCTGCTGCCGGCGCGGGCATGGTCGCTGTGGGCATGGGTAATGATGGCATAATCCACAGGCTGCCAGGGATCGATATAAAAATTACCCGGCGTACAAAAGAGCCCTTGTGCGGTTGATACTACCATGATTACATGGTATATAAAAAAGCCATACCACTCTCTAGTACACTGCTTTTACTACGCCGTCTACCTTTTTCAACATGTAGAGCTTTTTGTTTTCGAAGTAGTCGAGCGTTTGCGTCTGGCTATTGATCACCGGTTGAATATCAAAGTTGGTGAAAACGGTAAATTTCTTATCACCCAGGCTGGAGCCAATGTTTTCCCTATGCAAATCCAGCAGGTGGGCAAAATGGTAAATGGATTCGTAGCCAAGATATACCGTTGGCGAAGCGGGCACAAAAAATTCCTTCCTGTAATAGTTGTTCAGTGCGCTGGCCAGCTTATTGGCGGGGTCAATATAAAATGGCGTGGTTACATATACTTCAATGCCCCTGTACAGGCTTTTGGTAAAATCGATATCGTCCCAATTGGGCATACCAAACACTGTAGTAGCATAAGTTTTGCTCAGGGATGACAACTGCTGGCAAAGCGATTGCGCAAATTTCAGATCGAGGCTGCCTGCCAGCACCACGTTGGTGCTATTACTGTCGAGGTGCGCGGCAAGATGTGCAGTATTGAAATTATCCGGCAGTGTAACGTATTTCAGTTTCAGCGCAACGGAGTTGGTGTTTTTTTCTATTTCCGTGAAATATTGCCGCAGGCGGTCTTCCGCTGCCCCTTTCTTGCGGAACACCACAATATTGGACAAGGCGAAATTGCGTTGCAGAAATTTATAAATGCCATTGCAATGCGTGAACAACGTAGAGTTCAGCACCACATAGTTGGGATTGTTGGTCACTTCTGCATCATTCGGAACATTGGTATTGATGAAGGGGATATTCAACACACCGGCGAACCGTGCCAACTGCGCAGCTTCATTCAAATTCACATGGCCGATGATCAGGTCCATATTGCGCAGGTGATCGCCTGCAATCAATGAATCGAAGGGAATACGCGATGAGCGGGTATCGAAAACATGAATGTCCAGTTGCAACCCTTCTTTTTTGAGCGAATCTATAGCCAGCTGCGCCCCTTCCCAGAATTCCAGTCCCGCTTTGCTGAAGGGATGAAACTGTTTATCATCGTATTGATAATTTCCGGCCGCATCAAAAGCAGAATCGAGGTACAAACTGGTGACTATGGCGAGTTTCATCCGCTCAGGCATGCTGTCAGCCACAACCACCACCGAGTCTGCTGCCACATTGCGTGCTATAGTAGTGTCTGTCTGGGCCCATACTACCGTTGTAAGGAATAGGGTACAAAAGGTGAGCCAGGCTCTTTGCAGTTTTTTCATCATAGATATACCATTTATTCAATAAGCCTGCCCCTCAGACGCTTACTCCCATTCTATCGTTGCAGGCGGTTTGCTACTAATATCATAAACTACACGATTGATTCCCTTCACATTATTGATAATATCGTTCGATACATGAGCCAGAAATTCATGCGGCAGATGCGCCCAGTCTGCAGTCATACCATCTACCGAAGTCACTGCCCGCAGCGCCACTACGGATTCATAAGTCCGTTCATCGCCCATCACGCCTACACTTTGAATGGGCAGCAGAATGGCGCCGGCCTGCCATACCTGGTCGTACAGGTTATGTGATTTCAGGGCCTGGATATAACGGTGATCGGCTTCCTGCAGCAAGGCTACTTTTTCGGCAGTAACCTCGCCGAGTATGCGAATTGCCAGACCAGGTCCCGGGAAGGGATGGCGGTGCAACAAGTCTGCCGGGATGCCGAGTTCCTGACCCACCCGACGCACTTCATCCTTAAAAAGGAACCGTAGCGGCTCTACCAGCTCGAGGTGCATGATATCGGGCAGTCCGCCTACGTTGTGGTGCGATTTGATGGTCACAGAAGGACCATGCACCGACACGCTTTCAATCACATCAGGGTAAATGGTGCCCTGTCCCAGCAGCGAAATGCCTTCAATTTTTTTGGCCTCTTCCTGGAATACTTCAATGAACAATCTACCTATGGTTTTACGCTTGGCTTCGGGGTCGGTTTTCCCTTTCAGCGCATCGTAAAATATTTTTTTGGCGTCAACGCCTTTTACATTCAATCCAATGGTGCGATAGGTTGCCAGCACCTGCTCAAATTCATTTTTGCGCAATACACCATTATCAACAAAAATGCCATACAGCCTGTCGCCAATGGCGCGATGGATCAGTGTGGCGGCCACGGTACTGTCTACGCCGCCGCTCAATGCCATGATCACTTTGCGGTTGCCGATCTTTTCCTTCAATGCAGCTACTGTATCGGTAATGAAATGTGCCGGCGTCCAGTCCTGGCTGCAACCACAAATATTTACCAGGAAGTTTTTGAGGATCTTTTTGCCCTCAATGGAATGGTATACTTCCGGGTGAAACTGTACGCAGTACAAGGGAGGCATTTCCCCGTTTTTCTTAAAGGCTGCGTAGGGAATGCTGTCCGTAGCGGCCAGCACTTCAAAACCCTGCGGCAGTTCCAATACGGAGTCGCTGTGGCTCATCCATACCTGCGACTGCTCCATTACACCGGTAAATAACGCATCTTCCGTTTGTTTATGCATCAGCGCCCGGCCATATTCCCGCTTGTCGCTTTTCGCCACACGACCGCCGAACTGTTTGGCAGTCAATTGCGCACCGTAACAAACGCCCAGCACCGGCAGGCGGCTGTTGAGCGCCCTGATATCTACTTCCGGGGCCTGCGCGTCGTTTACTGAAAACGGCGAACCACTCAAGATAATGCCCTTCAGGGAAGAATCAAATTCGATTTTTTTGTTGTAGGGAAGAATTTCGCAGTATACATTGGCCTCACGTACGGCCCTGGCAATCAGTTGGGTATATTGACTGCCGAAATCGAGAATAATAATTTTTTCCGCCATGGTGACGCGAAGGTAGTGAGTTTTGGGGTTTTGTAACTTTTCCCGTTGCCTTGCGTCAAATTGGTCAATTCTCATTATCTTTTTGAACTGTATAGCGGACCTTTACACTTAAAACAACACTAGTATGAGAAACTTTCTTTTGCTGATGATCGTTGCTGCTGCATTAGTACCTTCCTGCAATATATTCAGAGGCGAACGGGTGCGCGGAAATGGCAATCAAACTACACAGGAACGGAACGTTGGCAGCTTTAAAAGCGTTAGTTCATCCGGATCGTTCGACATATATGTATCTTCCGGCACTTCCCATGCAGTAAAGGTTGAGGCTGAAGAAAATCTTCTTCCCTATATTGAAACCTATGTGGATGGCGGTAAACTGTACATCGATACCAAAGACGGATACTGGCTGGACAACAAACGCGCCATGCGGGTATATGTAACAGCGCCGGAATTTACCAGCATACATTCCAGTGGATCGGGCAATATTATTGGTGAAACAAAAATTACCAATCCGCATAAACTGGTATTGAGCGTTAGTGGCAGCGCCGATATAAAAATGGAAGTGGATGCGCCGGAAGTGGAGGCTGAAATCAGTGGCAGCGGCAACATCAACCTGCAGGGACAGACAAAAATTTTCGAGACCGGCTTATCGGGAAGCGGTGATATACGTGCCATGAATTTACTGGCAGAAGAAACAAAGGTGTCTATCACCGGCAGCGGCGATGCAGATGTATACGCCAGCGTAGCGCTCGATGTAGCCATCACCGGCAGCGGTGATGTACGCTACAAAGGCGGTGGCCAGTTGAGAAAAAGCAATATTGCGGGCAGCGGGAAAGTGACCAGGCTGGAGTAACTGGCCCGTTTAATCAATCAGCTTCACCGTAATCCATATATTCCTGTTCCTTCCTTTATCGTCAGTGCAGGAAATTTTTACCCGGCCTTCGGCAGGTACAAAGAATTGCCGGTCGCGGGCTGCGGCCGCTTTGTAGAACTGATCGTTGATATACCAGTATACTTTGCTCACATCGTTGCCTGTATAACAGGTGAGGAGCAAAGGTTCCGGTTTTTTCCTGCTGATATAATAGGTGGCGCCGTTGCGCGGCGCTGTAATGGCCGGACCGTTTTCCCTGAATATGCGTTCACAATCAGGGTTGTGCGGCGGAATTTTTTCGTAAACGATCCGTCTTTCTTCAAAATAATGCTGCATGTCGGCGCTGATGGTCCGGTACCATTTTTTCTTAAAGCCGGCAGACGGTACACAGGTTTTGCAATAGGAAATCTTTTCATCGGCCGACAAATACACTTCCTGCATATTGTTGCAAAACTGTGTGGAAGAAATCAGCGGTATATAATAATCGGTAACCAGGTGCGTGCATCGTTCGGAGGGCGGCATGCCGGTTTCGGAACAGACCGTGCGCATGGCGCAATTTTCGGGCTGGCTGAACCAGGCGCGGTCGCTGTCGTAATCGAGGGTATTGAATATTTTGAACAGCAGGGGAGTAGCCACATTGGCGCCGCTCAGTTCCGGAATACCCAATGCCGAAAAATTACCCACCCATACGCCTACGGTATATTTCCGGTTGTAACCGATACTCCAGGCATCACGACGTCCGTAAGATGTGCCGGTTTTCCAGGCAATTTTCGGCATGCGTTCCGTGCTTTGCCAGTTAAGCGGAAAATCAGGACGATTCACTTTAGACAATATATCGTTGATCATAAAAGCGGCGGCCGGGCTGAGCACCTCTTTGCCTTTGGATGGTTGCTCCGACCGGATGTAATTGGGCCTGAAGTATTTCCCTTCATTGGCAAAAACGGTGTACAAACCGGTCAATTCTTCCAGTGTGGCGCCGCAACCGCCCAGTACCATGGAGAGGCCAAGTTTGCGCTGGTCTTTGCGTACCTGGTTGAAATCGCAGGTGACCAGTTTGTGGACGAAGGCATCTTTGCCCAGTTGTTGCAATGCCTTTACCGCAGGAATATTGAGGGAGCGCTCCAGCGCGTATTCCATGGTTACATAGCCGTTGAATTGTTTATCGTAATTCTCGGGAGCATAACCATCATAGTTTACGGCCACGTCGGTGATCACCGTTTTGGGCGTCATCCAGCCTGCATCAATGCAAAGACCAAACAATAGGGGTTTTAGCGTACTGCCCGGTTGCCGGATGGCGGCCGCGCCGTTTACCTGTCCGGCATCGATGGTATCGTAGAAATTCCCCGAGCCAACGTAGGTAATTACATGATGCGTTTCATTGTCAATTATAACTACGGCTGCATTCCGGATATTTTTCAGCGTGAGCGCGCGCACATAGTCCTGCACCAGCTTTTCCGTTTTTAACTGGGTGTTGAGATGTATATTGGTATGAATGGTGGGGCCTCCCTGGTTTTTCAGTTTCCAGGCCAGGTGGGGGATGAGTTTGGGTACGCTGCCCCGTTGTGCCGTCAATGGTTCGTGCAACGCATCGCTGATTTCTTTTTCGGTAAAGATGCCTTCGCGTTGAAACCGGTGCAGCCAGCGGTTTCTTTCCTTTACAATCAGGTCGTTGTTTTTTCCCATTACGAGTGAAGACGGCCGATTGGGTATGATGGAAAGGGCCGTGATTTCAGCCAGGGAGAGGTGGTCGGGATTTTTTTTGAAGTAGAGGATGGAAGCGGATTTCACGCCTTCAATATTGCCGCCATAGGGGACCAGGTTGAGGTACAGTTGCAGGATTTCGCTTTTGGAAAACTTCCATTCCAGTTGAAAGGCGCGAAACATTTCCACGCATTTATTCCACCAGGTGCGCGGTTTGGGTTCCAGCAGCCTTGCCACCTGCATGGTAATGGTGGAAGCGCCGGAAGTCCGTTTCATGCGGATAATGTTTTTTAACAATGCCCTGCCTATTGCCAGGGGATTGATGCCGGGGTGATAAAAAAAATAGCGGTCTTCCTTTTCTATAATGGTCTTGCGCAGGAGCGGGGAAATTTCATGCAATTCCGTTTTCATGCGCCATTTTTCATCACCGGTAAGAAAGGCATGTACTACTTCACCTTCATCGTCCGTTATGATGGTGGAATATTCAATATGGTCCGGCAACGGGAAAAGCAGGTTCAGCAAATGAAAAGCCGCAAAAAGCAGCACCGACGCCAGGAAGAGGCGCCTGAGCCATTTTTTCGATATGCGTCTGAATGTTGCCACGGTTGCGGGATTGTTGCAGATCAGGGTATCGCCGTCAAAAGACAAACGAATCTCGTTTGCCTTTGTGGAATGGGCTGTTCATTGAATCTTTCAATTGACAACAACCATATACGAAGTACGTAAAAACGTTCATAACGTTGCAGCCGGGGATAAAAAAATTGTATTGTGGATGCTTCCCTGTGCCGGTCCATCCATATTTTTTGTTACTTGGGGTATCGAAAAAAACGGCTGAAAAAAATATACAAAGCCGTGCAACCTTTCGCACATGCGTAAACATCAACTGATTTTCCAATTTCATTTTCCTCTTCAACCATAACCCATGCGCAACCAATTCTTTCCGATCGCAGCCATAACCACCGTTGTACTTTTTCTCAGTTGCAACAGCAGCCAGGTAAATCTGACGTATACCAATGCCAAAGACGAAGTGCCGGCATTGGGCAACCTGGTATTCCGATTTGATAAAGTGCTGGTAAGCGACTCACTGCTAAACCAGTGGGACTCTACCGAGTACATCACCTTTGACCCGGAGATTCCCGGCCGCTTCCGGTGGGACCAGGGCGATCAGTTAGTGTTCTCCCCTGCAAGACCGCTGCCGCCTGCTACTTCGTTTACGGCTAAGCTTAACAGTGATATATTACAGTACAGCGCGTACGGCAAGATTGGAGGGGCAGATAAAATTACCTTTCATACTCCATTGCTCCGGTTGGAAAACAGTAATGTGACCTGGATGCCCGTGCAGGAAAATTCCACTACGCCAATCCCCCAGGTTGACCTGTATTTTAACTATGCCGTACAACCGGCCGTGATCAAAGAGAAAATGAAGGTGGAGGTAGACGGTACACCGGTTCAATACGACCTGCAGACTTTGGAAAGCGACAGTCGTATTTCCATGCGTTTATTGGGGTTGAAGTCCGAAGACAAAGACCTGCAGGCCATGATAGCGCTTGAGAAAGGGATTGTGCCCGAGGGTGGCAGGAACGGCACTAAAGAAAAAATCGAGAACAAATTATTCATTCCTTCGCCCTATAGTCTCACTATTAACGATGTTACCGGCGAACACGATGGCATTACCGGTACTGTTTACGTGCGGACCAGTCAGCAGGTTGTGATCAATGAAGTGGCGTCCCGCGTAAACATCAATCCTGCTGTTAAATTTTCTGTAACGGAAACGGAAGATGGATTTGCCATTCGCAGCGAGCAATTCAGTTCCGACAAAAGCTACGTGCTTACCCTCAAAAAAGGCCTGAAAGGCCGACTGGGCGGGGAGCTGCGCGAAAGCTATGAAAACAATGTGGCATTCGGAGAACTGGAACCGTCACTTAGTTTCAACAACAATAAGGCGGTTTACCTGTCTGCACAAGGCCATCAGAACATTGAAGTGCGCATTACCAATGTGCCGAAAGTAAAGGTGATTATTTCGAAGATTTATGAAAGCAATCTGCTGGCCGTGCAGCGTTATGGCTATTATCCCCGCGACAACAGATATAGTTCGGAGGATGAAGATTATTACTATGAGCGTGATTACTACAATGAATACAGCAGTAGCCTGAGTTTTGGCGATGTGATCTATGAAAAGGAAATTGATACCCGTTCGCTGCCCAAATACGGCAACAGCCGCCTGTTCACTTTTAACATAGAAGACCGCTTGCCCGATTTCAAAGGCATTTATCATATCAAAATCCGCTCGACCACAGATTATTGGATTTCCGACAGCCGGTTTATTTCCAAATCCGATATCGGCCTGGTGGCGAAGGAAGGGAAAGACAAACTGTTTGTATTTGCCAACTCTATTAAAACAGCGCAGCCATTAAACGCGCTCAATATAATAGTGTATGGCAACAACAACCAGGTGCTGGGCATGGGTACTACCAACAATGATGGTGTTGCCGAAGTGGAATACAGCCGGAAAGAATTTGCGGGCTTTCGTCCGGCGATGGTCATTGCAAAATCGCCGGATGATTTTAACTATTTGCCGTTTAATTCCACCCGTGTGAATACTTCTCGTTTTGAAGTGGGCGGCAAACGCAGCAATGTTACAGGCCTGGATGCCTTTGTATATGCAGAACGGGATATTTATCGCCCGGGAGAAAAAATCAACTTCTCTGTGATACTGCGCGACAGGAACTGGAAGTCGCCGGGAGAATTGCCGTTGAAGCTGAAAATGTTATTGCCCAACGGCAAAGAACTGAAAACATTCCGTAAAACCTTGAATGCACAGGGGGCGCTGGAAGGTGATGTGGAATTGTCTGCGTCTGCAATTACCGGCGGCTATACGCTGGAAGTATACACTTCCAATGATGTGCTGCTGGCCAGCAAGAGTTTCAATGTAGAAGAATTTGTGCCAGACAGGATAAAAGTTTCTGTAAAACTTGATAAACCTTCCGTAGGGCCCGGGCAAACCACTACCTTGTCGGTAAATGCCGTGAACTTCTTTGGTCCGCCCGCTGCCAAACGCAATTTTGAAGGAGAAGTACAGGTAAGTCCGCGTTACTTCAGTCCGAAAAAATACAGGAATTACGACTTCGGCATTGACAACATAGGCTTGTCATTCGACCGAAAAAATGAAGAAGGTACTACCGATGACAATGGTAATGCAAGCATCAGCTATGCCGTGCCCATCATGTATAAAGACAAAGGACTGCTGCAGGCTACCTTTTATGCTACAGTGTTCGATGAAACAGGACGTCCTGTCAGTCGCAGTGCAACTGCCAATATTTATACCCAGCAGGTATTCTTCGGTGTAGGCAGTGATGGTTACTGGTATTATCCATTGAACCAGGTGGTGAAATTTCCATTGATTGCCCTGGACAAAAACGAAAACGTAGTAAGCGCCAAGGCTACGGTAAAGGTGATCAAACACGAATACCGCACGGTGCTTACCAAAGCAGGTAGTTATTTCCGTTATGAAAGCCAGCGAGATGATAAAATAATTTCCGAGCAAACCATTACTGTAAGCGGCGAGCAAACGGCCTATTCATTTGTGCCGCGCTCACCCGGCCGGTATACCTTGCGCGTATCCATACCCGGCGCGGACAGTTATGTGAGCAAGGAATTTTATAGTTACGGGTATTGGGGAAATGACAACGCCTCGTTTGATGTAGACCCGGAAGGCAATATCGATATGGAGCTGGACAAAAGTTCCTACCTGGCTGGCGAAACAGCAAAAGTATTATTCAAAACGCCTTTCGACGGGCGCATGCTGGTGACCATGGAAACAGACCGTGTGGTAAGTTATCAATATGTAAATGTAGAGAACCGTGCGGCTTCCGTTGATTTGAAATTGACAGAAGCGCACCTGCCGAACGTGTTCGTAACGGCCACCCTGATCAAACCGCATGATGTGAGTGAAATACCGCTCACCGTAGCGCATGGGTACAAGAATATACGGGTAGAAGAAAAGAGCCGCCGCATCAATGTAGAAATTGCAGCGCAGAAGCATGTGCGTTCACGCACGCGTCAGAAAGTAACAGTAAAAGCTGCTCCCAATAGTTATGTTACATTGGCGGCAGTGGACAATGGCATATTGCAGATCACCGATTTTAAAACACCCGATCCATACGGTCATTTTTATGCCAGCAAGGCGCTTGAAGTGACTGCATATGACATGTACCCGTTGTTGTTCCCTGAATTAAAACCGCGCATAAGCAGCACCGGTGGTGACGGTGAAATTGAAATGAACAAGCGCACCAATCCCATGCCGGCCAGGCGGTTTAAACTGGTGTCTTACTGGAGCGGCATTGCGCAAACCAACAGCAGGGGCGAAGCGAGCTTTGAATTTGATATTCCCCAGTTCAGCGGTGAAATCCGGCTGATGGCCGTATCGTACAAAGATCACAGTTTTGGAAGTGCTGATGCTGCCATGACGGTGGCCGACCCGCTGGTGCTCAGTACGGCACTGCCGCGTTTCCTCAGTCCGAAAGATACCGTTACCGTACCTGTAGTGATCACCAACACTACGGACAAATCCACTACGGCCACTGCCACGCTCACTGTACAGGGGCCGTTGCAGGTGACAGGCAGCAATTCACAATCTGTTAGCCTCAGTCCGCACAGTGAAGGTCGTGCCGTTTTCCGTGTGGCTGTGGCGCCTGCCATGGATGTAGCCAAGGTAAAAGTGGAAGTGCAGGGACTGGGAGAGAAATTTACCGATGAAATAGATATCAGTGTGCGTTCCATAGCGCCATTGCAGGTGCACACCGGTAGCGGGACCATAACGGGCGGCAATGTGCAACGCATCAACATCCCGCTGCAGGATTTTGTGCCGAAAACGATCGATTACAAACTTACTGTCAGTCGCAACCCGGCGCTGGAGTTGGGCAAACAATTGCGTTACCTGGTGAACTATCCCTACGGTTGTACGGAGCAAACCATATCGGCAGCATTTCCGCAATTGTATTTTGGCGATCTCGCTGCACAAATGGAGGATCTGTCCAACAAGGCCCGCAGCGCTGCCAACTTCAATGTGCTGGAAGCGATACGCAAGATCAAATTGCGACAATTGTACAATGGCGCTGTCACTATGTGGGACGGTGAAGGCACTGCGCACTGGTGGGTAACGGCATACGCTGCACATTTCCTACTGGAAGCAAAGAAAGCCGGTTTTGATGTGGACAATAGTGTGCTGAACAACATACTCAACTACCTGAACAACCGGCTGAAGAATAAGGAAACGATCAATTATTACTATAATCAAAATCAGCAAAAGAAGATTGCTCCCAGGGAAGTGATCTACAGTTTGTACGTGCTGGCGCTGGCGGGCAAGCCCAATGTGTCTACGATGAACTATTACAAATCGAACCCGCAATTGCTGAGCCTCGACTCTAAATACCTGCTCAGTGTGGCCTATGCCATTGCCGGCGACAAGCAGAAGTTCCGGGAGATATTGCCGCAGTCATTCACCGGTGAAGAATCGGTGGCGCAAACGGGTGGCAGTTTCTATTCACCCATTCGCGATGAAGCCATTGCCCTGAATGCCTTGCTGGACGCCGATCCTGCAAATCCCCAGATCGGTGTGATGGCAGGGCATGTGGTAAACCAGTTGAAAGGCCGCAGATGGTTTAGTACGCAGGAATGCAGTTTCAGCTTCCTGGCGCTGGGCAAAATTGCCCGTGCAGCGAACAAGGCTGATGTGACCGCCGATATCAAAGTGAATGGCAAAACCATTGGTACGGCCGGCGCCGATCCTGTTTCTTTCAGCGCCAAACAATTAGGCGCACCCAATGTGGAAATTGCGGCCAAAGGCAATGGACGTTTGTATTACTACTGGCAAAGTGAAGGCATATCGCAAAGCGGTACCTATACGGAAGAAGACAATTACATTCGTGTGCGCCGTAAATTCTATGATCGTTATGGCCGCGTGATTGCCGGTAACAGCTTTACCCAGAATGACCTGGTGATTGTGCAGCTTACGCTCGAAAAGTCGTACAGCGGCAATGTGGAAAACGTAGTGATTACCGACATGTTACCTGCCGGTTTTGAAATTGAAAACCCACGTACCAAAGAAATTCCCGGTATGGATTGGATCAAAGATGCTTCCACGCCCACCGCGCTGGACGTTCGTGACGATCGCATCAATTTGTTTGTAAACCTGTATAACAACAGGCAGGTGTATTACTATGCGGTTCGTGCGGTGTCGCCGGGTACTTATCATATCGGACCGGCCAGTGCAGAGGCAATGTATAATGGAGAATACCACTCTTATCATGGAGCAGGCATCATAGTGGTGAAAGAGAAATAAGCTAACAGGCCGCAAGTTTTCGCAGTCCTCCTGTTGCCGCGTTGAAGGCCGGGACAGGAGGATTGTTCTTTTCTACCCACTTACAGGGAGAAGTTCTCACCACTTTTGTTGAAAGATCAATATTTTTTACCCGTTCCCTGCCAGCAAAATCCCGGAATAGAATTTGTACCTCTTTTAATAAAAATTCGTCAATCCTTTTCCGCAGGTTTTACGAACTTTGCGGCTCCCTCCCTGATAAGCTGAGAATAACCTGACTGCTTTGGAAGAACTACTAAGGAACGCACAAGGTCCTGGTATGCTACGATTGTTTGCCGGATTTAAACAAAGTGATTAAAAGAAGATTGTATGAACTGGAAGGAAAGGATGGTCCTGCTTATACTGGCCGGGCTGATGTTTACGCATATCCTGGATTTCATGATCCTGATGCCGCTGGGAAATTACCTGATGCCTTACTTCGACATTTCGGCGCAAGCGTTCAGCGTGTTGGTGGCTGCCTATACATTGAGCGCCGGCATTTCAGGATTTGCCGCAGCCTTTTTTGTAGATCGCTACGATCGCAAGTCTGTATTATTGTTCGGGTATTCGGGTTTTCTGCTGGGCACCCTTGCCTGTGGCTTTGCGCCCGACTACCATTTCCTGTTGCCGGCCCGCATACTGGCAGGTGTTTTCGGCGGACTGATCAATGCGCAGGTATTGTCAATTGTATCAGACATGTTTGGGTATGAACGCCGTGGTACGGCCATGGGCGCTATCATGTCGTCATTTGCAGTGGCGTCGGTATTGGGCGTTCCGTTTGCCTTATACCTTGCAAATGTTTTTTCATGGCATGCGCCGTTTTTACTCGTAGGCATATTGGGTATACTGATCATCCCGATGATCATGAAGTATATTCCCTCCATGACTGCGCATCTTGTTAAAAAAGAAGACCGGCCATCTTACTGGCATGTGCTGACGAGTGTGCTGAACCATCCGCAGCAACGTATTGCTTTGTTGTTTTCTGCATTGATCATGCTGGGACATTTCCTGATTATTCCTTTTGTGAATCCATATATGGAATTCAATGTAGGATACAGCAAAGCGCAAACGCCCATGATTTACCTCATTGGCGGGCTGGCTTCCTTTGTTTCTGCCAATATCCTGGGCAGGCTGGCAGACCGCTATGGTAAGATGACCATTTTTACTGTGTGCGTTGTATTGTCGCTGTTCACGGTATGGAGCATTACCAATCTGCCTGCCATTCCATTTTCCATGACGCTCACGGTATTTGCCATCTGGTTTACGCTTTCCACCGGAAGAATGGTAACGGCTAACGCCATGATCAGCAATGTGGTGCAGGCCGAGCAACGGGGCAGTTTCATGAGCTTTAACAGCAGTGTACAACAATTGGGCACCAGTCTTGCTTCCTTCATTGCCGGATTGGTAATCATCAAAGGTGCTGATAACAAAATCTACCATTACGATTGGTTGGGTTATCTTAGTATTTTGTTCCTGCTCTTTGCGCTGCTGCTGGCCAGGAGATTATTTGTACAAATGGAGCGGGTCAGTAAATAAACCATAGAACAAGGGTACGGACTTTTATGTAAAATGAAACCTGCTGCCTTTGGAACGGAATAAGATCAGTTTAGTACAATCGTTTCCGTTATTGCTTCGGAACGGTTGTACCACCTGATGTATAACAATTTGCCTTCTTTGTTAAAGTAACGCCAGTCTTTCCATCGCATACCATGCCGGTAAAATCCTACGGCTCTTTGCGTACCTTCTTCGTTCCATTCTTCCCACACACCCTGCCGGATGCCGTTTTCGCAATAGCCGGAATCTTTCAGGGTGCCATCCGGAAACCAGGTAACATATCGCCCGTGCACAAGACATTCTGAAAACGGGAGTGTGTTGGTCATGAACGTTTTTACCGTATCGCCTTCCTGCACGGTCACCAGCAACTCGGCAGTGCTGTCTTTGAGGTCGGGCGGATGAATGGAGAGATACATCTGGCGGTACATCAGTTTATCATATGGCACACTTTCCTCATCGTTCATGATGTCTTTCATTTCCTGCAGGTGTGGTGGCGGAGAAAACCCGGGTTTATAAATGCGTTGCATTTCGTTTATGGTGGCGGCCAGTTTTTTGGCGTTGCACTCGATCATCATACGTAATTGTCCGTTTGGATACCAACTTTTCCAGATACCGTCAGGCATATTATTCTTCAGGTAGCCTGAATCGCACAACTGCCCGTTGGGATAGCGGCTCAGCCAGGTGCCGCGGTAATTGACGCCTATATAATGTTCTGCAGGAAAAATTTTATGCGGTACGTGAGGCACATAAGGAAACTGACTATAGGCATTGGTTGCGGAAGCTATTCGCCTGGAAAGGTTTTTTTGAGCCTGTGCCGCTGCGCAAACGTACAGGAACAACATTGCAGACATCACCTTTTTCATAATTACAATTTTCCGGTTATCAATCACATGCTCCATCACAAACAGTCAGGGGTGCAGCTGTCTCATGTCAGTATAGCGTAACAGTTTTTGTCAATCGGAGATACCTTCTCACCAGCAGGTTTTGGTGTAATT
>Ga0182741_1000092_pt1 | contig 152036 bp, 142 predicted proteins | sample eDN5th37CBELigOP_FD_128874 | JGI IMG/M metagenome (GOLD analysis project Ga0182741, IMG submission 128874) | Enriched Organic Plus compost microbial communities from Emeryville, California, USA - eDNA 5th pass 37_C BE-Lig OP (version 2) (version 2) ...
ATTGCGCCAATCCGTGCGGGCGGATCGGCAAGCGCTATCTCTCGGTCGAGAGCCACATCCGGATGATGGCGGCGGCGCAGCCGTTCATTTCCGGCGCCATTTCCAAGACCATCAACATGCCGCGTGAGGCTAGCGTAGAAGACGTCAAGAAAGCTTACATGCTCTCGTGGCGTCTTGGTCTGAAGGCCAACGCGCTCTATCGCGACGGATCGAAGCTCTCCCAGCCTTTGAATGCGGCCCTGATCGAGGACGAGGAGGGCGAGGCAGAAGGGTCGCTTTCTCAGACCAGGGTCGTGGAGAAGCTGGTCGAACGGATCATCGAAAGACATCCCGGCCGCCGCCGTCTGCCCGGTCGACGGAAGGGTTACACCCAAAAGGCTGTTGTTGGCGGTCACAAGGTCTATCTGCGGACCGGCGAATACGAGAACGGCGAATTGGGTGAGATCTTCGTTGACATGCACAAGGAAGGCGCGGCCTTCCGCTCGCTTATGAACAATTTCGCGATGGCGGTGTCGCTTGGTCTGCAATACGGCGTTCCGCTCGATGAATTCGTGGATTCGTTCGTCTTCACACGCTTTGAGCCTAATGGGATCGTTCAGGGTAACGACACGATCAAGAACGCAACCTCGGTAATCGACTACATCTTCCGCGAACTGGCCGTGTCCTACCTGGGCCGGACTGATCTTGCACACGTCACGCCGCAGGACGTCCTCCCCGACGCTCTTGGAAACGGCGTGAAGGAAGGTGGCGACGAGGATCTCACTGAGCGCGTCGTCCAGTCCGTCGCATCGAAAGGTTTCGCACGCGGCCGCCTGTCAAACCTTGCTGGCCACCTTCGGATGAAGGTAATCGACGGAGGCGGTGCGGAACCTTCGCGACGACCGGAGTCGAACACGGCCGCTTCCGCAGCTAAAGCGGACGGTGTTAACTCGGCACCGGATCGCGCGGCCGTCGCAAAGATGAAGGGCTACGAGGGTGTCGCCTGTGACAGTTGCGGAAACTTCTCCCTTATCCGCTCAGGCACCTGCATGCGCTGCGACACATGTGGTGGCACTACGGGGTGTTCATGACACCCCCACCCCTCACGCGCGCGCGACATCAACCGATTCGATGTTCAGGCAAGTCGCGCGCCCTCTCCTTATAATGACAATGCAGATTGCATGGCTTGCAGACTGAAGGAATGATGACACTCGAAGCCAATACTACGCTGTGGCTCTTACCCTCTGATCCACGCTATGGGATGATACCTATTCCTGTCCGCATCGTGAGCATCAAAAGCAAGGTCGCTCAACTCGATCGCGATGGATATGAACTTGATCGATATTCGATGGAGGTCTCAGCGGCGCCTTTCGGGGTGATCGGACGTTGCTATTCAACTCTGAAGGAGGCGCAAGAAGCGGGGTGGAAGCGCGATGTGTGGCGACGCCTTCGCTCCGAGTTAATCAACGCCTGGAACCCGCCCTCAGACGTCGACACAGACCAATTGATCTGGGCAGGTCACCTTATCGGCGTGAACAGTTTCCGGGATGTCGTTGGATTCCAGATTGTCAACCTAGAAGGAAAGGTCATCCACGGGACCGATGAAGATCCCTTTCAGCTCGCATCTAACGATGTCCTGATCGGTTCGGCATTGGACACAGCGAAGGAGTGGATCGCAAACAAGGATTATACGCTGCACGCGTATTTCGACCGCGATTTGAAAGCCTACCGCGTCGTCCGCGAACTTTCTCTGCCGGATCCCATTCCGGCGCCATGATATTCCCCGCCATTCATAGCATTTTCCGCAGCAGATGGATGACCTCCGTGACCGCATCTGTTGCGCGGTTCGTGGCGGCCACATGGCGACCACTATTGGTGGTTGCTTCCATCTCCCTGGGATGGTTTCAATCCGGTCCTTCAATTGACCTCAGAAAGCTGCTTGAAGGTGAACTACTCATCAGCCGTACCACCCCTGCGCATTGCACGTCGGTTATGATCGGCTACGCCTGCTCATTGAAGAACGGGAATGATGTTCACGGAATTCCGTCATCCCTCATTCGGCCTCAGTGAGGCCAATCCGGCGCCAACGAGCACGGCAACTGCGGACAACGGCACCGACAGAACATAGGCGACGACATCCAAGTATACGGGCGCAAGCGCTTCAATACGCTGCATTTCTTCGCCGGTCCCGGCCACGGCTCGTGGGATTGAAAAGCGAATTGCCGCTTCTACAACTCGTGCACCCCCTACGGACACAATCCACCAGCTCGACAGTACGAGCGCAGCAGAGCATAGCGATGCCATCGCAAGAATGGCGCGTTCACGCTCTCTCCCTGAGAGGAGCGCCAATGCTCCCGTAACCGCGTTGAGAACGCTCAATGCTTTCATCGGCGCTGAAACCTTGAAAGCCGCTGCGGCGATCGCCAACGGGAAGAATACAATGGCGCTGATCGCAATCGCCGTCGGAAAACATTTGCCAACCTCTCCAGGCCCGGCAAACGAAAGTCCAAGTACGAGCAGGCAAAGCAGCGCCAGCCATGAACCAATTGCACCCAGACTCATAGCCATCTTGGCGGCTGTTCCTTCATCCATTGCTGCGAATGACAGACCACCAATGCACAGGAACATCGTCAGGATAATCACAGTCAACACTGAGGCTAGTCCCAACATCGCGCATACGAACGGCCATTGCCTGTCTATGAACTTCTTCATTTCAGCAGCTTGACGATCACCGCCTCTGGGCGCCCATCGAGAGCGCGATAACGAAAACCAGCACACTTCCGACGATCACAAAGTGCACGCCGAACAACGTGTGAAACCATAACATCGATTCCGATGACACCACCGCGTCAATGACTACGACGGGTTCTGTTGACTCTGCGATTTTGAATGCAGAGTAGCGCATGATTCCCATTTCCGTGCTGATTGCCCCATGTCGCATGTCGAATGGTACACCACTCTTCATGTGATCGTTCGGGATGCCGTACTTCTTCGCGGCGTTAATAACATGGGCGATCACGGTACGATTGAGGTGCGGTCCCGGATCGTCGGAAATTGCCCTGAGATCCCCATCAGGAGACTTGACGGCGCATACATATCCGTTCGCACGGCAAACATCCACAAGGTCGGATGTACGCAAAGCCAGCGTTTTGGCCATCCACTCCCGCTGAAGCGTCAGGAGTTCTTCGCTTGGCTTGGAAATCGCAATTTGACAGAGCCCGTTTTCAGCTAGAACCATCATCATGACGAGACCGGCTGCCATCCTGACAGTTCGGCTCTGTTTGTTTGTTATGGATGTCACCACGTTCGCGATTCCGACGACGATTCCCGGAACGATTATGACGTCGTCAATGTACTCGGCCAGGACTCCATGAGGTGGCAGGAACACCGTCAACGTTAAATAACTGAACGCGGACGAACAGATGGCGACTATGGCCGGGCCGGAGCGGCTTCCGCAGTAGGCTGCGGATACGAACGCGCAGACATTGTGAAAGATCACGAAGGTTATGATGACGTGGAAGAGGTGATCGAAGCCGAGGCTCAGATCGCTTGCTCTCACGAATTCGGATTCCGACTGGCGCTCGAAATCGAGACCGAAGAGTGCTGAGTTCAGGGTCAGGAGATCGTAACGATAGATCGCGAGGGCGATTGCCGGAAGAAAGCTGGCAAGGAGCAGTTTGTCAGCTTTTAATCCTTCAAAGCAGCGGTCCTTGCAATCTGTCGAATGAGTTGCAGTCACGATTTACACCGCGGTCCAAGGCATGAGATCGAGTGTCTGTCTCAATTCCGGGGGACGCAACCCGGTGTCCAGCTGAACAGCGATCTGCGCGGAAGACGATTTGATTCAAAATTCCACAGATCTTGGAGAGACCTTCCAATGCCGAGTACTTGTACAATGGATTCATGGGCGTTGCAGGACTCACACATGGGGAGTATGATCCTGCCGCATTAATCAGAGGATTCGAAGCGCTCCGGTATTCAGGGCTGGTTCTGCCTGAAATCGTTCGGGCGTGATGACGCAGGCGCCTGCTGGGGGTTTGGACACAACACGTTCCAGGAATCCTTCAAACAGCAAGGTATCTATACATGGCTACCAGAAAGCGAGCAGGAGCCGAGGCGGCATATCAAGCGATCTACAATTGGGCGAGTCCCAATCTTCAGGGCGTCCATTTGCCCGGAACCGGGACGAAAACGGCGAACGAGGTCGCGGCGGACATGCGAGCTGCACTCGATGCCCGGTATATTGCCGGCTACGCCGATGCCATCTCCGATTCGATCAAGGTGCTCCGCGAAGGTCGGGAGACGCCAAATCCGCTCGACGTCCTTCGTTCACTGCTCAAAACGAAACGAGCTAGTCAGTCGAGCCGGAGCGGGCGCACAAAGCCGTTGAATGGGGAGAAGACTCATCCCCTCAAACCAGCAGCGATCGCGGTACTGATTTCACTGGCTGAGGAGGGTCCTCTTGCTTCCCATAGGATCAACCCAGGCGTTCGTGACCGCTTGCGCCGCGAAAACTTGGCGGAAGAATTTATGAGTGAGCAAGGGAAGAATTGCTATCGCATCACAGACGCTGGCAAACGCGCTCTGTCCGCAATCAAGGGAGGGGTGAACTGAATGACCACGCCACGGTGTTACAAAATGTTGCATGACAGCGATCTTGGGCGGTTCGGTGAGATCGCCGGCGCAGTCATGACTGACACCCTCGCAGAGGCGAGCAACGTCGACACGAGGGCTTTGAGGAGGCGGTTTGAAGCTCTTTCGCGTGGCAGCGACCACCCCTGTGCGGCGTCGGCCGCGAAGGAAGCTATCGCCGCGTGCGAAGAAATCGAGAGGCTGCGCGCCGAGATTGCAAACCTACGCCAGATCGCGGGCTTCTTATCTGACGCCACAATGGGCTTGAGAAAGCGCCAGTCCAAGCGCCTCCACCCTCGCCAAAATCCGATTACACGTCCACCACACATGGCGGGCGCATAAACGGCGATTTAAGAGCACTGGTGCGCCACGTTTCGCGGAGAAAGAATCGCATGCGAGCCGCTGATGCCACGAAAGATCTGCTGCACTACGTAAGTCAGGATGGACAGCCATATGGCAGCACGCGGCGCTGCTGTGAAGTCTGTGGCGCTATGTGCTGGCCCGGTGTGGAAGGTTCGGCACAGCTCTGGACCGACGATTTTGATATTTGGAAGGCTGCGGACGACAATTGCGACGGTTCTAGGAGATCCTGACGGCTGATCTGCCGGAGGATATCGAGGAATGAGCAATGTGACGGCCGATGTGTTGCGCTTACTACGTGAGAGCGTGTTTTCGGATGAGGTCTTGCAGTTGGCCGACGGCCATGAAGTCCCCATCGCGGATGCGGCACGGCGGATCGCCGTGTGAACGCCCCGTTCACGATCTGTCACTCGATGAAAGTTGACTCGACGTTGCGAGGAGCTTTTCCGACTATCGGTTCAAATCACGGATTTCAATATGTCCACCAGACGGTCGATGTTGCTGTGATCAATGATCGTGATCCCACGATTTTCGGCAACCTTAGTTCCTCTCGGTTCGACCGATCCGTTTGTTACGAGCGCACACGCCACATCCCGGAACCCACTATAGCGTTGTTTCGCCCGCAAGACGTCCTCAACATCGCGTTCTGAAACGATCCCCACTCTACCCTTTTGTCTGTGCTTAACCTGGATGATGGCGCCTCTCGACATATCGTTGCGGATTCGCAGGATTGCGTCTGCGCCGGCATCACCGGAAGACGGCGTCCGGTCGACGATGAATCCCGCGTCTCTCAGTTGACGCATCGTCCATTCCTCGAAACTTTTCCAGTCCATATCAGCCAGGTCCTGATCCAGACCGCTTCCGCGTCCAAAAATGTTGTCGTGAAACTTCGCCACATCCTTCGCATCAAATCCTACGGAGACGATCACGTCTCGGCTCGTTTTTCGTTTATTCTCGAGCAGATTGTTGAGGACCACGTCATATGACTGTTCGCCGTATTCCGGGTGAACGGCGATCGGAAACCAAACCTTCACATCCAGTTTCTGACCGAGGCGATAAACGCGGTCAGTGCACTGATCTTCGACAGCCGGGTTCCACCAACGGTTGAGGTGGATTACGTGGTTCGCCGACACCAAGTTTAATCCGAACCCTGCGGCCTTCGGTGCCAGCAAGAGGACTTCAAAGCCTTTCCTTTTTTCGAAACCCTTGCGGATGCTGTCGCGAGCTTCCTGTGCTGTTTGCCCGTTTATGACCCGCGGCCTGAAATCAAGCCGATATCGACGCATGATGATTTCGGCCAAGATGTCCTGCGCCCTGTATAGGTCAACGAACAGAAGCGCGCGTTGGTTAAGGCTTCGGATTTGATCAAGCGCTTGGAATGCAGCCTTCATGCGGGCAGACATTCCAATGAATGCTTCGATAGACTTCGGGTCGCTGTAATCGACCCGCGTCTGTAAGTTGGGGTGTAGCGATATGTTGCGGATGGCTTGAAGCGCGTGCAGCGCGCCGCCCATCGATCGACCGATGGTGATTGCTCGCGCATATGCGTCTGCCTGCACCGTGGGCATCGTTTCTCTGATCTGCTCGAACTCTTTTTTTGGTAGCGAAAGGATCTCATCCTTCATCCGCCGGAGCATCAGAGCCGGAACGCGGATCCCATTATCATTGGTCGGCTCCGACAGGACTTTCCTGAGTTCATCCAGGTTCGCTTCTTGATTGATGATGTAGCGCCTGCGGAACTCTGTTGCGCTCATTCCCAGGCGACCTGGCCACGCGACGTCCAACAACGTCCAGAGGTCCATCAGCCCGTTCTCGACAGGTGTTCCGGTCATCATGATCCTGAGTGCTGCGGCCTTCTGGGCACGTGCGGCCTCAGTGACCATGGATCCGCTTTCCTTGATCTTCTGAGCCTCGTCGAACGAGATGACCTCAAAGTTCATCTTCGCGAAGGAGATTTGGTAGTCGCGCAAAGTTTCATAGGTCGTCAGAACCCAGTCGTACTGTTTGAGCTTTTCTCGATCGAGGGTCTCTTCTCCGGCGTCGATGTCGCGTCGCTTTGTGACTTTTCTGAACTCTCTCAGGCCGTTGCCATACACATGGGCTGCCTTGCCCAAACCGTCCTTACCGAGGTTTTTCTCAACCTCCTCCAGCCAATTGCCAAGGAGAGTTTTGGGGGCGACGATCATGAATAACGGATCGGACTCGGCCGTTCGTTTCTGACTGAGGCGGTTTTTCATCCATTTCAGGAAGGCAATAACCTGAAAGGTTTTTCCCGCCCCCATGTCGTCGGCCAGAAGAATCCCCCGCATTCCGACGAGGTAGCCGTGCTGCAACCAGGATATGCCTGCTAACTGATGCGAGTGCGGCTGGCGGCGCAGGCCCAATTCCGTGAACATCCACTCGCCTCGGCCGTCGGCGAGCTTCTCTATATAGGAAAGCTCTTCGATGTTCCCCTGAGGCTTGAGGTACCAGTATCGAGGTTTTGCCGCAGGCTCATCGTCGGCAGATGACGGCGTTGGCCGCACGGTGATGGGAATGCGTGCGACCTCTTCCAGAACACCATCATCGAGCTGGTATTCGTGGCCTTCGATGGTGACCGTCGACTTTCCCGCCGCGAATGCGTCCCGAATCTTGGCAACGGTTTCTTCCGCCCGATCCGCCGGAATCAAGATCTCCTGACCACGTGCATCCTTGATAATAAAGGTCGTCGCGTTCGAATCCGGGAACCATTCATTATCCCCGTCTCCTCCTCCAAGCTTGGTCCCTCCAGGCCATTCGAAAATGCCGAGTACGCGGTCTGAGAACTCGACCACCGACCCGTCAGACCCGGCTTCTCTGAGCGCCGGCAGGAGGTACCTAAACTTGTCCTCGAAGAAAGCCTTTCGAGCTTCTGCGTCTCGCTTCGAGACGTCGCGAACGACCTTTAGGGCCGCTTTGACGCCGGGATCGAGCACGACATAAATCTGCTGGGTCTGCGGCGTCCCTGACGGCTGTCGCGGCGTCAAAACATAGCTCGAGCGGGCTTCTTCCAGGCCCCGAGACTGTGCCTCCTGCATTTCAGCCAGAAAGCGCTCGTGTTCCGTACGATCAAGCAGCGGAATTCGCTGCGGCACATCTTCTTCATTCTCGGTCGGGAGATCGCCAAGCAGTACGGGATGAAACTCGTACCCGTTCGAACCCAGTCGCGAATCGATCCTCAGGCCTGTCACCTGATAGATGATCATGTTCATCAAATTCTGCGAGCCATCGGCATCACTGCCCACGTCGATAAGATGCCTTCGGACTTCGGCAAAGCGACGCATTCGCTCGTACATATCGGGGGCGGCATTCGTCGCTTCGATCGCGTTCACAAGCGAGTACAGCGGCTCACGCAGGAGGAATCGCTTGCCGCCAGTCGTCAACAGCGTGCCGGTCCGAGACACCGCAGGGACTGGATGGTGATCCACGCCTATCCAGGTGAGAGAGATCGTCCCGCTGGTATCCGTAATCGGCTTAGCGGAGCTTATCCTCAGTCTAAAAGGGCAGATCGGCGGAAGGTCGATGTCGGGAAGTTCCTCGGGGGCAATCTCCAAGCTCGCGATTATCGACTCCGGGACGATCAGTTCATCACCTTCGACCGAAACGTCCTCTTGATCGAGCAGTTGACGGAGCGGGCTGACGGCATCTCCAACCAACCCTGTCGCCGATGGCCAATCAGATGGCGCCACGACCGTTGTTGATCCGAATCCCAACCTTGGCTGCTTGGTGCACCGAAAGCGCCAAGTTCCACGGGTGTGCCTTGCATGAATGGCGACCTTCCTAGCCACGCAAGCCTCCCAATCCGAGCGGACGCCGTATTCCCGTTTCGCTTTCTATGAGGCGTGCGAATCGTTCTTCCCACGAAGTCATGTGTCGTACGCGCTCATCGCAGGTGAGACGTAGTTGTCTGGTATCGTACTCAGCCTCATAAAAAGCTGGCTTATTGATTGAACCTGCCTTCCAGAAAAGCGCCGAGGCCCTCATGTTCAGATCAAGAACAATCAGTCTGTCCCCTTCCGGACCGACGATTTCCATCAACAGGCCGCAATGGCGATGTTCCCCTGAGTGTTTCAGGACCCCGCATTTCTCGCCTAGCTTGGCTGCGTACGGGACTGCGTCATCAGCGCACATGAGGAAGGCGCGCCGGATGTAGGGAAGGTAGTCGAACCAGAAAGCACGTCTCGATTGCCACATGTCAGGGCGGTCGACTTTCAGGTCATCGATAACCCTGAACATGTTCTCCAAAGTTCGTTTAGTGAGCCACTCCTCGACCTTGTGCCGTATGCCTTCGTCTATGCCTCGCCAGTGCGTAAGCGAGATGCGAGGGTCTCCAGCAAGAGAGTCGACAATACTGAGTGCGGTATCCTCCGCCTCGCCCGCCGATACTCGCGAGGCCCACCGGACGATTCCGCTCACCATTTGAATGCGGGCCTCGCCCCTCATTTCTTCGGATCCGCGGGCGCCCGCAACGCCATAGTCCCCTAGATAAGATCGAAGCTTTTTAGCGGCGACTTCGATCTGATGGGACGAATTGTCATGGCATCTTCTACCGAAGTCGGCAATCAATGCGACCATGAATCCTGACCCGCGAATCACTGCTTCCGAATAAGGATCCTTGTCCGCATCGATCAGGAATTCCGTATCGCCCGCAGCCAGCGCTCGCGAAATCCGAAAAACAGCAACTGAACCTCGATGTAGATCATGCTTTCTCAGGAACTCTCCAAACCGGCCGGGCACGAGGTCGATCCGGTCTGAGAGCCATTCGCCGACCTGACGAGTAGCGTCACTGTTTGGATCGAAGTTTCGTACGAAGCTTGTCGCGATCCGTCTAACTCCGACCCTCGTTGCCCATTCTCGTCCAGCCCACGAAAGCCAAAGGGACACGTCACCTGGACCGGGTCGCCAGTTGCTGAAGACGGTCCAGAACAACTCGATGGCGCCCTTCCGCTCCCGATTGGTCAGCGCATCCAAGTCACCACCGGACTCGAACAACTTCCTGGCCGCGCTATACAGAATCGACATCGGCTGCGCGGCAGTTACGGTCGGCGGGCCACGGCGGGCGATGATTTCTTCCGAAATGCGCTTCAGTTCCGACCGCTGTTTGACGTTCAACAGTCGGCCCACCCGAAGTGGAGCGATCTCGAACGATGGTGTCCCGCCTTCAGTTGAGGTCGGCATCCAGCCCCTCCAGACGACGGTTGAGTTCTTGGACCGTAGAGAGGATCTCTTGCCTATCGACAGTCATGATCAGGCGGACCTCGATCCGCCGATCAGTCTCTTTTATCGCATCCTCAAGACGCTGCTCGGGGGTTAGTCCGTCCCTACTCGGACGGGTCTCGGCATAACCGCTCACACCCACGAGAGCCTTTCCTTCGGCGTTCTTAAGTTCTGCGATCCTCGGATCGGAGTCGGATACAATGCGAAAGGCTTCGATGGCGCGTGCCGCCGATAGGTCCCAGTTGTTCCGGAAGCGATCTACAGGTGTCCTGAAGCTCGCCGCGTCCGTGTGACCTTCGATGTAAATAGCACTCAGAATGCCGGAGCCACCCACATCCGGGCACTCAGAGGGCCTGACTGCATTGGCGAGGTAGCAAGGAACGATGTCGGCGATCGCCACTCCTAGAGCCTGGATGACTGATCGACCTTCCGGCGTCGGATCTGCGCGAGCCGATTCGAACAGCCTGGTGCTGGGAAGCCTGAGCGTTCCGTTCTCCCGGTCGATCTCGACATTGATGTTTGCTACAAGAAGGCGCTCCTTGAGCCTCTCAAGGATTTCGTTTCTGCGGGTGTCCGCCTCAGCCATCCGGCTCAGGACGGGGACGACACCTGAATCACGGACGTACCGCACAAACCCGGCTAGACGCCTGCGGGCCGCCTCCTCGGCATCCGCTCGCTGCTTTTCACGGTCGGCGCGCGCTTGTTCGGCCTTGGCCTGCTCTACCGCCGCATCATAGACGGACTTCGGGACGGCGTTCTCCACGTCGTCAACCATCACGAGCGACATCGCTAGAAGTATCACGATGAAGATAAAAACTACGCCAACCATCAAGTCGGCTATAGGTGCAAATACGTCCTTCTTATCCTCCGCTTCCGAGGGGCGGGCGTAGGCAGCGAAGATCGTCATGCGTTCACCGGACGATCAGTGGTCCGCGGCTTTTCGGAGAGCACGTCTTCCATTCCCAGCAACGCGGTCTCGAGGCTCGCGATGGATTTCGCTATAGCGTCGTCATATCTATCGATGCACTCTGAGATCTCATTTCCGAGGCCCTGAACGCCACGAACCAGGTTCTGCATCGTCTCTTGAACGCTGAACTGGAGATCAGTGAAACGCTCGGCGTGTTGGCCTATTGTCCCTTGAGCCTTGTCAGCGGCTTCGCTAATCAGTTCCGCCATTCTTGCACTGGACTCCGCGGTCGTCCGCACCTGCTCGGTCGCCTGTCGCACGCTCTCGAGGGCTACATGCATGGTCGTGACGACCCTCGAAAGGGGCGAAGCCGCAGCTTCGACACTGTTGGCGGATTGGGCGAGGGTCGCCGAGGCACCTGAAACGAGTTCGCTGGCGTGCATCAGATGTCCTTTATGGGCCTCGAACAGCGCGTTGGTTTGCTCGAGACGGGACGTAAGGCCGCCAACAATGGTCCCCAGATTGGTCATGGTTTCGGCCAACTTGGCGCTGGCGTCCAGGGCAGTCTCTGAAATCAATTCGGCGCCCTGGCGTACCCCGGCGGACAGTTCCTCGCGCGCACGCCTGAGCCCTTCTGCCGAGTAGTCTCCCGCGGCACGAAGACTCTCGGCAGACGCTGAAAGGGCAGATCCAATCTTGCCCACCTCGGCGCCCAACTGCTCTGCGCTGGCTTGACTCATCCGCGCGGTGGCGGTCGCAAGACCTTCCAGGGACGCTTCCACCGACTGCTTCACAGCTGCTGCGGACTCCCGCGAGGCTTGTTCGACGATTTCAGGGATGCTCGCCACCCTGTTGTTAAAGTTCTCCAGTGCAGCGGTGACCGACTGCTGTCCCTGTTCGAAAGTGGCGCTCAGACGGGTTGCCGTTTCCGATAAGTGCGTAGCAGCCCGTTCAATTTCTGCTCCGAGATTCGTCTCTGTCTGCTGGACCTTGTTAGGAAGTGCCTCGAGAGCAGCGATCGTCTTCGCCATTTGCTCACCGAACCTGGCGATATGACTGCCAACGCCGTCCTGCCACACGCGGGTGAATACGTCTCCGGCACCGTGTGCCAGCGCTCCTCCAGCTTGGCCGATCTGATGTCCAATTGCGACGAGATCCTCGCGTACTGGAGCGAGTTCCTTCGCAACGGCTGGTGCCACTGTGTTCGCGATCGCTTGCGGCAGGTCATTCAGACGGGAAGCCATAGCCTTGTCGATCTCGCGGCCGATCGTGACTGCAAGTTGGGTCCCAAAGGTCTGGAACTGCTGATGCTGCTCTTCGACGGCTCTCAACTGCTTCCGGAGGACCATTTCCGGCGAGAAGTAAGTCGACAATGTCCGGATTTCGGCGACGAGGTCTTCCACCGCCTTGTCCTGTCTGTCGGCTTGGCGGCGCGCGATCAGGCTCCAGCCGATATAGGCGCCGATACCCGCGATGGAGGTGATGAACTTGGCCGCGCTGACGGCGAGGATGCCCTCGACGGCGCGACGGAGTTGCGTCGGCTCCATCGCCGCTTCGCCATTCCCTCCGATCTGGAGCAGAGCGTTGGTCAAACCGACGAAGGTGAAGAACAGGCCGATCGTCAGGAATGCGCCTGCCAGCGTCGAGGACCATTTAACGTAGTTGTGGCCCTCTATGCGTTCAGCCGCGAAGAACGGGGCTGGGTCCGTATAGCTCTCTACGCGACCATTTTGGTAATCAAATGACGACTTATACTGCTCCCACCCGCTTCTGTGCTGAGACCCTTTTAGAAAGTCGTCATAATCGATTCTCGATACTCTTTCTTCTTGTGATAACCCTTTTGTCTCTCGGATTTTTTCTATGAAACTATAATATTCTCGTAGGAATGGTCGTTCGTATCGGATCCGTATGAGGAGCCACATTAAGATGGAGGTCAGGATCAGTACGAGTGCTACCTCAACGGCCAGCTCCTTGCCCGAGTACCAACGGATGGGCTCGAGCACGAGATCAGCAAAAGCATTCATAGCTGAATTCCCAAGAACTCTTTAGTCCATCGGCCGATGACACACATCTTGTCGACCCTGGTGGGCGGAAGCATCGGCGTTTTCATTCTTATGTCAGGCGACTCCCCCACTTACAGTTGCACATCGAGCATTCTACGATCAAGCCCGTGAGACGGGTTGTGCACGAGCCATAAGACAGGGTCTTTTCGCGTTACTCCCGAGGAGTTGACGCGCAGTATGAGGATCCGAGAGAGCGCATCGCTTGGACCCGATCTGCGAGGCATTTTCTGGCTTCCGGTCGTCTGGATTCAAAAGCGTATGCGCGAGTTCGCAATCGAAGCGATCAAGGCGGTCGACACGCTTCCGCGTGGCTATCATCGTCTATTCGGGATTTGGTTCGCTTTCGCCTTTCAAGCATTAACTTCCGTACTGGTTATCATCTGTCTGACGATCACCCGCTCTCTCCCGTTTTGACCTCTCCGCGCATTGCCTCCATCATTTTCGTCCCCGGCCGAATTAACGGTCGATCGAACGCCATATGCAGTGGCGCCATCAATTCGATGGACCGTCCGTTGAGGAATAAAGAATGACGTCGCTTGATCGCGAAACCTCTGTCCAGACGCAGTTCATTAAGGACATCGCGAACCATGAAATGACGGTTCACCACGCTGACGGTGTGTTTCGTCATCTCGCATTCAAACGCGCCAACACCGTAGCTTATAGCTTCCAAATCACGACGTGGCCCGGCTCTCTCTGCATAAGCGGCGACATGGGGAGCTATGTTTTCGCGCGCCTACCGGACATGTTCAGCTTTTTCCGCGGCGATCACATCAATCCAGCTTACTGGGCGGCGAAACTCACCGCTGACGACAAACTCAATGGTCATCGCACATTCAGTCATCATCGCTACGTAGAGGCTTTGAAGAAAGATTTTGCGGCCTGGCATTTTCACAGTGACGAAGGCCGCAAGAGATCGTGGGCAGCTATCGATGACGACGTCTCGGGACTCATGGGAGCCAGCACGACCGAGGAGGCTCTCAGACTGGCATCGGAATGGGAATGCCCTATTAGTGGTCAGCGGTTTACTGATTTCTGGGGCAACGATCTTGAAGAGTTCTCTTCTCAGTTTCTTTGGTGCTGCCACGCCATTCAGTGGGCGATCTCACAGTTCGACAAAACCAATCCGAACTCCACACAGGCAGCAGCCGCATAGTTCCCACGAGTCCGGATCACCTGGGCCCATTCATGATGAAATCTAATCGCCTTCATCCAATCGAAATCCTATCTGGGTTTCTCGGTCTCGCAATGACGGTGCCGGCGGCTGCGATGATCTTTGGAGACGCTCATCATCCTGGATGGGTGAAAACTATAATGGTGGCGCCGTTGGTACTGATGGGATCTACGATCGTTTCTCTATTCAAACGTGCAGACCATCACCGCTAATGAATCGGGCGAGCCGATGCTCGAACCTTACCTCCCCTTTAAACGACCGGAGCGCAGTTAAAGCGCTCTTGATCTGTCTGATCTTGTGAAGGCGAAGCAGCCCGGCATCGCACAACCTCACCAGCATTCGAGGGCAGATCTGAGTGGCGGAGGCGTCGGCGCAAATTGGGCATCCGCGCCTGCCCCCTCAACGTCGGACCATCCTGCTTCCGAACACCGCGGCGTGACGGAGCCGAGGTACGAGTCGCTGGCCATGGATTCATGCTGTGTCATTACGGGGACGCTTGGGCGGAAATTCCGGCTGCACGGCATCAACTGCATTCCACGAGCGGCGCGCCCCGTAGCCGGAGCTTAATCGCCATCTCCTTTGATGCGCGCCGTCGCAATCTCGAGCGGCAGCTCGGAGCTTTTGATCTCATACCCCCTATCCAGCAGATCCTTGGCATGGAGCTTATTGAATTCGAAGGCCCATATTAGATTGGTGATTCCTAATATAGCATCGAGGTCAGCGTATCCACTCCAATTGAAAATTGCTTTGACTGGAACCAAAAGTATAATCCAACACACTACGCCAGCGTAATACTTTCGAAATAGGGACGGAAATGGACCAAAAAACAAAGTGGTCCAGGAAAATCCTACATATCCAATCCTTTTTTTCTCGGTTTCCTTGTGTACGAATAGGACTTGCTTCGCCATAACCATTCCCACCCCCCATACTCCAACGTTTAAAGCAAGCATCCTGCAACCATGGCGTCATGAGTGCCAGATTGCGGAAGGTCGCTCCAGAGAAATCCTGCTGGCGCTCTTGATCAGCAATCTCCGGCAAGCACAGGATAGTCCAAACTGGAGTATTCTACTTTGGACACAAAAGCGGTCTGCCTGGCTGTCCTGTCGATGGGGGACGCCTCCGGCTACGAAATCAAGAAGCGCGTGGAAGAGGTCTTCTCGCGCTTTTTGGATGTTGCTCCGAGCGGCATCTACGCGTCGCTGAAGTCCCTCGACCAGGAAGGTCTCGTTTCGGCGCAGATCGTTCCTCAGGAGGGGCGCCCCAACAAAACGATCTACACCCTGCTGGACGCTGGCCGGCAGGCACTGGTCGCCGCACTCAGTCGGTCCGACGGCAGACACCGAATCCGTTCTGATCTGGTCGCGCTTCTGATGTTCGCCGACCTCCTTCCGCCCGCGAAGCTGCGCGAGGTGCTCACCAACCGAATGGAGGAATTGGAGCGGACCAAGGCTGAACTGGAGTGCGCTGATAACAACCGTCCTGGACCTCGCTTCCTGGTTCGCATGGGATTGGCGATCGTGACTTCCGAACTTTCCTTCCTCCGCGAAAACATACCAGCATTCTTGGAGGAGCTTGGTCGTTGCGACGTAGAGCCGACCGAGAACACGTCTCGCAGGGTGTCTCCGTGAATAGGAAAGTCATCGTCGCAGCCGCCATCGGACTCGCAGCAGCTGCATCGGGCATGAGCTATCTGAAGTACGGTGCGGCTCATGCCGTAGTGCAGCCCTCCGAGCCGCAAATCACCGAGCTCCTTAGAAGCGAGACATTCGCGGTCCGCAAGGTAGATCTTCGCATGCATCTGCCGATGTCCGGCACGTTTCGCCCCGTGGATCAGACAACGCTGAAGTCTGAGGTCGCAGCGAAGGTGGCTGAAGTGCTCGCGCAAGAAGGACAGCCCGTGAGAAAGGGTGATGTGCTCGTGCGCCTCGACACGCAGGACCTGACCTCACGCTTCAATGAGCGTGTGGCCAATCTGGAATCCGCCAAAGCTCAGCTCGCCCTGGCGGAAAAGAACCGATCAATGAAGCTCAGCTTGCAGAAGAAGGGTTATGCAGCCCAGGCTGCCGTCGATGAAGTCGAGAGCGTCTATCGGAGCGCCGAGGCAAATGTTCGCGCCTTGCAGGCGCAAGTGGACCTCGCACGGAAGGCTCTGGATGACGCCGTCGTCCGTGCGCCGATGGACGGCTTCGTATCTGAAAGAACGATCCATCCCGGCGACAAAGTCCCCGTCGACGACAAACTGCTCGTTATCGTAGATCTCTCCCGACTCGAGATCGAAGCCCTCGTGCCCGCGAGTGAGATCGGACTCGTTAAGGTTGGTCAGAAGGCAACGTTCCGCGTTCCCGGAATCCAAGGGAAAGAATTCATCGGTTACGTCGAGCGGATCAATCCGGCGACCAAGTCAGGTTCGCGCTCGATCCCCGTCTATATCCGGGTCGATAACCCCGACAAGATTTTGCGGGGAGGCATGTTCGCGTCCGGAGACATCATCGTTCGTGAAGTTGTGGACGTCATAGCCGTTCCGTCCGAAGCAATTCGCGAGGATCAGGGTGAACGATACGTCCTGAAAATCGAAGGCGATGTCATTACTCGTCAGCCTGTCCAGGTGTCGGACAACGTCACCACCGATCGGATCGCAGTTACATCAGGGCTCACGGAAGGCGACACCATCGTGAGCGCTCCCTCTATCATCCTGGAGCCGGGGACACCGGTCCGCATCGGTAGCCTCTGAAATGTTCCTCACCCGTATCAGCGTTAACAACCCGGTCTTCGCCACCATGATGATGGTGGCGTTGGTTGTTATCGGGTTGTTTTCCTATCAGCGCCTCGGCGTCGATCAGTTCCCCGACGTCGACATCCCCACCGTAGTGGTCGCAACATCCTATCCTGGTGCATCCCCGGAGGCGGTTGAAAATGACGTTACCCGCAAGATCGAGGACGCGATCAACACGATCAGCGGTCTCGATACCCTCACTTCGCGATCCACCGAGGGGCGAGCGGTCGTAATCGCCCAATTCACTCTCAACACCCCAGCGGCGGCGGCCGTTCAAGACGTGCGCGAAAAGGTTGTCGGTATTCGCGGCCGACTGCCCGACGACGTCGATGATCCGACCATTACCCGCTTCGATCCCGACGCCGAAGCAATCGTCTCCGTTGCCGTGGAATCGCCAGCCCGCTCCTTGCGCGATCTGACCACCTTGACTGACGAGGTGATCCTTAAGCGCATTCAAACCGTCCGCGGCGTCGGCAGCGCGACCATTGTGGGTGGCGTCAAACGACAGGTCGAGGTTCGACTGAATCCTGAGCGCATGCACGCCCTCGCCGTCAGCGTGGATGAAGTGGTGTCTACGATTCGCTCGGAAAATCAGGATCTTCCGGCGGGCAATATCACACGCGGCCGCGAGGATAAGGTCGTTCAGATCGAAGGCACTGTGAAAAACCCCCGCGAGATCGGCGATTTCATCGTTGCAAAACGAAGCGGGTCGCTGATCCGCCTTTCGGAAGTGGCCGACGTATTCGACGGTCAAGAAGAAAAAACCAGCATCGCCCTTTTCAACGGGAAGCCAGCCCTTACGGTCGACGTGGTCAAGGTGCAGGGCGCCAACACGATCGAGGTTGCCGACGGCGTTTTTCGGGTCATCAAGGATCTCGAACGCTCACTGCCCTCCGACGTCAGCCTCTCCGTCGTCAAAGATTCCTCCAAAGGCATCCGGAGTTCGGTCGAGAACGTCAGAAGCACAATGCTCGAAGGCGCCGCGCTCACGGTCGCCATCGTGTTCCTCTTCCTGCATTCATGGCGTTCGACCGTCATCACGGGGCTGACCCTGCCGATCTCTGTAATCGGCACGTTCGCTGCTCTCGCCCTGGCTGGCTTCACCCTGAATTCGATGACCCTGATGGCTCTATCGCTGGCCATCGGCATCCTGATCGACGATGCCATCGTCGTGCGAGAGAACATTGCCCGTCACCTCGAAAAAGGAGCCACACACTATGAAGCCGCGCTCAAGGGAACCCAGGAAATTGGTCTGGCGGTGGTCGCCACGACCCTGGCGATCGTGGCCGTATTCATCCCCGTCGCCTTTATGGGCGGCATCATCGGAAAGTTCTTCTTCCAGTTCGGCGTAACGGTCTCCGTCGCCGTCCTGATCTCGTTGTTCGTGTCCTTCACCCTCGACCCGATGCTGTCGAGCGTCTGGCACGACCCCTCTATTGGCCGTAAGCCTCGAGGGATTACAGGCTGGCTGTCGCGGATTTCAGACGGTCTCACGAACGGCATGCTTTCCGTCTATCGGCCGTTGATGAAGTTCGGCCTGCGGAAACGTTGGGTCGTGATGACAGCGGCCATAGGCATCTTCATCGGCAGCTTCGGTTTGGTTCCGTTGATCGGCATCGAGTTTGTGCCTTCCGCAGACATGGGCGAACTGAGCGTGAAGGTTTCGACCCCGGTCGGTTCGTCCCTGGGGTACACGGAATCGAAGGCACGACAGGCCGAGGCCGCCATCAGGGAATTCCCGGAGGTGGATTTCACTTACACAGTGGTGAACAGCGGCCGGGCGCCGAACAAGAACGAAGCCTCAATCACCGTCTCCTTGAAGTCGGTGAAGGAACGCGACCGATCTGCATCGGTTCTTGTCGATCAGATCCGGGAGAGGTTGAAGGCCATCCCCGGCATCGACGTCGCGGTCAGTCTGCCCAGCGTCGGCGACGGCAAGCCGGTTCAGGTTTCCATCCAGGGTCCGGATCTCGACGAACTTGCCAGAATTGCGCAACAAACATCTGCCGTCCTCGCCGGCGTTCCCGGCGTGGTTGACATCGAGTCCAGCCTGAAAGCTGCCCGTCCAACCATTTCTGTTCGTCTGAACCGCGAACTGGCGAGCGACCTCGGCATCAGCCTTCAGCAGATTTCAGACACATTGCGGCCGCTGCTGGCGGGTGACGATGTTTCGAACTATCGCGCTCCGAATGGCGAGAACTACGACGTTAATGTGCGCCTGCCCGAGAACGGCCGGGAATCGCGCGAGGACCTCTCGCGCCTTTTCGTGGCGAGCAAGTTGAGCAACGAGGACGGTACACCGCGGATGGTAGCGCTGCGCGAGATCGCCACTCTTGAGCCAGGTGTCGGCCCCACGCAGATCAACCGGCGCGATCTAGCCCGCGAGGTTCAGATCACCGCGAACGTCAGCGGCAGGGCTGCCGGCGACGTGACGCGCGAGATCGGCGCTGCTCTCAGAAAGATGGATCTTCCTGCCGGCTATCGTTTTGTGTCGGGAGGGTCGGCGAAGAACATTAACGAGACATCCGGCCATGCGGCATCTGCCCTGATGCTGGCGGTGATCTTCATCTACATCATCCTGGCATCTCAGTTCGGCAGCTTCCTCCAGCCGTTGGCAATCATGGCGTCCTTACCCCTTTCTCTGGTGGGAGTGTTCCTCGGTCTTCTGATCTGGGGATCGACGCTGAGCATGATGTCCGCCATCGGGATCATCATGCTCATGGGTCTGGTGGTGAAGAACGCGATTCTGCTCATCGACTTCATCAACCAGGCGCGCAAGCGCGGCGTGGAACGATCTGCCGCCATTATGCAGGCGACCGAGGTCCGGCTTCGTCCTATCTTGATGACCACCTTCGCAATGATATTCGGCATGATCCCGACCGCCCTGGGTCTAGGCGAGGGCGGCGCTCAGCGCGCGGGAATGGCGCATGCCGTCATTGGCGGACTGATCAGCTCTACAATCCTGACGCTGGTTGTCGTTCCCGTCGCGATGACGCTCTTGGAAGATCTCGCCCGCAAGTTCGGTTTCGGCGGCCTCGCGCAAACCACCCATCAGTGTTTGCCGCATCCAGTCCGGAGCCGCGATTGAATGGGATTAAATTCTTTCCCCAGCAAAAATGCGAACTTCCTCTTTCTCCGGACAAGTATTGTCTTCTCAACGAGTTATTCCACTGAAGGCTTCGACTCGGGCCTATCCATGTCCGTCGAGAGCAAGGTTCATCTCGCCCGGACTTGGTTGCGCATTTTTCACGATGCACGATTTGGTTGACGACGTTCTCGTACTCGGCTCTTTTGTCGGCCGCGCGAACTCGCAGGACGAACGTCACAGGGGGCCGGAGTGGAATGGCTGCTAGGAGCCGCACTGGTCATTTGGATTCTCTATAAGGCGGCAAAAAAGAAGGGCGGGAAACCCGCCGCAACAAAGAAACCCAAATCCGATTTCGGTCGGCGACGGCAATCCACATTCGAAACTGGATCGAAGTCGTCGCTCGGCCTCGTGACGCAGAAGGTCTCACAAGCCCCTGCCAGGTGGATCAATCCCGGGGAAGTCGTAGAAATCGGAGGGTTCAGGATCTCCTCCGGCATGATCTATGTTGGATCCTACCTGCCGACGGTGAGAGCGGACAAAACCGAAAACTGCCTCATTGACCCAACGCTGCCCATTTCCAGGAAGGAGTCCGACAGAAGCGGCCAATGGATGCCGTATTGGCCCTCTTATTCGACGATTCAGCCAAGCTCTCGCAGGGCATATCTTGAATGGCTTGCAAACGGCAGGACGGATCCCGAAGCCTACATCGGCTATGTGTTCCTGTTCTTCTATGGACTGGAGCGCCGGTATTTCGTCGACAAAGCCGGAGACGACGCCCGTCTCATCGCCGACGAGGTTCGTCGTCTGCTGACCATCTACGGAGGCAACCGCTCATTTCATGGATATGCCAATCGATTTCTCGACGTACTGACGATCCTAGAAACGCAGGGCATCGAACGACCTGCGATCACGGCGGATCTGCGACATGAATACGAGATCCCGGCATCTGTGCGCGTTTATCTGGGACGGCGACTTCTAGATAAACTCCCCTTAGATGCCGAAGATGCTCTCCTCTGGTTTCTCTCTTCACCCGACACGGGTCTGCGCACTCCGGCAGTGCGGTGCTTCGAAGAGTTCGTTTCGCTCTGGAAGCTGCGGTTTCAGAAACGCCATCCGAACGGTCTCCGCATTAGAGTCCCAAAGACGCCGCTCGCGATCGAATACCGAGCGGCCAGCGGCACGTTCGAAGGAAAGATCGATCTCTCTCTTGGAAATGACATCATCCCCGACATTGGGGTGGTCTCTGCGCCTCTGGATGGCTTGCGTGACCTCGCCAATGAATGTGCCGATGCGTTGGATCCATACAGCCGCCTGCTCGGCCGGAAGCCCGAGGCACGTGGGTCTGTCGAAGCAGCTATCCTCTTGCCGAAGGAACTCAAAAGTGCGGGCGAAGAGATTCTCAAACCAATCAGAACACGGATCGAATCCGTCTTCGGCGGTCGCCGTATTGCAGCGGTGAAAACACACGACCTGCTGAGTGCTATCGACATGGTTCCATCGCCCAGCAACAAGTTGTCGGCGACGGACCGACACCAGATCAGCACTCTCCTCGATCAGATGGATATCGGGTTCGAACCCGACAGACGATACGGCTCTCCAAGCCTGACGGCTGACGGGATGGTCGTTCTCTTCAAACACGAAGGCGGCGCTCCGACTGACAACGAAAAGGCTGCCTATAAGGCGGCAAAGGCTATTATCGAGGTAACGGCCCTGGCAGCTGCGGCTGACGACCAAGTTGCACCCGAGGAGTTTGAGGCGGTCGGCATCGAGTCATTGCCGGATCTGACGCTGGCCGAGCGAACGAGGCTGCTCGCCTATCAAGGCCTGATTGTCATCGACGCGCCGCGTCAACAGGCGGTCATAAACAAACTCGCAAGGCTCGACGACGCCACGCGCAGACGGGTTGCCCAAGCTGCGGTCGGTGCCGTAATGGCAGACGGCCATGCCCTTCCGGCCGAAGTCAAATTCCTCGAGAAGCTGTACCGGGTTCTCGGATACGCGAGAGACGACCTCTACGCAGCACTGCACCGCGGGTCAGTCGTCATAGACGAAGCGGTGCCCGTGGCTCCCTGGGAACCCATGCCAGGGACACCCATCCCCACGCGCCCGGCACCGATCCCTGAGCCCGGCATCCGCATCGACACGGCGCGGCTCGAGCGACTTCAGAAGGAGACCTCCGCGGTTTCATCCCTCCTGGCGCAAATCTTCGTAGAGGAAGAGGAGACTTCTCCGCCCCCACAGGTCAGCAAGACCGACACCGATGCCCCCTTCTCCGGCCTCGACGGTCCGCACGGGCGGCTGCTTCAAGCCATCCTTTCGGCGGGGTCCGTGGATCGGGCCGAATTCGAGGATCGCGCACGTAGTCTACGGCTGCTTCCGGACGGTGCATTTGAGACTCTCAACGAGTGGGGATTCGAAAACTTCGACGAACCCATACTCGAAGGAGACGATCCAGTCACCATCGCCGATCATCTCCGAGCGAATATCGAGGCAATGGAGGTCAAAGCATGACAAAATCGAACGCCATTAAAGCAAGAGATCGCGATGTCATCCTCCAGGCACTCGCGGCCGGGGTCGTGCCGCGAACAGGTCTGAGGCACATTCAGGTCGGCCGTGCCGCTGAGGTCGGTGCGCTTGTACGGGACATTGACCGGATTACCGACGGCAGTTCCGCGCTTCGGTATGTCATCGGCGAGTATGGAGCCGGGAAGACGTTCTTCTTGAATCTCGTTCGCCTGATTGCTCTCGAACGCCGCTGCGTGACCATTCATGCCGACCTCGCCCCTGACCGACGGGTTCACGCAACCGGGGGACAAGCGCGCGGGTTATATTCGGAAGCCGTCCGCAACATGGCCACGCGCACCAAACCCGACGGCGGGGCTCTTCCGAGTGTCGTGGAACGGTTCGTCACAGAATGCGTGAAGGAAGGTGATACGCGCAGTCTTCCAGTCGAAAATATTATCGACGAGAAATTGGCTCACCTACAGGAACATGTTGGTGGCTACGACTACGCCGAAGTGCTGAAGGCCTATTGGCGCGGCAGCGAGCATGGTGACGAAACCATCAAGATCGCCGCTCTGCGCTGGCTCAGAGGCGAGTTCTCGACCAAGACCGAAGCACGGCAAGCTCTCGGTGTCAGGAGCATTATCGATGACGGGGATGTCTACGACTCTTTAAAGCTTCTTGCCCAGTTCGTGCGGCTGGCCGGTTACTCTGGGATGCTCGTCGTCTTCGATGAGATGGTGAACCTCTATAAGCTCCAAAGCGCTCAGGCCCGGAACCAGAATTACGAACAACTCCTGCGGATCCTCAATGACGTCCTCCAGGGCAATGTGAGCGGCATTGGGTTCATATTCGGCGGCACGCCGGAGTTCCTGATGGACACACGCCGGGGCCTCTACAGCTATCCGGCACTTCAATCGCGTCTTTCCGAGAACGCTTTCGCCACCAATGGCCTCGTAGACTTCTCGGGACCCGTGCTGCGACTTCAGAACCTGACACCCGAGGACCTGATGATCCTCCTGATGAACATCCGCAAGGTGTTCGCCTGCGGTGATCCATCGAAGCATCTTGTGCCCGACGAGGCCATCACGGCCTTCATGGAACACTGTTTGCATCGGATCGGTGAGGCCTACTTCAGGACTCCGCGCAACACCATTAAGGCCTTCGTTCAGTTCCTGGCCGTCCTCGAGCAAAATCCCGGGACTGACTGGCGCAGCCTGATCGGCGGGGTCGATATCGCCGACGACACCGGAGAAGACGATAGTCTTCTGGACAATGAAGGGTCCGATGACGACCTCTCCACGATCCGCCTCTGACGCGCCGGGAAGCTTCGATCGGCTTCATCCCAAGATCCGTCAATGGATCTGGGAGCAAGGCTGGGAAGGTCTGCGTGATATCCAGGACAAGGCCATTGGTGTGGTCCTGGACAGCGGCAATGACCTCCTGATTGCAGCCTCCACGGCGGCCGGGAAGACTGAAGCAGCTTTCCTGCCGATCCTAACCTCAATCGCAGACGACAATGACGACGGATTGTCGGCTCTCTACGTCAGTCCGTTGAAGGCGCTGATCAACGACCAATTCCGCCGGATCGAACAGCTTTGCGACCGCATGGAAATCAATGTCGTCCGGTGGCACGGCGATGCGTCCTTTTCCGCCAAGGAACGCACCTTGAGGAGACCGAAGGGAGTCGCCCTGATAACGCCGGAATCTATCGAGGCGCTGTTCGTTCGCCGTCCGACTGATGCCAGGAAGTTGTTCGGGTCACTCAAATTCGTCGTCATCGACGAGTTGCACTCGTTCCTTCAGGGTCCGCGCGGACTGCACCTCGTCAGCCTTCTTCGGCGAATTGACGAACTGTCCTCCTATCGAGCACGCCGTATCGGTCTATCCGCTACCATCGGCGATTTGTCGATCGCTGCCCGATGGCTCAATCCAAGCAACAGCGATACGGTGACTGTGATTGAATCCGGCGCCGGCGCTCCCGAACTCAAGCTTCAGATCCGCGCCTACATTGATCCTCCGGAAAGCGATGACGCGGACAGCCTCGAGGATGACTCCGACGCGGCATTGGACCGCATCGCCGACCATCTGTTCGAGACTCTGAGGGGGAGCAACAACCTTTTGTTCGCCGGGTCTCGCCGACGGGTCGAGGCGATGTCAGACAGGCTTCGGAGGCGTTCCGAACGCGCAAAGGTTCCGAATGAGTTTTTCCCCCACCATGGCAGTCTGTCGAAAGAACTCCGCGAAGATTTGGAAGACCGTCTAAAAATTGGCGCTTTGCCCACGACGGCAATCACGACCACCACCCTGGAGCTCGGCATAGATATCGGCTCGGTGAAATCCATTGCCCAAATCGGGGCGCCAAGGTCCGTCGCCTCCCTCCGACAGAGACTGGGCCGAAGCGGTCGCCGCAAAGGCGTTCCCGCCATCCTGCGGATCTACGTCCGTGTTCCCTACCTTACTGTGGATGCGGACCCTCTCGAAAAGCTGCATCTTGAAGTCGTCCAGGCGATAGCTTCGATCCGTCTTCTCATTCAGAGATTCATTGAGCCGCCCGGCATCGACCCTTGCTTGGCGACCGTCGCCCTTCACCAGATCCTCTCCGTCATAACCGAGCGCGGTGGGGAACGGGCCGACCGGCTCTTCCGCACGATCTGCGGCGGAGGCCCGCTCAGCGTTCTCGAGAAATCGGATTTCGTAGACCTCCTCCGAGCGATGGCCTCACCCGAGTCGGCTCTGATCGAGCAGGCCCCCGACGGCACGATCATGCTCGGCCGGATCGGAGAGATAATCACCCAGAGCCGAGACTTCTATGCCGTATTCCAGAGCAGCGAGGAATGGAGGCTCGTTGCGGGCGGACGCGCTCTTGGAACAATCCCACTCACAAACGCGGTGGGCATCGGAAGTTTGCTGGCCTTTGCCGGACATCGCTGGCGGGTGACAGCTGTCGACAACAAGGCACACGTCCTTGATGTGGCACCTCATCCGGCCGCTCGAATTCCGCGGTTCGAAACCCTTTCCGTCGAGCCGGTTCATGATCGGCTCGTGGCCGAGATGCTGGCAACTTACGGTGACGACGACGTTCCGCCATACCTCGACCCAATTGCACGTGACCTCTTGATGAATGGACGGCAGGCCTTTCGCGATATGGGTCTCGATCGGACGAGACTGATCCAATCAGGTCGGGACGTTCACGTGTTCCTTTGGCGCGGCAGTGCCATGAACTCGCTGTTCGCCATCACCCTCAAATCGGCCGGTCTCGAAAGCAGTGTGCACGACGTCGGCGTCACCGTCGCAAATGCCAGCGTCGGCGAAGTCAGAGCCATTATCCGCCGTATCTCCGAGACACCGAGCATGCCGATCGAGGACATCGCTGATTTCGTAGAGAACCTTCAGGTCGGGAAATTCGATGAATATGTACCGGTGGGATTGCTGAGACGGTTATGGGCGCGATCCAATGCCGATCTGTCCCGCAGACTTCAGGACCAAGCCAGAGTCATACTCGGAGAAAGCGAGGCATTCTCACCATCTGATTCTGCACCGAAGTAGATGCGCCTTCGACGCAACTGCTTATCTCTACGCCGGATCATCCCATGGCGCTTTTGCGGTCATAAGCTTCCGCAGCGCGGCGCTCGGCTTGCGATCCTCCTCATCATCTTCGCGTCCGTCCTCGACGTCCTCCTCGTCGTGGCCCAGGACATCCAGTGCCCGACGGAGCGCGCTGTCGCGCACGAACTGGCTTCGTGATTTCCCGGTAAGCGCGGCCGCGCGGCTGATGAGATCCCGTGTCTCCGGGGGCACCCGCAGTTTGATTACGTTGCTGGATGGATTCTGAGTAGAGGGCATTTTGATCTCCTTTGGCGCTATTCTTCCTGCACCAGTGGCCCGTACCCGTCGCTCCCCGAACTCGCGCACGAGCTCGGAAAGAGAAGTTACATCCGTCCCTCAGGTGTTCGGAACCACACATCCGAAGTTTCCTGCTGACGAACCTCCTGCCAAGCCCGGTCGCCTGGTAAGACAGCACAATAGCAGGGGCTGCTCTCGTCCTGCTCTTCGCGTTACAGACCCGTTGTCTGCGGTTCGCACGCGTGCACTACGGGGATCTGGACTGCGAGGCTTCCAAATTCAGAACCCGCTTCCATTCTTCCTCTTCCATGAGGCGACCATCAACGGCAAACCGGGGGCCCTTCGGGGAAACAACCGCAGGACCCAGCGGATTGTCGACTTTCACGAATTGCCCATCGACGTCGCGTTTCCGAACGATGACCGTCTTCCCATCGCTTGAAAGAAAAGCCTTGTGCGTCTCCTTCGGAAAATCGGGAACCTCGACGGCCGGATATTCGCTTGCATTGAGATCTTGTTCGAGATCCCGCTCCAGGGCAAAGGTTACGTCCGCCACAAGCAATCCGATTGCCTTGCATTTGGCAATGACGTCATCGGGAGACGCCCATTTCCCCATTGCACCCTTATATTGGTGAACCTCGGACGTTTCCTTGAGGTCGTACGGCATCGGCTCGAACAGTTGAATGGTCAACTGGAGAAGCGGCGAGACGTCACGTACGACATTCTTGGCATCGACATCCTGATAGTAGTCGTCGAACGCAGCCAGAGCCTCCTGCGTCCTTTCGGGACCGGCTACCTCCGATAGAGCAGCGAGGTCGAGGTAATCCCTATATGCGTTTCGCGTCAGCGCGAGCCACGCCTTGATGCGGATCATCTCTTGCAGGCTGGGTATGCGCACGCTGCCGGCCGGCGTCTCGACCTCGATCGTCTCCAGGGGCCGTCGACGGATAAGTTGACGCAGCGTGGTTTCCACGCCGTGAAAATTTCCGAGGATCAGGACGGGCGCCTTCGTGCGGGCCAACGTCCACTCATCCTCCGCTTCGATCGTTCGCAAAATTTCATCGAAGCGCTCCCTGAGCTCAGGGACGATGAAGTCAGCGTCGATGGACATCCGGTGCTTCGCATGAATGGCCGCAGCGGCGCCGCCAACAAGTACGGCGTCCGGAAACACTCGATTGAGCTTTGCCGCACCTTCAAGAAGAGAATCGACATCCTTTAGAACGTCATGGGCCGAATGGCGCGCCATGTTCCCGCCTCCACTGTGCGATGCACTCCCTGATCATTGTCGGATATCCGTACACGTCGGAGTTTTCCGCAGCCATCAACGCGTTATCGGCGGACTTCGAGAACGGATCCGCCCGCAATTTTCTCATCATGGCCACGATGTCGTGGTGTTGCCCGCGTTCGATGATCGATGCCACGGCGGTAACCGACAAAATATCGCCGTCGATATCTATGTGTCTGTGGCGCATTCCATCTTCTCCCCGGCGCGAGCTTATCGATCCGCCTCGCACGTCTCAAACCTTGCAGACCAATCCGCCACCGTCCACAGGCGCGAAGCCATGGAGACCAGTCGAGCTCCTCATGCCCCGTTTCGGCCCCCTCTGATGACAGTCAGGACCCGCATGCTCGGCGGCTCGTTGGGCGGCTTCGGCGGCGACGCCTCGAGATCAGGATAGTGGATGCCGCACCCCTCAACCCATCTGCCCTTCTTCTTCCAGTGTGGGCAATCCCAGGCGATGGCGCGCAACACGTCTGACAACGACGTGCCAGCGCCGAATCTCTCTGCCAGCCGGGCAAGGCGGTACCGACCGCTGCGCCCGCAATACCGACACGCGACGTTGACCGTGACGTAGGGGTATTTTGTGAGCGGCTCTCGCAGATCCATGGGGTTGCCCCAGAAAGCGGAACAAACTAAGAACACTTTCCTGGTTTGGCAATCGGCTTGGTCGCCGCAGGGATGTCGCGGCCGCGCCGGGGCTGCACCGCAGTAAAAGATGACGAAACGCCAATTCTCCGCCCCACTTCCCAATTCAGAAATTTGCCGATGAGACGGCGATGACAAAGATCCGGCTCATGTTCGGAGCACAGAACGCACATTCCATGCAGCGCCGATTCCGGCCGAAGGCGGTCGTCGACATCAAGCCATCCCGCACCGCTCCTGGTTCGAAAATGCAACCGCACCGATTGCGCGGTATCCGCAAGAGGATTCACGGTTTTTCAGGCAACTCGTCATTCGACCCTGGAGTGCGGCAGATTTCCCTTATTTATCAGGCCGCAAGGCACATCAAGGATTCGCCTCAGGAGCCGGTCAATCCGGTTTCCCGAGTTCTGTACGGGGGCATGCATGAAGCATTGATCTGTGCCTGCAACGCAACTCAGATCTGCCGAATTCTGTGAAGCCGGTTTTTTCGTTGACGCGAATCCATACGGCGCTATTTATGGCCGCGGTAATCAAGTGGGGAGCAACGAGAATGCAACGTGAGGGCGGCGCCAAAGATCTGATGCGGGGCGTGAGCGTTCCCGGCGCTTTGCCGTCGATCATTGCGGGATGGCACTTCCTCACCGTCGAAGCCTCCCCCGATGAAGATGCCATTTGGATGCGTGCCGCGATCAACGAAGATGGTCCTTCCATCGTCTACAATCCAGAGCGCTGCCCGCCGTCCATGTTCGAGAACCCGGTTTCTGCACTGCTCTGGCTTCCAATGTGCCTCAGCCACATCACCCAGTCCTTGCTCTTGATTTCCACGCAATCTGATGACGGTATCGGTCCGCTCATTTCTGTTCGCTGGAATGAATTCCGCCGGCACGCCGCACGTGCGATGGGAATGACCTGGGAAGAAATTCTGCGTGCCGCCCGGCTTGACGGCATTGACCGGACCGCCGAATACATGACCTCCGCGATCTTCGTCGAGGACGGGATCCAAGGAGCACTCGCACGGCGGGCAATCGGCGCACCGACCCTGCATTTGATTTGATCGTTTTTAATCCCCGCGCGAGAGGATGAAACGATGAACGGCTCGACAAACATCGCGCACCTGCACCCTCGCGACCCATCCCCTCCTGGCCGACTTCTCGTCCATGGAGATCGGCCTGAATGGGCCGGACCTCGCTCGTGGAACACGATGCATGGAGAGCACGCCATCGCAACGTGGGTAACGGGGCGTATCGCTGGCGTTTCCGGCGCACTTCTCCGAGATGGCTCCAGATGCAATCTGATGAAGCCGGGCGATCCTGAAATCGGCGGTTGGCGCCGCGGAGGAACGGATGGCCGCTGGATCCACGGCTTTCTGGAGGTTACGACAGACGACATCGTTTTCGTCGACGACACATCCCGAACGCCGATGAGAAAATGGCACAGCGGAACGCTTGCCGCCGACTTACAGCAATCTCCCGAGGTCGTGACTGCGGTTCAAGATATTGCCTTTGCCATGGACCTTTATGGCGCCATGTGCTCGTTGGGTTGGCGAAACATAAAGACCGGCCGTGAATATTGGGGGACGTGGCGCCGCGCGGGCGAGATCGTCGCCTCGTTGCGCGATCTGGATGAATGCTACACGGATTTCTTTCTCAGTGGCGGAGAAGGATTGCTGACTCAAGAAGTCCAGGATCTTTTCGCCTCAGTCGGATGGCATGTGATCCGCGCCGCTGATCGCGATAGTCGCCATCGCCGTGCTATCAATGTTTTGAAAGCCTGCGAACAACGGCCGTTCGGCGACACGCCCGAATGGTATCGCCAGTGGGGTCTCGGTCTTAATGCGGTGTGGGACCACAGGCCGGAAGTGCGGATGCACTATTGTGCTGTTTCCGGCCAAGCCTCGCTCGATGAGTGGGACTCGTTCTGGGAGATGATTGATCTCGACGCGTGATCGTCGTTGATCTCGGATGGGCGGCCGTCATCGTGAGGGCGACGAATTGATCAGCGAAACGATGATCAGAGTGGCGAGCGGCAACATATAGAAAACAGCGAATGGGATCCAGGACCTCATCCTGTCGGTCATCGTGAACCGCCCGAAACGCCAACATCCTCTCATCAGCATCCCGATCAGATGAAGTAGGCGCATCCTTTCATAGTTTGAATCCATCCGCTGTTCACCTTGACGCGAACCCTATCCGTGATCACGGTCGGAAACTGCCAAAAATTCGTGATCGGCAAGGCAATCCATTCGGATCCGTTCCAATATTCTATGTCATAGGCCTCGGTCATGCCCGCATAGAAGTCGAACACAAAATAATTCATCTGAACGGGGGTCGCGTACCGCGTCTCGATTATTTGCCCGCCATGAACCACATAGGTCGGATTTGTTCCGCCGTTCAGGCAGACTGACGGGTTCACGGCATTCCCGCTAATTGTCATCGAGATCGGATTCACTTCGTTCGCAGTCAGGATCCCGATCGCCGACACGGATCCGATCACCTGATGGGAGTCGCCGCCGGCGTCCGAAACCGTCAGAACGATTTCGCCATATGTCCCTTGGGTAGCGGGTGTCCAGGACACCGTCGCCGCGTTTCCGGATCCGCTGACCGACATCCCTGCCGGGGCATTGGACAGGGTCCAAGAATATGGGCCGATCCCACCAGATGCCGTGAACGTTGCCGTGCACGCCTGGCCGACTTGGCAGGACGTCGGCCAGATGCCTGATATCGAGAGGATCGGGATCACGTCCATTGTGAATGGACCGATCGTATGCTGCTGCAAGACCGCATCAGTGACCGTGACTGTGATGCCGGAATAGGAATTCCCGCTGCCCGCGGCGCTCGCTGTGCCGTAGAGCGTACCGTCCGTATCGAAGCTCAGGCCGGGTGGAAGGGTCGCAGCCACGGACCATGAATAGGGCGGCGTCCCCCCTGCGGCCGAGAACCCATACAGGACATTCTGCCCCACTCGAACCGACGTCGGTGGTGTACCGGAAGCCACGAGGGGATCTGCATTCGGCGCCCCTCCCGGTGGCAGGCCGGGATCTTCGGCGGCTCCTCTGCCGCCGTTTATCCCGCCGATTGGAGTATGGCTGAAACGGAAGAAATACTGGTCAGCCGATACAGCAGATCCACTTGACGACATCAAAAGAAGAAAGGCCGCCGCACGAAACCAACGCATGTTCCCCCCTCCTGCCGATCAATGATCGCTACCGGCGGGGACGGCTTCAAGCGCACGGTTGCACGGTGGTTGCTTGCTGGGCCGTAATGCAAAGATTTTTCCGATCGGTCTGCGAAGGCCGAAGTACCAGGAGAATTGTAAATGCCAATGAGTGCCGATCACGGTGACGACGAACTCGAAGTCACCGTCGTGCTCAAATCAGACATGTCGGCCGGTGGTTGCGTCATCCAGATCCCGGCGGATTCCGCAATCCGATTTGAAGCAATCGGAAAGGACGCAGATGGTGGTTTCCTGCGCACGGATACTGGTCTGATTAAGAGGCTCTCTATCGAAGACGAAGACCTCGAGCACCTCCTGTCCATGGAACACGTTCTGATCCAGGAATTGGACCATACCGGTGAATTCGGCGATCTCTACTCCGTCAATCCGATCAGCCTCGATCATAAAGTGGGTCTGTAAGAATGAACGGTCGTCTCTTCGTCGGAACAGTTCGGGCAGTGCGCGACGGCCGTCACCTTGTGATCGGCCGTGACGGAACCCCGATAGATGTTCTTTTTGATGGAGACGACCACCCGAAAATCGGCGGTGATGTTGTTGGAATTCTACGCACGGACGAAGACGGCAACTTCCGCATGAGCCTGGGTCGATCCGTTGCCGATACGCTGATGACGGGAAATCACAGGATCGTCTTTTCCCGGAACCAGACGGAATTGACGGCCAGAACCCTTGCACGACTCCTATCCCGGTCGGAAAGCGCCGTCATCGCGCCCGGGCGCGGACTTTCAATCGAGAGATCTCCCGGCACTGACGACCCCGATCTTGATTGGGCCGTGTCATTCTTCCGTTCGGAGGCAGATCGCTTGGCGATCGCCCTCAACGTCATCGATGTCCAGGCAGTGTCCCGGGCACCCTGGAACTCAGTGGCCCTGCACGACAAGACCTTACCGGCTGACATCGAAGGTAATGGTCGCGCCATGCACGATCTCGTGCGGTTGCTGAAATCTGGATTTCACCCAGACTGCAACCGTTTGATCGAGACAATCTCGGGCATGCACGAGATCTCCGTCAATTTCGTGCTCCCCTATTCGCCGTTCGCGGGAGCGCTCGGATTCTGCCGGGAGGTCTCCGGCATGGACAGAGGACATTTTCCAATGACGGCGATGTCCATGTCCGACGCGAGACGCATTTCGTCCGCCAAGCACATCGCCCTCGCCTTTGCACATGCGAAACTCGGCGCCGGTGCACAACGGCAGGCTCACGTTCAGCAGTCGAGGCGGACAGTTCATGTGGCCAACTGCTTCGCGGATGCGGCAGCAGTCATGGCTTTCGTCGCCAGCGGCGGCTCCATCCGCTCTGCGGAAGCCTATGGTGACCTCAAGGAAAGCTCCCTCTACTACGGCAATAAGCCGGGAACGAAGGCGCTCCGGTCCGGGATCCTGGAAGAGGCCACCCAACGAGCGATCCGAGCTGCATTGGACCCGCTGGTCCTTGATCGAGTGTCGTCGGCCCGCGATGTTCTGACCGAGGCTGTTCGCATCGCGCGGCGAGTCGCCTTGCCGGCCATGCGCTTCCATGGAGATGAGGACTTCCCCACGGAAATGGAGTGGCTTTCGGCTAGGGGCGCCGCGGAACGCGTTGCTGTAGATCTGCGGTCTGCATCACGCGAGCGCGCAAATGAGCTCGCCACTTTCTACCGAGACGAAGTCAGAGATCTTGTAAGCCAGCATGATGCAAACGATCTCGCTGCGTCACGACTGATCGCTTTCGGCGGATTCCACATTCCGCACCGTCTCGAGAATGTCTTCGACGAGGAAACACAGCACATCCGCCGCGCACTGACGATGCCGTTCGAATCGAACGAGGCGGACAAACGCAGGAAGCCGACGATTCAGCGGATCAGAAGGTCATCGGCGGCAATTGCCGAAGATGACAAGCTGGAATTCGAAATGCCGATGACGCCGTGATCGGCTTCAATTCCACGATGGTGGACAATCGGAAACTGCACGTCTGTTTCAGCAGCAAACAACTGATGAAAGCGAGTCAGCGCATCGCGTTTCTGATTCCTGTAATGCGCGTACCCTGGATCTGACATTTCCACCTTCATCCAGTTCTCGAACAGGCGTCCCCGCCTCTTGAGAAGCACGTCTGCACGCCGGAGAACATGCAGGTTTGGCTTGGCGGTCGGGCTCACGCGCAGCAGATGCTCCACCGCCTCAGATTCACGGCCTGCACCGAGGCGATCCGCAATGATCGCCAGTCCTATGGCCGTTGAGCGCGATACACCCGCAAAGCAATGGATCAGAAGCCGACCCGACGCGTGACAACGCCCGAAATCGATTGCAGATCGTACCTGATCGTCACTGGCTGCGGCAATCTTGGGCCGCAAATCGTCATCGACATCCTCAAACCTGAGAACCAAATGATCAGGATGCGGCCGTCTGTGGAACCGCAAGGGATTTTTGGCGCGTGGATCCTCGATCGTCAAAACGGCGTCGTATCCCCTCTTCATCCGCTTGGCACGGTTCAGCGACACGATGGCAATGTTCAGGAGCAACGTACGCCTCCTCTCACGAATTGCTCTCGGAGATCAATCAAATCGCAACAGAATTTGACGGCCGCCGACTTAAGAGGTTCTCGGGAACATAGCCGGCGAATTCGCCATCGAGCGGCCTTCAGGACTCCGAACGTCGTGAAGGACAGATGATTCCCCTGCTCAATCAGCGATTTGCAAAACTCAAAATCGCATGCTTCGGGGTACAGCCGCTTATTCGGAACGATGGCCTCCACATCGATATCATCGCCGCGTTCGCATCTATGGATGCCCCAAGTTCCCGGCACTTTCACCGGAGCGTAGACTACGAAGTGAATCTCACCGTCCAAGAGGAAAACGTGGTGGGTTTCATAGCTCGTGTCGTATCCGAACAGCAACGTCCTGTTCCGGCCCTCGACACGAGGCAACGCCGGACGCGGCTTGTCCATCGCATGCAGAATTTCCAATTCCTTCGGAGTCACGAAATCACCTCCATCCTTCCCATAATAGGAGAGCTTAATCTCGCAGGCATCAAACTCAGGCTGCGTCACATCCGTGCAGGGACGTCGATGCCAAGAAGGTTTAATGCACATTCGAGGCGCGACCTGGCGGCGACGGCTAAGGCAAGCCGGGCGCACGCCAGGGATTTGTCTGCTTCGTGTAGGATCGGACTCGCGTTGTAGAATAGACCGATCACCCTTGCCGTCTCATAGGCCCACAGCGCCACTTCGCTCGGCGCCAGAAGACGTTCTGCCCGAACCACGGCGTCGCCAAACGAAATCAGCGAAAGCATTAATGCCCGCTCCGCATCGTTGCTCGGCGCCGACACCGTCGACGGTTCCAAACCGGCCTTCCGGGCCTTCTCGAGAATGGATCCGAGACGCACAGCCATGTACTGCACATAAGGCCCCGTACGGCCCTCGAAGCTCGTGAAGCGATCAAGGTCGAATACATAGCTCGTCTGCCGATGCGCCGAGAGATCGGCAAACTTGATGGCAGCCAGTCCCACGGCTTCGGCGACGGACATCCGTTCTTCCGCCGACAATCCGCCTGCCATCCCGCCTTCTTCGAGCTTCGAGAGGGCCTTTCGCGTCGCCATTTCAAGAAGGTCCGAGAGCCGCATGACCCCGCCGTCGCGCGTTTTGAACGGTTTTCCATCCGGCCCGTTCACGGTACCGAACCCGGCATGCTCGAGGAGGATGTTCTCGTGAATTCCGAAACGCCGAGCTGCCCTGAAGAGGCTTTCGAAATGAAGAGCCTGACGGGAGTCGACCACATAAACGATACGGTCAGCTCCTTCCTCAGCGCGCTCGATCAATGCGGCGAGATCTGTTGTGGAATAGAGCACCGATCCGTCGGACTTCCTCAGGAGGAACGGCGGAATCTCATGGGTGTCGTCCGGCTTCGAAATGGGGATGACCAGGGCACCTTCGCTCTCGACGGCAAGCCCCTTCGACTCGCACGCGGCACAGAGATCGTCGCATAGGTCGGCCACGCTTGACTCTCCGTCCCACCTGTCGAAGACGACGCCAAGCCGTTCGAAATCGTTCCGAAGGGAAGCGACCGATACAGCCCGGAAATGCTTCCAGAGTGTGCGCACTTGCGCGTCGCCGGCCTGAATTGCCGCCGTCAATTCACGGGCTCGGGACAGGAATGCCGCTTCCTTCTTCGACCGGGCAGAGGCGCGCGGATACATGTCCTCCAGGTCATCGATCGTGACCGGAGGCTTCTCGGGGATTTCTCCTCCCGTGAAGTACGGTAGGGACGGATCCTTCAGCTCGAGTTCGGCCGCTACTAGTCCGAGAGGAAGACCCCAGTCCCCGAGATGAACGTCCCCGATCACATCATGGCCGCGAGAGCGAAGGATCCGTTTGATGCTCTCGCCGATGATCGCCGACCGCAGGTGGCCGACATGCATCGGCTTGGCGATGTTCGGGCCGCCATAGTCGACGACGACCTTGCGTTTATCGGATGCCGGAAACAGCCCGCTGCCGACCATTTCTGCGGCCAAGACGGCGTCCCGGACACGCATATTCACAAAACCGGGTCCCGCAACCGCGCATTCGGCCAAAAGTTCGGGGATGGCGGCCGCCAAGGCGGCGGCGACACGTGTGGCGAGATCCCGCGGCGGCGTTCCGACCGCTTTCGCGGCCGCCATGATCCCGCTGCACTGGAAGTCGCCGAAACGCGGATTTCCGCACGGAACGACTTCTCCGTAGCGGCCGTCAAAACCCATGGATTCAAGAGCCGCCGAGCAGGACTCGCTCAGCTTTTCACGCAACGTACCTGTCATTTGTATCCTCCAGAAGCCGGAGGATACGCCCCGCGCGGACGGACGTGCAATTGAATCCTTAGTTTCCGCCTGACGGGCCGGGTTTTGCCGCCATCGCACCGGGTGAAAGGAAAGAAATCGTTTCCCTTATCTCTTGGATGTCCGTTCGCGCAGCCGTATGCCGCCCCTCGGCATCTTCCGGCCCGACGATGACGCCTTTGCCGAAAAATGGCTGATGGAGGCCGAGTTCAAAGGCAAAGGCGTTCTCGCCCGCCGGAAGTCGTCCCGCCATGATCTCTCTATGTTCCAGGAGCCCCTCTTCGTGGACGTACAGGGTGTCACCGTTCTCATAGACGTGCGCGATTTCTAGCGGCCCTCCGACAGCTTCGGAAAGTGCCTGGTAGGACATGTCGAGATCGATTTCCTCGACCCGTTGAACGCTGGGTACGATGAGAATTGCCTTCATTCCGATAACGCCGCCTTCAGTATTGCCCAAATCGCGAACAGAACTTTTTCAGCTCCGGCCTCAAAACGCAATGCTGATCGGACCTTGATCCTTTCCCCCCAGTCCCAAACGCTCGAACTGCTGGTTGAGAGCGGAATAACGGAATGACCGGAGAATCGAATACAAGGTCCGAGAGCAGAGGAACGCCGAGCGAGTCCATTCGTGCCATTCTGGATTCGCGCGAGATATCGGACAGCCTCGACGAAATTGCCGAAGCTGCGGATTTCGGCTCGTTTACAAGCAATACCCGAACGGATACGCACGAGATCGCACGCGCGGCCCTTTCCCTGTTCTTTTCATGTGAGAGCAGCGAGGCTGTTGAGGATGCGCTGAGGAACGGACATGCGGGCGGGGCCGTGCGGCGAATGGTGGTCGACGGCATGGACCACCCTCTGCTCGGCGAGATCGCTCGCAAAATCTCGGATGCAATTCTTCGCCACCACGACCTGAGACCTGAAATTTCCAATCAACTGGTCCGCGCCGCCATCAATGATGCATTGGACTCTCGTCTGGAAGCCTTGGACCGAAGCGTTCCTCTCGATCTTCTCGGCAACGAGGAAATCATCGTCTGCTACATCCCTGACCTCTCATTCGAACGAAACCTCTTCCGGCTTTCCACGACCTTCTCGGGTCAGACATCGGACAGCACATCGGTCTGCCCGGATAATGCATTCGCACGCTTCCTCGGACTTCTGAACGTGTCTCCTGCTGAGTATGTGGACATTGTCCGACGGCTGCGTGGTGTGGATCTTCGTGCCGGGACCTCCGCATGGGACGAAATGCATTTCACCGCGGATCAACGGAGGGGGCACCTCATCGACGAGAGGCGTATCATCGAAGGAATTGACGGCTGCCCCTACGGTTTCAATCCGATGATCGCGTTCAGGACGAACGCACGCACATTGATCGAGCGCGACTGGACCAAACCGATGACCATCACCGGTGGCGTCGTCGGTCTTCACGATTTCACCAACGGCAGCGGAAACCCACAGAGATTCGAAGGAAGCATAACCATAGACGCTTGCCCAACCGATTTCGTCGTCGGAGAAGGTCGCCGCAACGACTTCTTCGAGGCTTACGGATTCGCGCCGGCTACGTTCGACAGCCGTGTTTCCGACGACAATGAAACCTCCCTTTCACCTGCGTTTTCAGGAGCTTGACCCATGTCCTTAGATGTTGACGTCGATGAACTGATCGAGAGGACGAGAGCCGCGCATGCGCAGGAGATCGAACGCGCGGTCGTTTTGCTTCGCGAAACCGGGATCAAGGACGACGCTCTCGGTGAACTTGTTCACGACTTCTTCGCGGGTCTTGCCACCGTCGCCCTCAACGAAGCGGGCGGCTCAGAAGAACTCGCCGATTCCGTTCTCTCCTCCGCCGAGAGAATTGCATCCGCCGTCAACAACGAGGGCATCGAGCGCCAAATTCCCATCATCTTCGCCGGCTGGGCGGAAGACGCCCAGCGCATGATCGAACAGGCCGTAGCCGACTGTGAAAGAAGTCCCCGATTCTGATCCGGCAGACGGAGCGGTCTCCGCCTGAATTCTTTCCGCCCATTGAATCCTTGGGTCGCCTCCTGCACGCTTTTCCTTCGGGAGACGTTCGGGGAGGATTCAATGTTTCTGCGGACAGGATTGCTCGTCACGGCCCTTGCGCTCCTGACGGCATGTACGACCGCGAACGGACCCACCGCACCTTCGGTTACGATCAATACGCACAACGGCGGTCCATTGACGTGGACGACCGGAACTGCTTCCTGGTACGGAACCGGCGCACGAACGGCCAATGGAGAGCGATACCGTCCTGACGGCATCACTGCCGCCCACCGCACCCTTCCCTTTGGAACACGGGTTCTCGTGGAACGGGTAGACACGGGAGAATCGGTCGTGGTCCGGATCAATGACCGCGGCCCCTTCATCAAAGGGCGCATTATCGATCTTTCACGCGGTGCGGCTAGGAAATTGGGAATTCTGGAAAAGGGCGTGACGGAGGTCAGGATCACCGCTCTCAACGATCCGATCCGTTCTTCCAGCCAGGAAGCGTCGAGTTCGACTAACTAGCGTTACCCTCGCTCTGCACCTGCCCCCTCTCGTCACACGCTTGTTCCTGTCAGCGCACGTTTCGATGCTGAAATCGGCACGGGTTGACCATCGGTGCCGAAATCGGAATATCGGCGGGGCAGCACCATGGCGAAAACGGGAAACGGAAACGGTCGCAACATCGACGACGCCGGCGAGAAGATCGGTGGCGCTCGAAAGGATTGGCGCCTGCGCAATCTCGGGGTCGACGATCTCGCCGGGATGACCGAGGCGGAAGCGGTCCTCAGTGTCCGCAAGGATCACGTTTGGCCCCAGCCCGAGTGGCCGGAGATCATTGCCGCCGGGATGCCTCGCGAAGTCGCAGCTCACATCAAGGTCATTCGGGATCGCATTTCGCAGGAGCCGCGATACCGGACCGGCTCCGATCCGCAGGTCGTCCGCAACGGTTTCGTCAGGATGGTTTCACGCCTGCGCGATGCATTCATGTCCTGCCGGACGATCGATGAGGTCCGTAGTGTCTACTCCTCAGTCGTCGAAAGTCTGGGCGGAGCCTCGGCCATCCGAAGCGACCGCGAGACGGCGGACACCATGTTTTCTGTCTACGCCAACAGGAAATGCCCCTTTGCCGTCGACTACGGCGACGCGCAGAAGGTTCGCCGTCTGCTCGAGGACGGATTCCCCGACAAGGTCCCCGCCTGGCGCCGCGGCGTGAAGGTCAGAAGTGATTTCTCCGGGCGCGTCGTCCTGATCAAAGGCGGACGACAGATCGGGGAGACCTTCGCAACCGAGCAAGAGGCTCTGACCTGGCTCAAAGAGAACGGCTCAAAGGAGAGCCGACGCAAAGACGGCAAGAACACGCCTCAGCGGCCGCACCTCTCCGATTTGCACCGGGACGGCTTACCCGACCGCCGAGGCGGCCGCGACATCTCTCCCGAGGACTTCATCGAGACCTTCGGCTTCCGCGGCGTCGAGTTCGGCCTATGGCTTCCTGACGACGAGCGGCAACAGGTCCTCAATCTCGCCTACGACGCCCTGCACGATCTCGCGGAAGTCTTGTCCTGGGATCCTCGCGCGCTGAGCCTCGAGGGAACCCTGGCGGTCGCATTCGGCGCACGAGGTTCTGGAAAGATGGCGGCGCACTACGAACCAGGCCGCAAGGTCGTCAATATGACGAGAATCAACGGCGCCGGCAGCCTCGCGCACGAATTCGCGCACGCACTCGACCACTGGTGTGGCGAGGTCGATCAGGCTGAGCCTTCTACGACGGTCCGCAGCGGCACGGGGTGGTATCACCGGATCCCTGATAAGCAGAAGACCATGCTGAAAAACCTCGACGACAAACAGTCTGACGCGTGGGTTCGGCTTACCAATCTTCTTTTCTCCACGCCCATGACAAGGGATGCCGCTCTTGCCCATGCGAAGTCCAACCTCGATGAGGCCATCGCATTGCGCGACAAATACATCGACCTGCGTGATCGGGAGATGAAGGCCCAGCGTCCGAACCGCAAGTTCATCAAGGGCGTGGATGCTTGGCTGACTGTCCAAGAAAGAAAGATCGTCGTACTGAACGAGCGGATCAATGCCATCGAAAAGGGCGAAGTCCCCGACGACAAACTCGGTTCGCGTGAGAGTTCCTATGCGACCGAGGCCGGGAAGCTTTGCGGGAAGTCAGGCGAATACTGGCTTCGTCCGACTGAGATGTTCGCCCGCGCTTTCGAGAGCTACGTGTTCGATCGCATTCGAGAGATGAACGCTCGTTCCGATTACCTCGTCCACGGGGTCGAGGAAGATCGGTTCGCGGGCGAGGACTACAAAGGTAATCCCTACCCTGTCGGCGATGAAAGGCGGTCTATCAATGCGAGCGTCGCGAAACTCGTTGACGCCATGAAACCCCGCGCCGAATTGAATCTCGCTCGCGGACCGACACCCATTTGAACCCACGGCGGGCCCGGCCCTTCCGCTGGTTGGACGCGCTTTGATCCGCATCGGGCGAGACCGTCGTCAAGTGCGTGGTCGTCCCGGCGGCTACCGGTTTGTTGTCACCTTGCTGGCCGTCTTCTTTTGACCTCAGGACCAATCGAGGGCGATTCTTCGTACCCTCGAGAACCAGTCTGAACGGCTCTCCCTCCATCGTGAGCACACAGCCCAGCAGCCAAAGTGGGATCGATGGCCCCAGATCGGATTGATTTCTGATTGATGCCAGTGATCTCCCATCAGCGAGGTAGGCAGAACAACACATCCTGATGTCGCTTATGACACCATTGATTCTGTCGATATCGTCCAGCTCGCGATGAACGGCCTCGATCGCCAGGCCAAGCGATCGACTTGGTATCGTGTGAAGCGTTCGTCCCGCCAGGATCTCCGAGACGAAAGGGACCAAATGGCGTCCGAGCTCCGTCACGGCGAAACTAATCCGCCGCTTGAATTCCTTCCCCCGATATGCGCGGCGAACCTGTTTCGGTCTCTTGATCGAGCGGCCATTCCGGGACCGAACCCGATCTGCGACCACTTTATCAGCCCAAACGGCCGCACCAGTCTTTCCATCAGATGGGACGGAACTGTCGGTTTTCCCTTCGTTCGTTGCCGTGACTTCAATCCTCCTGCCGGACGCCTGCACCCTCTGCTGCGGAGGCTTTTTCGTCGTTCTGATTTTGATATCCAACGAAATGACGGCCTGGTCGCCAGCTCCGGCAACCGTAAGATTCCCGATCGCGGAGACTTGCGAGAGAATGACCGCGTCTTCCAGTCCCTCCAACATCGGTTCCAGCCGAACCAGATCCTTAACCGTGGCGCTCCCTTGAAGATCATCGGATCGCAGCAGCTTCCTGATCCGTGTCGCGGCCGTAGAGGCGATCGTATTCTTGATTGTGCCGTCCCTTTCCAAGTAGAGGGCCAGCGTCATCTCTCGGAATGAATTCTCAATTTGCATTTTATACGGGTCTTCGGCCTCAAAAGAGGCCGCAATATTGGACTTTCTCCTGATTTCCGTCAACAACCAGTGCTTGTTCAGGCTTGGCTTACGATCCGCCGCACGGAGTCTCCGTCCAGAGTTTCGTGCTCGAGCAGCGAATCCGTCAGTGCATCCAGGGCAGCCCGGCTCTCCGTCAGGATGTTCCTGGCGCGACCGTAGGCATCATCGATAATGCTGCGGACTTCTTCCTCAACCACGTTATCGGACGGCGCTCCCTCCCTGTGCGGGATCCGGACCATACCGATCCGGCTGCTCATTCCCCATTCGCTGACCATGCTTCGGGCGATGCGTGTGGCCTCTTGAATGTCCGCAGAGGCCCCGTTGGTGATGTTCTCAGGACCGAGGACGATCTCTTCTGCGGCACGTCCGCCCATCAAGACGGTAAGGTCGGCCTCCAACTTTGCTCTGCGCACCGTGACCCGGTCCCTCAGAGGAAGACGCATTACAAGACCGAGCGATCGGCCGCGAGGGATGATCGTGGCCTGGTGAACCGGATCAGAGTCGGAAAGTTTGCAGGCGAGAACAGCGTGCCCCGCTTCGTGGACAGCAATCAATCGCCTTTCCTCCTCATCAAGGCTCATGGACCGCCGCTGCAACCCCATGATCACCTTGTCCCTGGCTTCCTCAAAATCCTCCGGAGTGATTTCCGCCGCACCGACGCGCGCGGCCAGAATTGCCGCTTCGTTGACCAAATTGGCAAGATCCGCACCCGAGAAGCCGGGCGTCCCCCTCGCGATCTTTTCAAGATCGACGTCGGCCGCCAAGGGGCGGTTTTTGACATGGACGGCAAGAATATCCTTCCGCCCTGAGAGGGTCGGAAGACCAACATGGATATGCCTATCAAAACGCCCGGGTCGCAGAATCGCAGGATCGAGAACGTCGATCCTGTTCGTCGCAGCAACGACGATGATTCCGTCTTTCGTTCTGAAGCCGTCCATTTCGATCAGGAGCTGGTTCAATGTCGTATCCTGCTCCCGGGACACATCCGATCCTGACCCGCCACGCTGGCGGGCAAGACTGTCGATTTCGTCGATGAAAACGATGCAGGGCGCGCGCTTACGCGCTTCTCTAAACAGCTTTTCGACCTTGTTTCTTCCGACGCCGACGAACATCGCTGAAAAATCGCTGCCACTGACCGCAATGAAACTCGCACCCGCCTCTCCTGCAAGCGCGCGAGCCAGCAACGTCTTTCCAGTACCGGGAGGGCCGACGAGAAGAACGCCACGCGGCGGGCGAGCTCCAACCCGCTCGTAAGCTCCCGGGTTACGAAGGAATGCTTCGATTTCAGCCAGTTCGAACTTCGTTTCTTCCTGTCCGGCCACGTCGGCGAACGACATGGTGTTTCCCCGGTCCGTCACAGGCCACTTTCCTGAGAAGATGTGTCTTGTCTGGAGCCAGATGAAGAACCCGACTGCCGCAAACATCATCAACATCATGAGGGGTAGAACCACGGTTACGACGGCACCGACTACTGTCGCGAACAGGCTCTCCTTCACCTCCGGAAACTTTACTTCGACACCTGCCTCCGCGAGTTCCTTCGGAAATGTGGCGTGGTAAAGCCAACGATCGTGATTGAGTACGAGGACGTTCCCTTCCGTGTCGATGGCCTCGACGGTTTCCGAACTGATCCTGGCCTCTTTGATACTCCCTTCCTTCACTAGGCGCAGAAACTCGGTGTAGTCGATCGTCCGCGACCCTTTGTCCGAAGCCCCCATGATGGCTTCGGCAACGATCTTCGGAGACTCAATCACGTTGCCGCCGATGCTATAGACGACGGCCGCACCTCCGATCTGAATCATGATCGCCAGCGCGATCATGATCGTGACCTTCGTTCGATTCCCTGCCCGCCGCCAAGCGGCCACCAACCTACGAAGGATCCGCATTCCGCCTTCCGACTGTCGTTAACATTCCCCTAACAGGATGATCCGAAATCGGAGCCGGCAACAACGGACAGATCGCATCAATCCAGTCGAGACCGATCTATTCTTCGTCCGACACGTTCATGTGGAAGCGTTTCTCGATCCAAGGCGGGAACGTGACCAGGCCAGAAACGCATCACCGGAGGCAACGGAACTCATGCCGCTTCTGATGTCGCTCGGGAGGCGCCCCGCCAATGACGGATCGGTACGAACCATCGCCATCACGGCCCCAGTTATCGCCTGCCAAACGTAGTCCTCATGTCGACCCCTCTCCCGAGACCATTCGCGCAGAAGTGCCGAAACATGTGCGAAGGTCGGCTTTGAACCGTCGCCATTTCGCGGTAGCCGCCCTCTGAACTCCTGATGATGAAGCGAGAACGGAAACCTTCTGGAGCCAACCGGGAACCCCGCCGCCGCCAAGGAACGACGCGCCGCGTCGATCAGATCGTTCCCTTCCATTTCATCGAACTCGGTTTCAGTCTTGCTCATGGCGTCCATATTGCCATTGTTCCGACGCTCCGGTCGTTCGCCGGCGGATCGAGGAACAAAGATCTTGATCTCTACCTTTCGCCTACTTCGGGTGCGCACAGGGCCGATCGGGCCGCTGCGGCGTCCGCACTCAGAACAGGTTTGGGATTCGGGCGCGATCGCTAATCCCGATCAGACGACAAGCCGGGATCCTGATCGCGCAGATCTGACATTCGGTCGACCGCACTATCTGTAATGCCGGGCTGCCGCAATTCCTCGACCCCTGGAAGGTCCTCGATAGAACCGATATCGAAGTGCCTCAGGAATGATTCCGTCGTCAGGAAGGTCATCGGGTTTCCCGCAGATTCGCGACGCGGACCCGAACGTATTAACCCCGCCCACAGGAGCAGATCGACCGTACCTTTGGCGAGCGACACGCCTCTGACACGTTCGATTTCGGATCTGGTGATCGGTTGGAAATAAGCGATCACGGCCAACGTTTCCATGGCGGCTTTGGTCAAACGCACGGGCGGCGACAGCAGGTGTCGGCAAAGATCTGAGTTTTCCGGCTTGGTTCGCACGGTCCAGCCGCCCGCGACTTCCGTCAGGATCAGCGATCGCGATGCATAGTCTGAGGCAATCTGCGAAAGCGCTCGCGCGACGTCGACACCCGCCGGCAACGTGGCCGCGATCCTTTCGGTGGAGAGTGGCTCTCCGCTCGAAAGCAGCAGTGCCTCAACAATCCGCTTTACCGTCCCCTCATCCATGACGCTCTCCGTCTCTCACCATGACGGGATCGCTGTCTGCCTCCTGCTTCAACTCTATCGATCCGCCCCGCGCAAGTTCGAGCCCCGCGACGAGGCAGGTGGCAATATTGGATCGAAGGCGCAATCCGGAGGCTGCGGGAACAAGAAGAAGAAGATCAGTCCAATCCCGGCCGCGGGTCTTTTCCCTGACCAAGCCCAGCGCTGCATCGACGGAGGAGAGGTCAAACGGTTTCAGCGTAAGCGTGGGGCTTGCCAACTCAGTCACTTCCCGCTGCGTCGACCGACCGTACGCCCGAAGAAGTTCATACAAGTCGGCATCCATTCGACGATTCCGCTCGGCAACCGCGTGCGGAGCGGGAGCAAACCAATCGACACCCAGCCTGCGACGGGCGAGAAGTGCGTCAGCCGCAGTCTTGACGGCGTCAAGCCTGCGCAGCTGCAAAGCGAGCGCATCTGCGTCCGCTTCTTCGTTCCCACTCTCATGTTTCGGCTTGCGGAGCAGATCCCGCGACTTCAGATAGGCGAGCCAGGCTGCCATAACCAGCCAGTCGGCTGCCAATTCAAGCCGCAGGGATATCGCTCTTGCGACAACCTTCTCGAATTGGTCGGCCAATTCGACCATGTCGATGGCCGACAGGTCTATCCGCTGAGCGCGCGCGAGATCGAGAAGGGCATCGATCGGTCCTTCATAAGCTTCGAACCTGACAATGAAGGACTCATCGCCGCTCATGTCGGCTGGTTCGCTCCGAACGAGGTTGCCCGTCGTAGTCGTCATCTCTACTCAGCGGTCTTCTCACAATGGTTCGTCGCCGCTCATCAGCCTTGCCTGGGTTCTGAAACAATCCGGGGGAGAAGACGACTGCCTTCTCCCCCGGGAATGCCCGACCTTACTGATCGGAAGATCAGAAGTGATAGGCGACGCCCACCTTCGCATCGATTTCGTGCGACTTGGTGCCGACATCCTTCTTGTCCCAGTTGATGAAGGCGAGCTCGCCGCGGACGCTCAGGTTCCGGTCCAGCGCATATTCGAGGCCGGCGCCGACCTTCAGACCATCGACCCACGCGCTATCATCGACGCCGTTCGACGACAATTCGAAGCGACCCCGTTCCCAGCCGACGACGCCGTAACCCAGGGTCGACGGAGCGAACAGGTAGCCGAGACGAGCGGCGATACCATAGCCGTGCTTCTTCTTCAGCGAAGCATTGCCGAAATCGGTGTCGAGATTGGTGATCGAGCCGTTCAGCTCGGCGCCGACATAAAAGTCATTGAAGGTCGCGCCGTAACCGCCGAAAATGCCGCCGGTGAAGCCGTTGCCGTAGAAATCGGCACCCAGATTCTCGGTCCCGGCGACGGCACCACCGATCTCGGCGCCGACATAGAAACCGTCAAAGTTCTTCGGAGCCGCATGCGCGACGCCGGCGGTCAGGGCAAGCGCCGCAGCTGCGGCGAGGAAGGTCTTCTTCATGAGATTGAATCCTTTTTGAAAGCCGCGCCTCCCAAAGGCGACGCTCGGCCAAAGGATTCCGCCAGGATTCGTGGATGTCAATCCTGGACTCACCGATCATACGGGTGCTTTCAAGTTGCAGGATCCCGCCGCACATTCGGCGAAGAAGGAGTCCCGGATGCGCATCAGGATCCGTTTCAGCTACCCGATCAGTTACATACCCTACAAAGCGATCAAGAAGCGCACTGCGTGGGGGCAGAGTGAAGCTGACTTTGACATCCAGGAAGCCGATGCGGTCGACGCCCCGGTGGTGTTGCGCATCGGCAACACGTCCGGAACCAATTTCGCCCGCATTGAGCCGGGCGCGCCACTTCGGAACGTTCGTCGGTTCCGGGGCAAGTTCTACCTCGAGCAGGAGCCGGCGGACGGTTTGGAGGATGCTGTCAACAATTCGGAAAAGACAGTTTTTTCCGATTGCGTCCGTCGAAGGACGATCGAGACGGCCGAGGACATCCGTAAACTCCTTTCTCAGCCGCTGCGCAAACTCGACGACGACCAGGGAAAGAGCGAGTCCGAAAGGATTGCGTCCTTCGTAGATCACCTTCTGATCATCGACGGTACCGTATATCGGCGCTGCCCCGAACCCGTCGCCAAAATCGATTGGGACGACCGGATCATTGTTGAACCGCGCCCGCGCCCTGTCCTCCTATCCGGAAACGAGTCGGAATTTGACGGATATCAGTACGACTTCGGCCACCCTTTCATAAACCTGCGAGATGTGGACGCGTTCCTGAACTCTTTCTGCAAGGACAGCATCTGCAAAAAGGCAGGGCAGTGGGAAATTATCGATCCCTCTTGCCTGACTTTCGACTGGACGGCCCACAACATCACAAAACGGGCACACGATGTGATGAGCGCCTTCTTATCGGGTCTCAATGGCCTGAACAAACAGGCACTCGATATTTTCTATGAGTTCCGAGACGCACTCAATCAAGCACATAGCCGGGCGACTCCCGATCTGGTGAGGTCCCTTCAAAGCATGCTGACTCCTCAGCAGGCGAACCTGGAAGGCGACCATGCGTCCGCAGTTCGGGTCAGCGTTGTAAATAGCGACCCTGTGGCGGCTGTCGCGGCTGCTCGCCAAAACGTCGCCAGAACCGAACTGCTATCAAGGATCGCGGCCAAGGCTGCGGAGGCACTAATCTACTGGCACGCGCGTCCTGATCGCGGATGGGAGGACCATGCGCTACCGGTCTCCTCTATTCAGACGGCAGACCCCACGTACGTCTGCGTCGAGATCCTGTCCGAAGGTCAGATCGCCGACGCTTGCGATGCCATGGCACTCGATCCCACCACGCTCCTGCGCGAACGATCTCAGGCAGACAAGATCTTTGTACTGAAGTCGAACCGCTCAGTTGAGGCTATCGCTCGTCTTGCCGGGGACGGACCGCTGGAGACGTTCGGACCGCAATCCACCGAAATCGGCAAATACGTGAAGCGCTTGATCGCCGCAAATGAAGCCGCCAAGTCCGCCGCAATCGATGTCGGACCAGAACGAAATTGGACACTGACGCCATGAGACAATTTCAGATCCGGTCTCAGTACCACTGCTCCTACATTCTCCCGCGCAAGCGCACCAAGGACAATGTGACGGTCAATGGCATCTTCACCGTTACGATCGAGAGCGTAGATGAAGACGATGCACCGATCTGCTTCGTTGCAGGCAACACATTAGACACAGATCGATTCAGTTCGTTTCCCGTCACGGAACATGGGCCGACCGTCGTTCGGCAAATCGGCGACGCGTTCTACGCGAGGCGATGGACGATCGATGAGTTCGAGGCCGTGGCCGCCACCTCTTTTGATAGCCTCGGCGATGGGTGGGTGAGCCCACGTGCACAATCACTCTACATCGGCTACCAAGACGGGAACGCCTACGCCTCAGCAGCCGTAGCGAAAGAAGCTGTCGGCAGAACTCGCGAGTGGTTCGACGGATACGACGCAATGTCCGAAGCGCTCGACAAACGAAGCGCCGACTTCCGGATTGTCAACGGCTGGATTTATGAACGGGTCGGAGAGCCCGTCATTTGCCTCGGGATTACGGCTGATACAATCCAGATCTTCATCGAAGAGGCGCGGCCGCCTCACGGGCCGTTCCGCCGGACACCTCGTGGACCGGGACGCGGCCACGACCTTCGATTTGGTCTCGATCAAAAGGAATACGCTCTCAAGGTCGCTGAACGTCTCGCGGAAGGGACAAAGCCGATCATCGACGCTACGATGATCAATTCCGTCGCCCCTTGGGCCGTCCGCTTCCGCGGCGAAATTGAACAGATTTCTCGCGTGGCGGACGCGATCACCAACATTCCCCAGCACTACTTACAGGTGATTCCTCCGCAGGCCGGTCTCGCGTGGCATGATCTCGCAACAGCGCGCATCGAAAACCGCGATCCGACCATAGCCACGCTGAAGGCGCTGCGGCGCCTCCACGCCGTATGCATCTCCAACGAGGAACGGGGTTCATGGGATTGGGCAACGCACCGTCTCAAAGGAGACATCCTGACGGATCTGTCGTTCATTCTGGAACTGTGGGACGCGAGGGACGCGAACGGATTTGACTGGGTTGAGAACGGACTTGATGCGACCGCCAGCTTTAGGCACGGCTTCATCGCAAAGGAGGTTCTCTCACTCACACAGGCCGATGTGTTGTCAGATCAGATGGGAAAGGATCTCAGAGATCTCGCGGAAGAGGCATCGCGCGGCAAGGGGCATCTGATCATCGTGACCACCGAGACGCATGAGCCGGTTGCCGGAGCATTCGTCGTACTGGATGAGAACGGGCCACAGATTACCGAGTGGAGAACCGCCCATGGCGCCGAAGCATCGGAAGCCGTCAGAGACATCGTTCTCAGTCATGTGGAGAACGCCAGACCGCGAGAGAAGGACCTAAACACCATGTTGGAGACGATCGGACTGTGAGTGGCTGAACAGCCCCTCCATCTTTCATCCCCGATTCAGGCCGTCCCCTGAACGGTCATATCTTCAAGAGCCGGATGTTTATGTTCCGGATCCTCATAGAGGCTTGGCATTAGGATCCCAACCGGGACCGCCAGATATTCGGCATCACCCACCGCGATCAGGCGATCCTGTGCCGGTATGGGAAGGACGATGTTATCCCACTGCCTCCCTAACGATGCAGAGTGCAGCATTTCCTTCAACGTATTCACCATCTCGTCATCGGAGGCACTGACTTCAACCCGCTCGGGTCGGCGTGTGTCAGCGGACCCAATTAGAATTTGGTCGCCGTCCTCGTACGATGAGAAAGGCGCGTAGCTCATCGAATTAGTGAAGACGATCTCTGCGACAGAACTCGAACGCATAAGGATATGTCGGCAGTCTGCCAGGAACGCCAACGCCGGATGTTTACGTTTCACGAGCATTTCGCGCACGCTTTTCATTTCGAGCGATGACAATCGCAGCTTGCACTCGCTGCCTGATTTGAATCGAATCGACGCAAACCAAGGCGTAATGTCGGGGTCCAATCCCGCCTTGATGAGGGCTGTCGCGTTATCGTCCCTGAGAAGAAGGTCACGAATGAGATTATCGGAGACCTTGCCGATGTTTCTGATCGCAGCCCTTGCCTCCGGGAAGAGATCCTCCGGCTCGACGGATAGCGCCTTCGCAAGTTCGATGCCGATATCGATCGGAATGAGACCGACTCCGTATTCAGCCATCGAGATCTGAACGAGATCAACACCGACGATGTCGGCGAGTTCCTCGAGATCAAGGCCGGCCTCACGTCGGCATTTTCTGATTTGGTTCATGACTGCGCCAACCCCTATTTGGATCGTCCTGGAGGGCGCTTGCGAGGTCAATCAACCTTTTCCCACTCAACTGCCAGCAGCGCTCTTGTGGTCGGTTTTTTACGTCGGGCGATCGCTCTTTGGAACGCCGGCCAACATTCTTGTCGACGAGGTATGTTCCAAAAGGGAGAACTTGGCGTGCGGTTCGGGTTCAGAGGCTTTGCTGCTGCCGCGGTTGTGCTAATCACCATCGGATCGTCAGTCCACGCAGATCAGTATTTCTTCGGCGCACGAGGCTGAGCAGAGCCTGGCATAAGAACCGGTGACGGCGGCAATGCAGGAAACGATACCGGCGCGGGCGGGTTGCCGGCGGGCACGCCGCAAGCGGTGGCGCTGATCCTCCAAGGTAGCGTTCCAGAATTCCTGGCGGCTCGAGCGTCGCGATCCCATTCACCGCATTCGGAGGCACTCCTCCCTACACGTGGAGCGCATCTGGACTTCCGATCGGGTTGAGTGTCGACGGCGACGGGACATTGTTCGGCGTCGTCTCCACCGAGGCAGTAGGCAACGACTATACGCTATCGGTAACGGTGTCGGATGCGACGGGCCAACAAGCGTCGATAGAGTCGTTCTCGATTAATGTGGATTTGCCGCCCGCACAATTTGGGCGAGGTTGTCTGTCAGAAGGCCGGCAAACAGATCGTAGGAACATCATGCGAGGCGAGCGAAGCCTAGGCAATTTGAGCCCCCGGTCCGCCTCAGCGGACCGGGGGCGCGGAAAGGGGCGATCGAATAACGAAGGACGCAATACGACAGACGAATCACGACCGACGAAGCCCATGAGAACCGGAGACGATGAACAACAAGGAACCGATTAAGGTTAGCCTAGTATCCGGCGACGATGGGCTTGTTGCCAATTCCGGGTTCCCGGAACTGCCTGTCTTTAAAAGCGTTCGATCTACCTCTCCGCTACGGCTCAGAGCATCGAGAAGTCCCGAAGGACTTTCTCATCCTCTTCGCCGATCTCGATTTCGGTCGACGCGTTGAGCGCGACCCGGCGGTCCTCGACGGCTTCCCTCTTGCGGCGCAAATCGACGAGGCTCGCCGCGAACTTCTCCATGTCCGATTGGTCCAGGACACTCACTTCGACGTTCTGAACGGGGTGCCACTCGCCCGCTTCGGCCCGGTTCATGCGTTCCGCCGCGCGCTCGACCTTCGCCTTGATGGCTTCTTTGGTCTCCTTTCTCGGAGAAGCCTGCACGATCCGCGTGAGCAGTTTGATCTGCCGTTCGAGATCGGCAGCCTCTGCGAGGGCGGCGTCAACGCCTTGAGCATTCGCCGCGTTGATCGCGACACGCAGCCTGGCGAGCACGCCAGACAGGCGACTGTAGCGGTCGATCTCGGTCTCGAGCCGCGAACGTCCGACGGCGACCACCGACAACGGGTCGGCTCGTGCAGCGGGTTCATCAGGATCGATCCTGACGTTCGTCGTGACGTGAATCCCAGCGATCAACGCTTCGATTTCCTTACGGATCTTGTTGGCTTTCCTGAGATTGACGCGCATCCGAGAACCCCCTGAGGTCGTTGAGAACAGGATGCTGTTGCAAAGGATTCAATCCGTCAAGCGTCACATGGTCAGGATTCGATTGTTTTGAGAAGTGTCCGACAAGATTTCGCCGACGATTTCAGCAGCGGGGCGCGCGGGAAACTCCCTCCCGGCATCCGTCACGAAAGCAATCCCGGCGATGTTCTCAGGGCGGATTCCCGCCGGATTGCGCTCCGGCACGACAGGCAGGGCATGTGCCATGAAGTCCTGCGACGCGAGATGAGACAGGTCCAGGACCCAGTTGTCTATTCCGTTCTGTGTTTCCCATTCCCGCCGGGACCGTTCCAGGGATCGTTGCAACTCCTCCGGCTCCAACCTCGTCAAAGCCAGCCGACGCGCCTCGATAAATGAAGCGACTTCGTCCGCAAGGCCGACCTTACGTCCTGCGGCCACCATAAACCTTTCATGAAAGACTGCGTGGCACTCGAAGCAGAGAACGAGGAGTGCCTTGAGCTTTTGGACCCCGATCCCTTCAGATAAGTCGACGGTCTTCCAATCCCAGACTTCGTGGCACTCGACCGGTCCAGCCTTGCCCTGCTCGGGAAACAGGCGTTGACGCATGGACCCGCTCCACTTGCCGCACAACATGCACCTCCGGCCGGTCCTGTCGTATGCAGATGTGCGAATGTGATCCCAGGTTTGACGATCAAACACGCCCCAGATTGCTTGACCGGCAGCTCGAGGCCTGATGGGCGGAAACAAGAGCTTTGGCGGCTTCTTTCGGAACGACAGCGGGAGCATGCGCTCGAAAGGATCGAGGTCTGCCTCGACCGGAACGTACATCCGACTTCCCGGAGGGGCGTCTGGATCGTACTTTGCACCCATCCGCTTAGCGACGTGGCGCATGGATACCGGAATCGGTAGGTAAATTCGTGACTTGCGAGTCACCGCCGGGGGATTTTCTTGCGCCTTCTGATGGCGAGCCGAAGAGAATGCCCGCACCGCTCTGGACCAATCTGCGGCGGCCTCGATTATTTCACTAGCACATTCCGTTATTTCCTCCCGAGAAGGCCTGATTTTTCGCCTCAGGAATGAAGCCCGCCTTCCGGCCGCCTCTACCCTCTTTTCGGACTGCCGCGGCAGCAAAGCATCCCTCGCGGTGGTACGGGCCGCCTTCAAACCGTCCGCAATCCCCTCCAGTTCACGGATGATCTTCCGCAATTCCTGGAGATCATGCCTCAGCTGAGCGATTTCAGAGGTGAGAAGCTCCGCTTCCAATATGGCACTCGGCACCTCGGCCAGCTTTATGCGGGAAAGAAGGCCCCCGAGCATGGGAATCCTGCGAAGCTCACCCGCGATTGCCCTCTTCAATTCTATGGAACGCCGGACCTCCCCCTTCTTTCTGGTCAGATGGCGCCCGCGACGCAAAAGATCGCTCTCTCGCCCTCGGGCCGAAGCGATCTCGCGCGCGACCATAGCGGCCGTATCGGCAATACCTCCGATGTAGGCTTGGCGAGCGTCCATCACGTCATCTCCCATGTGATCAAGGATTCCGTCGGAGCAAGCAGGGGACGAATGCATATTTGCTCCGGATGATTCCTTGACCGGGATTGTTTTCTGCGGCCTCCTTTCAGTGAACGGCGGAACTGAATTCTTGCCAGAGGACACAGATGAGAGTTGCACGAACAGCGACGGCCGCATTGCTCGCCGTTCTGGGACTTGCTGCTACCGGAATCGCGGAAGGCGCAAGCGCTCAGGTTTCCGGTCGGGACAATCCATTCGCGGCGCCGCCTACGAGCCTCGAGGAACAGATGCGGCAGGAAGATCGAATCCGCCAGATCATCCGCGACATGATCCCTGAGATCGAACGCAAACTGATGGAGAAAGTGACGTCCGCTCAGGTCGCCGCAGAGGTCAGGCTCCGTAAGCGCATCGACGAGGTCGCCAACGGACAAGGTGCCAAGCCCGGCACAGGGCGGCCGGGAGGACCGTCAAAGCCGGGGCAACCCTCCACAGCCCGGAACGGCGCGGACGGCAACGAAGCCGACGGAGCAAAATTCATTTCCTGCGTAAACGGAAAGGCCCTCTATCGTGACAAGGACAACGCGCTCTTCCAGGTTGCCGGTAGTGGCGTATCGGGCGTCGATCGCTGCGCTCGCTAGCGCGATTCTTGCCGCCTGCTCGAACGCCCTGCCCCCTGCCGGTCAGCTCCCTGACTTCAAGGCTTCCCAGCAGGAGACTGCGGAAAAATTCACGGAAGTCGGACCTCCGGCGGTCGAGCGTATACGCGTTCCGGCATCTTCGATGAAGCCTCGTTCGGCCAAGCCGCCGATCCCGGCGCATATCGCATCGATGCCGATCGACGTGAAGTTTCCGGGCAACCATGAAGCCACGGTCGGTGCGCTCGTGCAGACGCTGAGCGCAGTAAACCTCCAAGTTGGATTCCAATGGACGAGTCCCGACAAGGGGCAGGAAATCCTCGCCATGAAGCTTCCGTTCCTGGGTTTCCAAGGGACGGTCGGCGAGCTTCTCGGATCTCTTCGAACAGGCATCGGCATCGTTGCCTGGTATGAAAACGGGATGATCTTCCTGTCAGACCGGGAACGATTCTCGGTCTCGCTGCCGCAGAACAAGGATCTTCTCGAAGCGGTTGCAAACGAGGTGAAGAGCCTGGGTGCGACCGATGTCGTCACCTCAATTCGCGGCGGAAAGCTGCTCTATTCCGCCACGCCGCCTGTTCAGGACGACATTATCGGCCCCTTCCTGAAGCGGATGTCGCGCAATCTAGCCGTGGTCAACTTGCAGATCGCGGTGGTCAGTCTTGCACTCAACGACAAATCGTCGGCTGGATTTGACTGGAACGCTTTTTCAGTTGCCTTTGACTCCACAAAGAAGGCGATCGACGCCGCAACAGGCATTGCGGATTCGAATGACACCGGATCTGTCCTTCCTGGAACGGGGACAGGCGGCACAGGCATCGGGTCAGGGACATTTCCCGGTAGTCACAATAACGGGTCGTCAAGCCCTTCTCTGATCGACCGCACGCGCAATCCCGCCGGCACCATCATCGACCTCACGGGTGGCGGCATCGCATTTACGAAAACCAATCTCGGTACAGTCGTCGGCACCTACGGCGCATTGACCGTGGCGGGTGCGATCAACTTCCTGTCCAACTTCGGCAACACCAACATCACTCAGAACGTCTCGTTAAAGACTTTATCCGGTTCAGAGGTTTCGCTCCGATCCGGTCAGGAAGTCCCATATGTCACAGGCGTTTCGACAACGGCCACTGCGAATTCGAGCGGCACGATCGGGTCGAGCAACACGGATACCGTCGAAACGGGCCTGACGATCAAGACCACACCGCATTACGATGCCGACGCCGCACTCGTGACCCTCGACATGAGTGTGGAACTCAAGAGCATCCTCGACTACGTCGAACTCAATGCTGGTCGCGATATCGGCACATTCACTCAGCCTCTGACGCAGGACCAGTCGCTTACCGACATCGTCCGCGTCGAGGCAGGCAAAACCGTTGTAATCGGCGGCCTTCAATCCGACAGTGAAACCACATCGGGTGTGGAGCCTACGTTCCTGCGTGAACGCCTTGAGAAAACCGGACGCTCACTCGGCTCCCGCAGCTCTGACGTCCAGAGAAACGCCCTGTTCATCATCCTGCGTCCGTCAGTCACCATCTACGAACCGGCGGAGTGACGACGATGAACTTCTATGAAGCCGGCGTGCCCATGCGCGTCATCATCGGATGGTCCGAGGGGATCTCGAAGAACGACGCCGTTGAGGTCGCAAAGGGGTTTATTCAGCGGCGTTTCGACGCCATAGACGCCAGTTGGTACGCAATCGCGCCGTTCATGGGTGGATACTTTTGGGAAGTCCACGAGGGCGGTCCGGGGGATGCCTATCTCCCAGCGGTTATCAAGGCCCTTTCCGATAATCCCGGCGCCCGTCATTGGCTTCCGAGCGGAGATCGTGCGTTCTCGGTGATGATGCGGGATGGAAAGCCGTTCTGCATCCTCCTGTCGTCCGACGAATCCAAAACCGTCATCACCTCAGGAACGGATCCGCTTTTGCCCGGCGGCAAGATGCACCGAGCCGTCAATAAGGGCACATCGGTGCTGATCGCAGGTGTCGCAACCTCCGCCGTAAGCGCGCTGTTCCTGAGCGGATCCCTAGTCTTCTACGGCCTCGCCGCTCATCCCGAGCCGTCGGTTCGAGATTTAAAGCTCGATCTGCTCCCCTACGCACAATGGGAATCCGTGGTCGGCGTCGCGCCGAATGAAATCGTCTCAAAGCTCGAGTTGAAGGGCGGCAAGTGGGCCGTCGTGAAACGTTCACACGTTCCTGTCGAAGAAACGCCTCCGGCGGAGCCCGAGACCGCCGCGGAAATCGTTCCTTCCGTAAACGTCGAACTTCCGGTTCCCACCTATCCTCCGGAAATCGACTTGCCGAAAACGCCGGGTCCGACAGGTGATCCCGACAAACCGGACAATCCGCCGCCCGACACGAAGAGCGATACGGCAGCCCCCGCAGCCGGTGACGCCGCGGTTAGCACGTCCCCCGAGGCAAACGAAGAGGCTCTTCGACAAAACGGCAGGAAGAGAGGTTCGAAATGAAGCCGAGATTCGCTCTGGGTATCGCGCTTCTCGTCGTATCGATCCCGCTCCTCAGCGTCGGCGGAATCGTGGTGAAAAGGGCGATCGACCAGGACGATCGTGCTGCCAGACAGGCTGCGGCCACCGACGAACAGTGCCGCAAGCGCCTCGAGACCATCGGCAAGGTCAAGAATGCCGGTGGAACTCTCACGGTGGTCGTTGATCCTGTCTCCGACCCCCGAAAAGCGCTCATGGATGCCACGCTTGCCCAGGCTCTCTGCCCGCAGAGGGCACTCACAGAGCTTTGCCTCGGCGACGCTTGCTCCCCTGACGGGAAATCAATCGTTCTTCAGTTTTCTTTGCAACGGAGGCCGGGATGATGATCAGGCGACTCACCTCGATCGATTGGGATTCGAAGACCGTTCGGATCCTCGATTGGGGATTGGCTGCCGCTTCCTTCGCGGTCTATTTCTGGACAGGTCACTGGGCCTGGCTTGCGGGCGCCATCCTCGGCGCAATCTCCGCATGGTATCGACCGATGAGCCGGGTGCAGAACCTGATTAATCGGATCGTGGTTCGCCGCCGGAGCGCATGACCTCAATGACCGCCGCTGACACCCTCGAGACAACGGACGGCAACGTTTCATCGGTGCCGGCCACCCTGCCTTCGACCGACACATCCGGCAAGCCGTCCGTCCTTTCCGGAAAGCGCCACCGGTTCGGCGAGTGGGCGCTCGGCGAAGGCAAGATCAATCGTCAGGTTCTCGAAGCGACGTCCCGCGAACAGGAGGTCACGGGCGAGAAATTCGGCCAGATCCTCGTCGCAAACGGGTTTCTGACCGACAAGGACCGAATCCGTGGCATTCTCACGCTGAGCCCCGAACGGGTCGCTCAGGAGAATGTCTCATCTTCTCGCATCCCGGTCGCGCTGCTGGATGAGTGGTCCATCATCATTTCGGCAGAAACGGAGTCTGAGATCTTCGTCTCGACGATGTCGGACGAGCGCGTCGTCCGGAAACTCATTGAAGAGTTTTATCCGGAAAAGTCGATAACATTCCTTTCCTTCAACCCGCCTCAGATCAATACATTCATCACTCGGATGCAAAGGACGGCGACGATCGATGATCGTTCGCAAGCTCCCGAGACAATGCTCGATCGCCTTCTGTTCCGCGCGCTCGCGGAAGGGGCTTCCGACATTCACATCATCCCGCGGCGGAAGTCCTACACGGTCATGTTCCGTCTTCTCGGCGTCCGCCACATCGTTCACGAGGGGACACACAACGAGTATCACACCGTTATGGCGCAGCTGAAGGACCGCGCCAGAATGGACCTCGCGGAAAAGCGCAAACCGCAGGACGGCGGATTTCAATTCGAACACAACGGCAAGATGATCGACTTCCGCGTGGCGTCAATTCCCACGGCGGAAGGGGAGATCTCCGTTCTTCGTGTGCTGGATCCGGACCGCGTTCAGCCGCTCCTCGGCGAACTGGGAATCACGAGGGTCGACCTCTGGCGAAAAGGTTTCAATCAGCTTCATGGCCTCTGTCTTATTTGCGGACAGACGGGCTCCGGTAAAACGACGACGCTCAATGCTTCTATTCGGGAGCTCGATCGCTTCGGTAAGTCCGTCTACACGATCGAAGACCCCGTTGAGTATCGGATTTCCTACGTTGGCCAGGTCTCGGTCAATCCGGCGGTCGGACTGAACTTTTCGTCAGGACTTCGTGCCCTGATGCGAGCCGACCCCGATGTAATCGTCATCGGCGAAGTGCGCGACGAAGATACAGCGCGCATTGCGATCAAAGCAGCCGACACGGGACATTTGGTCATCGCCACGCTTCACACCGGTTCCATCGTCGGTGCCGTCAGCCGCTTGCGCGATCTGGGCATCGATCCGAGAGAGTTGCGCTACCTTCTGCGCTCAGTGCTCGTCCAAACGCTCATCCGCGTCGTCTGCGACGACTGCCACGGAAAGGGATGTCCTTCGTGCGACCATAAAGGCTACACCAGCCGGACCGTCGTATCCGAGTGCGAGTACTTCAAGGACATGCAGGCGGTGGACAAAGTCATCGCCGGTGAGAAAAGCTGGCCTTCGATCGTCGAAGATGCCGTCGCGAAGTATCGCGCGGGAGTGACGACGAAGGAGGAACTGTACCGTGTTTTCGGCTCTTCAGTGGATGAGTTCCTGACGGAGAGTGCAGAGTGATTCAACTCGTCATTACCGTCATAGGGATTGCATTAGCCGCCCTGCTCGTAATCGGCGGCGCGAATTATATCCACGGTGACTTGGGAACACGCATCGTTGTTCAACGGACGCTCGACACACAACGCGACGCCATCCTGACCGCTGTCGCAGCGTATCGCGCCTCCAATAGCGGTTTGGAACCTGCTCAGGGCGTCATCGACGAGGCGCATCCGATCGCCGGCTTCCTTCCGGAAGGACGCGTTCCTTCCTTCACGTCCACGATGACAGGGTTGCGCTGGAATAACCTGAACTCGCCCACCGGGCTATGCCTGGATTACACAGGCGATACTCCGGTCGATGATGGCGTCCTCAACGGCATACTCCGTTTTGCCAGAAGCCATGCGGAGCGCAACCCCGGCACCGTGTCATTGGGGGCGGATTGCGAAGATGAAGGAACGACGGATCCGTCAGAAATGACGCCCGCGTTCTTCGGAACGCCAGCCAATTCTCTGGCGGTCAGATTCAGGACCATGTGAGCTATGGCACAGTTCACTGCACGCGTTATGACCGACGACGGCCCCAAGACGTTCGTTGTCGATGGTGTGGACGAGGCTTCCGTTGAACGTCTGGTATCCAGGCGCGGAACGGTTATCAGCATCAAAAGACGCTTTTCGCTCGACCTGTCGCGCGGCATGAACACAAGCGAGCGCAACACTTTCATGCTTCGTCTGTCTTCAATGATCGGCTCGAAGATGAGCGTGACGGACGCGCTTCGCCTCCTGAACACGACTTTTTCGGGTTCGATCAAGAATGCCGCCGGAACCATGCTCCAGCGGATTGAAGAAGGAGTGAGTCTGGCCGACGCCATTGAGATGGACAGGAAGAACTTTCCTGTTGCCACCGCAGCCCTTGTTCGTGCCGGAGTGCAGAGCGGCGAATCATGGAAGGCGCTGCGGGATGCCGCCGAGTTCGAATATCAGATCCAGACGATTCAGAAGTCATCATCAAGGGACATGCTGACCGCCGTCACGTCGTTCCTCATTGCCGGCGCCTTGATGATCGCAACGACGGAGTATTTCGGCCCTCAGGTTCTGAACAACCCGATGTTCAAGAATGCATCAAGCGTCGATGTCGGCTGGATCGAGACGACCGGCAAAGTGCTTAGTGCCTTGATGGTCGTCCTGTTCGTGATCTTTGCATTCTTCGGATGGCTGGGGACTGCCGGCCGCGCCGTGATGCCGAACTTCGCCGACAAACTCATCCTTAGCATCCCCTATTACAAGGACCTCGTCCTCTCGAGGAATAATTATGTGGTCCTCTACAAACTCGGATTGCTGGTGTCTTCCGGGGTCATGATGGAGCAGGCCTTTGCTCTGACCGCAGAAGGGTCACCGAAAGGAGCACTCAGAACCGATATCGAGCGCGCCCTTCATGCGATCCGAAACGGACGCACATGGGCTTTGGCAATGGAAACATTACATCCCACCGACCGCGCATCGCTAGCATCATCTTCGGATCGTGAAGATATAGGCCGCACTCTTGACATGCTCGCAAAGCAATATCGCGATCTCTATATTTCAAGAATGCAGTCGTTCGCCCCGACCCTTCAGATGATTTCCGCGCTCTTTATGACGGCGGCCGGTGGGGTTCTCTTCGGCCTCACAATATTGCCGATGCTTCAACTGTCGGCAGGAATCCAATAGGCTGCTTCTATACTCGTAGATATCGAACGAGAGCGATTTGGCGTCCGCCATCGCAGAAATTGAGGCGTGTCGAAGCAAACTCGCATCGGAGCTACACCAGCACGATCACTTCCAGCGTGATCTGGCGAGCGAAAGGAATGCGGGATTTTTGGCTCCATGAACCCGCATCCTCATCTTCAAGCAAATCGGTTTGCTGGGCGAGCTACGTTCTGGGCTACTCGCGCTTCGGACCGATCTGAAAGTTTTTCCAATCGTCAGATCTCAATAGTTCACGACGTCTTAAGCCATCAATTCCGTACGTCCAGATTCCTTTAGAGCGATTTTTACGAGTCAACCGTAAGCACTTCATGTCATGCGAGCAGCCGAATCGCGCGCATCTCGTCCTTGTGACGCGCTGAGACCTTCAAGAGGGACCCGCCATGTCAAAGGAAAAGCTGCATCGACTTTTCAACCGTGCGCGTCTCGACGACAGGCTTGTGAACCAGCTGGTCGGGATCGCTCACGGCATTATTGCGGACGGCGCGATCAACCGGACCGAAGCGGAGTACCTTTTAAAATGGCTGGTGGCCAACAGAGTGGTCGCCGACAATCCGATGGTCGGCATTCTTTATGAGCGCCTGGAAGGCATGCTCGAGGACGGCGTCCTCGACCATGAGGAATCTGCGGAACTACTCGACACGTTGTCCCGCTTCTGCGCCGGCGATTTCGAGATCGGGGAGACTCTGAAGCCGACGACTCTGCCGCTCTGCAATCCGGTGCCGCAGGTCAAGTTCATCAACAGACATTTCTGCTTCACCGGGACATTCGCCTTTGGCAGCCGCCGCGACTGCGAAGCCGCCATCACGGCACGAGGGGGCACGGCAGGTTCCCTGAGAAAGGAAACGCGATACCTCGTCATCGGGGCATACGCCACCGAGAGCTGGATCCAGACCGCGTGGGGACGGAAGATCGAGAAGGCGGTCGACATGCGTGCAAGGGGGCTTCCCATTTCGATCATCTCGGAGACCCACTGGGTGACCGAGATGAGGAAGACGGATGCCCAACCAGCTTCGTTCGGAAAACGAATCGAAGCCCCCAGCCTCTGGAGCACGGACGAGGATTCATTCGCCCGCCAGCTGAACCCGGACGCACAATTCTGAACCGAATGATAACTCCGCCCGGCCTTTGGGATATTCAGTCCTGCGGATTGCGATTCGGGTGGATCCATTTTATGACCTCCCCCTGAGCGAGGCCCCCGCGCACACCCCAAGCATCGGTTGACGCCGATCTTTCGCCCCGCCGATAGGCAACCGGGACGCCAGCGCAACCCTGAGCACCCCGGACGACGCTCGCACCGATAGCAGGGGACCTGCTCGTACACGTCCACCGCCCGCCCCGGTCGCGCCAGGAGCGGCTTTGACTGATCCACTCGCCACCGATCGGGGTATGAACGGACTCCGCACGGCTGCGGTTCAGAGAAATGGCCGCGAAGCCTTCTTGAGGTGCGAACTCATTTCCGGGTCAGACGCCGGCCGCGCGCGCCGCCGGAACCGCAGTCCGACCGGAAGCACTTCGCACAAAATCACGCCAACCTTGTTGACGACGCGGCCTGCGCCGCGACATTACAGTTTTAATCCTTCCGTTTACTTTCTGTTTATGGATCGAGTCCTGTTGCCCTCGGTGAGGGGTTAACGAATCCTGAACATGTCCGGTGCGCGGCACCCAAGATCGGCACTCAGGACGTGAAACCCGCCCGGCACCGGGCATCAAAAGGAAGGATTCGAGGACATGTTCCAGCTTATCGTTGCGGTTATTTCGATCGCTCTCGTCGCCGCTCTCGCCATCGCGTCGATCTTCTACGGCGGTGAAGCCTTCACGAAATCGAGCGACAAGGCCCACGTCACGGCTCTGGTCAACCAGGCACAGCAGATCTCCGGCGCCTATCAGCTCTACAAGACCGACAACGGCACCGCGCCGGCGACCATTGCGGATCTGGTGTCGGGTGGCTACCTCGCGTCGCTGCCGACGCCGCCGAAGGTCGCCGCGGACGGCGCCGCTTGGGAGCTCGACGCCACCACCATCGATCTGGGCAACGGTGTGGCTCCGGTCGCCAAGATCATCGTGAATGCTCCGGATGCGGATGAGGGCATCTGCGTCGAGGTCGTCCGTCAGGCGGGCGGCACCGTGAACGGTAACACCGTCGTCGCGGCGGCCAACCCGCAGTTCGGCTGCGTGTCCGACGAGGGCGACCCGGCGGAAGTCACGTTCGCCTTCAAGCTCTGATCCCTCGTAAGCGAGGAGCAGGAGAAGGGGGGCGGGTCACTCCGCCCCCCTTTTTCTCTGAAGCACGAAACGGACGGCACCCTATTGAGATCGTAGGATTCGTGCGAAAGGATTGAAGGAACGGAAGCGGGCGAAAGGAATCGGAACAATGTTTCAGCTCATTATCGTCGTCATAGCGATCCTTTTGATGGCCGCGATGATCATCGCCGGCATGTGGGTCGGCGGCGAAGTGTTCTCCGAATCGAAGCAGCGAGCGCTTTACACAGAGTACATGAACGCGGCATCCCAGATCGAAGGGGCAGCACAGCTCTACTATCAGGAGAACGCGTCTTTTCCGCCCGGCGAGGATGAAGATTTCCTGAACGCTCTCGTTGCCGGAGAGTATCTCAAGAACATTCCCCAGGGCGGATGGAAGGTCTCGCAGACCGATCTCTACCGTCCGATCGACAGCGCGGAAACCTGCGAGATCATGAATCGCATCGCTGGAAAGGATACAAGCGTCGTGCAGTGCCCGCCCTGCGGTGAGGAGCAGTACAAGACCTGGCCCGGCTGTATGATCCCTGGCGCAACCGAAGAGTAATGGTGTCTGTCGTTTCGAATGACGGGCGGCTCCGCGCGCCGTCCGTCATAAGTTGACGACGATGACCGCCGCACCTATCGCCGCAATGGCGAGGACCCAAAGGACAACGAGCCACCGTCGACGCACCACTGATTCCTGCGACTCAGGTGGTTTCCATCGATCCATCCACTTCACGCCGTTTGCCTTTCTCGAGAAGACGATCTCGATAACGTGCTTGTCTCCAATTCGAAGGGTCTGAGACAGACTCGATGCGGAGTTCCCCTCCGAGCCACGCAAAAAACTCAGAAGTAACGGCACTTTTGCTGCCGCATTCATCGTTGCTAATGATTTTTCTGCGCGCCGGAATTAATTGAGAAGATCCTGCTTCGCTCTCTCATCTCCCGCCGAGAGCCATTCGAACCGTCGTTTCATCGATTCCGGCAATTGGTATTCCGAGATCCGACCATTAAAAAGGTCGTCAGACCGAAGAGATATCGACGAGAAACGATCAAGCTCGTCCACGAGCGACTGTCTGCTCGTCCCTCCAAGCTTACGACCCCGTCAGGGTCTGCGGAAATGCATCCAGTTCTTCCCGGCCGCTTCGGTTCCGAAGTCGGAGGCTATCGCGGCATACCGACCGCCGCAATCATGGAAGAATCGACGGACTTAAACACGTGAAGTGGTGCGATAGACAAGTCTGTGAAATGACAAAGGTAAACAGCACGCTGGATGCGGATTGGTTTCTCGACCAAATTCGAAAAGATCCCGAGGAGCTTTCACAGATTGCGCGTGAGGCTGTCCGGTGCCGCGGAGTGAAGGTTCATCCCCGCGTGCGCGCAATCAAATCCAGTCGGACTTAATCACGGAAGGCTGCTGCACACGGCTTTTGCCGTCGGCTTCGAAACTGTTGCCGGAGCGGCCCAGCGACACGTCCACTGCCGCCCTGATGCATCCGCGCTGAAAGCCGCGAGCGGATGGTCGTTGTCGGACCCGCATTCTCCCCATGCAACAACCGAATTCTCGGGGCATTCGGCCGAACAATTTGCCGATCCGTCTTCACAGATTTGCAGAGGACTGGTCAGGAGCGTTCGTCCGACGCCGTTTGCGGTAATCGACACCACGGGATCGTTGCCGTTCTCGGTGCCGAACGTGATCGCGCTCACGATCGGATAGGACTGCGTGGCTCCTCCGGCCGTGATCTCCACCTCGAGCCCTGCGAACGCCGGAAGAATGCGCCCGCCCGCCTCGGCTCTGAAGGCGGAGTTTTCGGAACCCAAGACCATTGCGGTATTGCTCAGAACCGTGACGTCGCCACCTCTGGCGAGAACGCCGACCTCGGCCGACGGTGCATTGATCACAATCCCGCTTGTTTCAATGACGACCCTACCGCCGGAGGTTACCACCGGCTCGCTCGTGGCATCCGCCGAATGGGTGGGCGTGAGGCGCGTCGTCCCCAGCAGCGCAAATTCTCCGCCGAAGTTCCGCACACCTGCCGCCGAGACGTCCCGAAGGGAAATCTTTCCTCCGGGGCCTGCTGCGACCACGACGTCAATTCCGGCGTTTCCGGCCTGACCCGTTAAACTGATGCCGTCGAGGTCGACACTGCCGTCAAAACGAATGACAGAAAGATTCCCGGCCGGCGCCGATCCGAAGACGATCCGCAGTTCCGTCGAACCATCTCCGGCGATCCTCAACGTCTTGCCCTTGGTTGCAGACGCAAGATCGGCGATTTCCTCGGCATCGACTTCATGCACGCCTGACGGGAATGTCAGCGACAGATCCCGAATCCCGTACGACGTGAAGTAGGAAACGACATCCGCGATCGATCGGACGGCACGTGCTCCGGATGGTGCCGCGGCAGGGATTGTTCCGTCAGGAGAGAACACCAGTTCGTTCGGCACGCTGTTCCCGATCAGGTCATAGACGACGGCGACCGATCCGCCCGGAACGATGAAGGTGACGCCGTCGGACGCAAGTTCGACATCGGCGCATTGAGGAACGCCCTCTGAATAAGGATTGGGCGAGATGACAAGGCCGACGACACGTCGTGTCCGTAAGGTCTGCCTCAACACAGAAGTCCCCGGACCGCCTGCTGCGACGTAAACGACCCCACCCTGTTCGACGAGCTCGACATCATATGTCTCGGAGTCTCCGTCGCGTTCATTGACCACCGTTCCTCCCGGCGTCGAAGCTTCCGATGGTGCGGCGGGACAATAAACGAGCGGGGCTCCCCACGGGGTGGTCGTAAAAGGAGCAATCGACGGCACGCGCGCTGGAATCTCGGAAGGGATTCCAGTACCCGAAACGACCGCTGCCGGAACGATCGTTCTCCCCGAATCCGACCGGATATAGGAACGGAGGGTGTTGACCACCGTGTCTACACGGACCTGGTTACGCTGGACAAGAAGCGTCGTGTCGGAACTTCGGATCAGTTGAAGAATTCCGAAACCCACGGAAGCACAGAGCGCGATCGCGATTATGATCAAAATGAAAATCGAAAGCATGTGCCTTCTCCGTGGACGGTTCCTTGCTGAATCTACGGCGCTTTGTCCGCCGGCGCGCGGCGAAAAGCCCGAAATCGCGCATCACGGTTTGGGGGGTGCGTTGGCCATAAGATTTGTCCTCACACGCCTTGCGAGAGCAATCCAAGCCTGAGCCGCTGCGACCGCATCATTCTCGCCGGAATGAACCCGCCCGTTCCGTTCCAAGCCGAGCATCAGCATTGCGCGGGTCAGACCGACGGCCTCCCCTGCCCCGATCATCAGGCCGAAATGAAAGCCGATGTCATGGAAGGACGAAGAGAATGGAGACAGAATGCCCGCCATCGCGCAGTCCTCGTCCACCGCTTGACGGTCGCTGCCCCAGGAAAACCATGCCTTATTGGCAGTTCCCCAGACTTTGCGGAGCACGTTGCAGGCTTCCGATAGGGGCCTTCCGCGGGAACGCAGAGCATCCTGATCGATCCCGGTAAGATTGATGCAGTAGTCCGACAACCGCGATCTGACCGGACGCACGAGGATCGATCCTGAACGCGTCAGGAACAGATCCGCGACATCTACTTCGGCAAGGCCGAATTCGATGATCTCCGAGACTTCGCCTGCCGGGGGAAGTCCCTCCCAGCACGTCATCTCGACATCCACGAACAGGATCCGATCCCGTCTCACTTTATATCTCGCGGCTGTCACAGGCATTCCTCTGTTCCACCGCTCAATCCTTCAATGGATTCGCCTCCGCGTCTATGCTATGTCACCAGTCATGTCAGCGGGCGAAGTCGTCGATCCGGTCCGCTCCCGGAATATGCGGGCGGTCCATGGAAAGGACACGAAGCCGGAGCGGATCGTGGGAGCGCTAGTGCGGTCCTTGGGGTTGAGACCTGACCTGCATGCGGACGACCTACCTGGAAGACCTGACCTGGTGCTGCGGAGCAGGAAGATTGCGATCTTCGTGCACGGATGTTTCTGGCATCGTCATGAAGGATGCCGACGGTCTTCAATCCCGGTCACGCGGCACGCATGGTGGGCCGAAAAGCTGGAGGCGAACGTCAGAAGAGATCGGCGCGCGGTGAAGGCTCTCACCGGGATGGGTTGGAAGCCGCTCGTTATCTGGGAATGCGAGACGACGCATTCGGGGGCCTTGCGGAACAGGATCGCGGATGAGCTTTTTGTCGTTAACCAGGTTTCACTAAGCGATTCCAGCGGGATTGACGGGAATAGCAGTCCTGGACGTAGTGCAAGTCCAGAAACCGAAGTATGCGGGGCAGAGGGCAACATGGCGAAAAAAGCAGCGAAGAAGGCAGCGAAGAAAGTATCCAAGACGGCAACGAAAACACGCCGGGGAAGCGTTCCGGCGAAGGCTTCCACGAGAGGAAGACCGAAAAAGACCGAAACGAGAGGGCGTAAAGCTTCGAGGTCCATCTCCGCCGTCTCTGCGGCTGCCGATTTGAGCGAGAATGCGCTTCCGAAGGGGTTCAAGGCGTCGACCGACATCACTAACGGGTTCGTGACAATCAGGCGCGGCGACGCCGAGGCTCGCATACGGATGAGTTCCTATACGGCGGTCGCGAACGCCCTCGCCATGTTTGCGGGGACGCCGAGGGTTCGTCCTTCGTCTCCGATCGAGATTCTGGATAGGACCCGCGGCAAGAAGGCGGCGATCACGGCAGGATCGCTGCCGGACATCGCCCATGCGGTTTCAACCTTCTTTTCCCTCGGCGAAACCACCGACACCGGACGACGGGAAGAAACGGCCCAGCCTGCTGGTAAGCAGGCCCGTCCGGCGACGGTCGCGAGAACGGAAACTAAGGAGAATAAACAGAGCACGTCCAAGAAAGTGCGTGCGGAACCTCAATCCGAAGCACCTCCGCCGGATTGGTTTGCCAACGGGTTCAAGGACGAATATGTGTCGGACGCCGGTTTTCGCCTTGTTCGCACCCCTCTGGTGCTCGCCGACGAACGCACGGTGGCTGGCCGACGTCATGACTGGCCGCTCGGACCCTCAGCCTGGGGATACGAGGTTCTCGCCGGAAAGACACATGTGGCCTGGGTGATCGCTCAGGACCCGAGAACATTCATTCTCACGGGCGCTCTCGATCTGCCTCCGAGCACCCATCGCGTCATCGAAGGCGCCATGGCGCGGATCGCGGCCTCGGTGATGCCGAAGCTGGCAACGAGCTGATCCGGTCAGCCGAACAGATCGACCACCTGAGCCTCGAGGTCACTGTCTCGGCCTTCAGCATGCCGGGCGATGACCTCGATAAAGCGGGCGGCTGATCCGAGATCCTCCGTCTGAACCAGACGGCGCCATTGCCCAAGGTCCGTCGGCATCGCTGCCGTCACCCGCTCGATTGAACGATCCGACAGGACGTTGTGTGCGGAGATCCCTTTCTCGGCAGCGATTTGGCTGCGAACGGCGACCAAATTCTCCAGAAGGGCCTTTCGCGCTGGCGAGAGTCCCTCTCCTCGACGCCGCCGGGGACCCGGTTTCACCCCTCCGTTTGGATCAGCGATGGTGACCGAGGCATTCCCCATTCGCACTGCCCAACCCGCATTCGTGAGCGCCAGCCCGCCAGTCGGCAAGACATCGAGATATCCATCCGTCACGAGCTGCCTTGCGATCGAAGCCCACCGTTTGCGGGGCTGATGGATGCCGCTTCCGAACACGCCGAGGATCTCGTGATTATTGGCAAGCACGCGCTCTGTCGCGATACCGAGAAGAACGTCGATCACATACGCCGATCCGAAAACCTGACCCGTGACGGTGATCGCATCCATCAGCAGTTTGGAATCGTGCGAGGCGTCGATGACTGCGATCGGAGAACGGCACCGGTCGCAATTGTCGCACCCTCCGGCATAGCTCTCGCCGAAATAACGCAGCAAGTTGCGCCGTCGGCACCCGGCGCTTTCGATATAGCCGTGCATTGCCTGAAGTTTGTGCATACGGGCGATGACATTGCCCCTCGCCTCATCCTCCTTCTCAGCTAGTTCCTGCTGAAGGAGCCGCATGGAACGGCCGATATCGGCCTCGGAGGCGAACATGACCGCTCGCGCCGGCAGTCCGTCGCGACCCGCCCTTCCGATTTCCTGGTAGTAGCCTTCCATCGTCGGGGGGACGTCGACATGGACGACGAGACGAACGTCCGGTTTATCGATCCCCATTCCGAATGCCACGGTTGCAACGACGACAAGATCCTTTTCGGCCAGGAACCTGTCCTGGTTTTTCGCGCGAACGATCGGATCAAGGTTGGCGTGATAGGCAACTGCTTCAATTCCGGCCGATCGCAGATATTCCACCGTCTCATCGACCCGTTTACGCGACCGGCAGAACACGATGGCGGAGCCGTCGCGAGGCTCGAGCAGAAGATCCCGCAACTGCCTTTTGACCTCTCCCCTGGGCCGGACATCGATGTGGAGGTTTGGGCGATCGAAACTCGCCAAGAACAGCCGCGCATTGTTGAGACCGAGGCGCTCGACGATGTCTTTGCGGGTGACTGGATCCGCGGATGCAGTCAGCGCGATACAGGGAACGCCCGGATGCTTTTCAATGAACCGCCCGACGCGGAGATAGCTGTCCCTGAAGTCGTGCCCCCACTGCGACACGCAGTGGGCTTCGTCCACGGCGATCAAGGAAAGCATGACGCCCTCGAGCAACTTTCCGAAGGAAGCAAGTTCCAGGCGCTCTGGTGCCACGTAGAGCACCTTCATTGTCCCGTCCCTTAAGGCGGATCGGATCCATGAGACCTCATCCGGCGGCGTTGCCGCCGTCAGCGCCGCCGCGCTGACCCCGACCCGCCTCAAGGAGTCGACCTGATCCTTCATGAGGGAAACGAGAGGAGAGACCACAATGCAGGTTCCCGGCCTGGCCAGCGCGGGGACCTGATAGCAGAGGGATTTACCCCCTCCGGTGGGCATCAGGACGAAAGCACTGCCACCGGCAGCGACATGGGTCACGATCTCACCCTGGCCGGGCCTGAAGTCGCGGTGTCCAAACACCTTCCTCAGGATCGAAGACACGCCGATCTGATCGTCAGGATCCGTTCGAGAGATTTCGGCTGAATCAAACCATTCCTGCATATCTGTTCTGACGGAGGCGATTCGGGGCATTGCTTCCTCAATCGGGGGATTCGGGAATGGTCCGGCCATGCCAGGAAGGTGTCAAACCTGGAACTAAGTCCTCCTTTTACGTGCATTTCTCGCGGCACTCGCGACGAAATGTCTCCTCCTGAGATCCGCCTTCTCAATATTTAAGGAACAAACAGAGAACAGTCGTTAAATCGAGATTGCCAAGAGACCTGGTTTGATTACATTTCGCCCCATTCATTTTCCGATCCAGAGATCGGTAACGAAAGGCGCTGCGGCCAGCGAATTCAGTTCTTGAAAACGGCGCCTAAAAACAACGAAAGAGGATGGCATGCAGACAACGGGGAACCTCATCGTCGACGGGGTGGTTCAGATCGTAGTCGCTCACGTAGGAAATAATTCAGTAGAAAGCGACAAGATTCCTGATCTGATGAAAAGCGTCAGTCAGACGCTGATCGAATGCATTCAGGATGCATCGCGGGCGCTCGGCGGCCAGGTTTCGACACCCTCCGCACCGCGTCTTGCCTCGCCGGCGCCCCGGCTCGCAGCTCCGGCACCCGGTGCGGCAGCCGAACCCGCGGCTCCGGTGAACGCTGTTATTCCTGAGACGACCTCTCAAGAGTCCACCAGGGATTCCGCTTCGGCATATGAGCCTGCGCCTTCTTCCGTCCCTGAGCCGGTCGCGGCGCAGCCCAGCCGGAGAACCGATCTCCCTACCAAGCCTGCCGTTCCGATCGCGCAAAGCATCCGGCCTGACGCCATCGTTTGTCTGTTTGACGGCGAGCCGCGCAAGATGCTCCACCGCCATATCCGGGCGAAGTACAACATGTCCCCCGAGGAATATCGGGCGTACTGGAACCTTCCCGATGATTATCCGATGACGGCGCCCGGCTATTCCGAAGAGAAGCGTATCGTTGCGGTCGCCCAGGGATTGGGAACGCACAAATCGCAAACGGGTCGCAAAGGGAAGCAGACGGAAACCGCGCGCAAGCGGGTCCGCCAGACCACCTGATCGAGAGTTGCGGGGTGCCGGGCGTCAGGACACCATCGAGTCCTGACGCACCGGGATCCCGCCATGGCATCCGTAGAGTCGAAGGAAATCTCTGACGCGCCCGCCGTTTCCGTGGCCGATGAAGCTGCGGAGCGTCGAAGGGCGCGTCAGATCGTCAATGACGCACTTCTCCGCGTCGGCGGCGGACTTGAAGGGCTGGGACTGAGACACAGAATCCTTCCCGGCCTCTGGCACGCCGGTCTGAACGTCGTTCTTTCATGCTTCGAACCTGAGGAGGCCCTGATCCTCCTGTCGGACCGCGCACGGGGCATCGTCGGCGAAGGGACGAACGCCGATGCCCCGCCATCCGTGCCTGAATCCATGGACGCCTACGTCGCCGAGGTGGACCGGGCCGCCCGGGCGATCATGGAAGAAATGGACGGCGCCATCGCAAAATTGCGCGAGGCCAAGCTTGAGGATTACTTTCCTGAAACAGTTCTCGACGCGGTCCTTCAGGTTCTGGTTTCCGCCTGGGGACCCCATCACGTTCGTCGTGCGATTTCCGAACAATCCGCGCTGCTGATCAGAGGGGTTCCGGCTACCGCGAACGTCATGGAGCCGTCCCGGCCGAACTCAGCGCCGCTTCCAAAGCGCAAGCGCAAAGCCGCCTCGAGCGCTAAAGGGCAGACAGGCGCAGTGTCGACCGCTCCGACGGAAGAAAAAGCCATCGAACCGCCGAAGCGGAAAAAGGCGACCAGATCCGTCACCGCTTATGCGACAACCGACGTCAGTCCGACCGGTAAGGCAGCCTGGGCATCGGTCCTGATCAGCCATGACGACGATGGCCGGCTCGAAATACGGGAAATCGGCGGCACGTTGCACGATCCGTCCGGGCGGCTGGTCGCGATCAAATCCCTGCACGAATGCGTCCTTGCCGCGTGCGAACAGGCATCCCGTGCCAACGTTCTGATCGAAACACCCTCGGAAGCTTGCGTACGGGCCGCGATCGGAGGCGGCTCACCGGGGTCGCGCCTGCCGGACGAAGACGCCATCTGGAGCGATATCGATCGGGCGGCTTCCCTGCACCGGATTGAATTCCGCCACGCCCGGCATTCCCTCGACCGCGATCTGTCAGAGCGGTGCGACCGCATGCTCAGACGACTTCTCGAGGAGACGTGACCCGCAAGGTTCTCGGATTTTCATCCTGACTGGGCTCCGTCCTTGAGGATTTAAGAAAGCGATGCCTAGGATTCAATCGGGACGTTGAACGGCCGCCGCAAAACCGGGTGTGTCGTGCGTCAGGAGTTCCCCCGCCGCGGCGCCCCTGGAGAATTCGATGAACCGGAACATAATTGCCCTCACTTGCTTTCTTGCCCTCGTCGGCTGCGCCCGATCGGATGTTTACCCGCTCTTTCCGGCGGAGCAGACGGCCGGAAGGGATCTCGATTATTCGGAAGGCTTCGCCTATTCACACGGGATCGGCGTTCCCCGAGACTACGCAAAGGCCGTTGCCGCCTATAAGCGCGCCGCCGACCGCGGCGACGGCCGGGCCATGAACAATCTCGGCATCATGGCCATTCAGGGAAGGGGGTCTGACCCCTCGCCCGGTGCGGCCAGGGACTGGTTCGAGAAGGCGGCAGAAGCCGGTTCTTCTTCGGCCCGGTACAATCTCGGGCTTCTCGACGAGCTCGGCGTCGGTTCATCCCGTGACCCTTCACGGGCCCGGCTCAACATGCAGATCGCTGCCGCACAGGGGCATGTTCTCGCCAAAGAGCGCCTCGGGACGTCCTACAGCGAAGTCGGCACCTTTGAGGAGGAGTCCTGCCCGACCTGCCCGGCCGAGTCTCTCGACCAGCTGCGCTCGCTCGCCAACGGAGGCGATCCGTCTGCCCGGTACAATCTCGGTGTCAGATATCTCCGCGGTATCGGTACATCGAAAAATCCGGCCGAGGCGGCGCGATGGTTCACCCTGGCGGCGCGATCCGGCTATGCCCCGGCGGCCCGGCAGATTGCGCAAATGCATTTGCGCGGCGAAGGCGTCGGCCGGAGCAAGGTTCTTGCCCACGCATGGCTCAATCTCGCCGCTCGCGACAGAGGCGAGGAGGGACGCGCCGCGCGCAACGAAATGGATGCGCTCGAAACTTCGATGGAGACGGAGGAGATCGAAAAGGCGCAGCGTATCGCGGCCGACTACGCGGTGAAGGGTCGATGAAATCCATTCTGATTACAGCGGCTTCCATTCTCGCTGCGGTGACGGTGGTCGCCCCGGGAGCTCACGCATCGGGAGACGACGCTATCGGCTGGATCCGCGAAACGCTCGCCCGCGAGCTTGATCGCCAGGACCGGTGCGACGAACGTCGTGCCGCAATATCGGGCACGATCAATCGGCTCCGAAACGTTGCCCTACCCTCTTCCGGAAAGGTTCTCGTCGTAAACATCCCGTCGGGCGTCGCGACGGCTTATCAGGACGGTGTCGCTGTTATCGAGAGTCGTGCGGTGGTCGGCCTCGCCGGCACGCCGACGCCTGACCTTGATACCCAAGTTACGTTCGTGCGACCGAACCCGACCTGGACGGTGCCTGAGAGCATCATCGCCAGAAAGGGTTGGCGTCGAAGGCTGGCCGAAGATCCGAAATTCTTCGAGAAGAACGGATTCGATCTCATCGTAAACGGTAAGAAGGTGAGCGCCGCGCAGATCGGTCCGGACACCTCGTCGGTGACGGCTTTCGTCCAGAGACCCGGCCCGAAAAATGCACTTGGACGTCTGAAGATCGGAATTGCGAACGATCAGGCAATCTATCTCCACGACACGAACGAGCCGGGTCATTTCGAAGAAGAAGTGCGGCTTGCATCTTCGGGGTGCGTGCGTCTGGAACGGGTCGGAGAGATCGCGGCATGGATCCTCGGGATCGGCGACGAGGAACTCGAAACCATGGTCGAGGAAGGAGACGTTGCGAACCACACGCCGCCTGAACCTGTTCGGGTCGTAATCGGTTATTGGACTGCGTGGCCGGATGCGGATGGCCACATCCGATATTATCCTGACGTGTATTCGCGCGATCCGGTCGACGAGACGGTTTGCGAAGCCGGGATGAGCGACGATCCGGAACGGCAGTCATCAGCGGCAGTTTGGACGGAGTACAAGACGCGATGAACTATGTGACGAAGACGATCCGGTTTGCCGGCGGCGGAATGAACCTGGTGGCGCTGCTCACATTCATCTGTGCGGCTTTTGCCTTCTATGGTTTGACCTCCGATCTCATCGCTCGTGCAGGAGGCATACCGGAACTCACCGCTGCCGGAATTGAACAGTTCCTGCGTGCTCCGAAGGCGGCTGAACGCATCGGATTTCTCGCCGCCGCATGGGCCAGCTTCGTCGGGACACTCGGATGCGCATGGATGAGCGCGATCGGCCTGCGTTGGGCCTATCACGCCCTTCTGCGCATGACCATGAGACCTAACTGAGAAGCCTCAGAACCCGAAGCTCAGCTGTGCAGAGTCGTCGGGCTTCGCCGTCGACGTCGTTGCGTCTTCAGTTCTCACGTCATCGGTTGGCTCATCTTTGACGACGATGGAAGCGGCCTCAGCGGGGCGATCTCCGAAAACCGTCGTAGCCCAATGCTCGAATTCTGCATTCGCATCAGGCAGTGACCGTGCCTTGGTGAGAGTCATCCAATGGGCGTCGGCACCAGCATGCGGACGAGCCATGATTTGCGAAAACCGGGAGAATATGTCTTCGGAGGTTGTTTCGTCGAGATCATCGGCGCGGCCTGCGAGGATTGCTTCCGCAATAATCCGGGCGGAGAAGTCGTTCAATCGCGGATCGGCGAACTGAATCTCGGCCCTCTCCTGCCAGGTCTTCGCCCGATGAAATGCATTCATGCGCGCGCGATCAGCTTCCGAAACGAAATTCGCGTAGATTTTTTCCTCACTTGTCACGTTCTCGCCATTGAACGCCATCGCGAGCAGAGCATCACGCGCGGCGATGTCGAGACCTTGGGTTCCCTTGATGGATAGGGCTTTGTCGCATAGGATCGCCGGATCACCGTCGAACCGGAATCGAGCGATCTCCGATTCAGAAAGCAGCATGGGAACTGCGTTCGAACGGATTACTCGGAATGGTGAGTCCTTTGTGTACAGACGTTCGGCGATCGCGGACGTCTCCGTGGGAAAGTCATCGTGCCTGAGATCCAGCAGAATCCACTTCTTCTTGCCGTCAGTCGCAAGAACGGCGCACGGAACGATCTCTGGTGCGCCGTAATGAATAAAGAGCCACACGGGCGAGGCAGACCTCATCGCTTCGTTCAAACGCGCCTCGAGCTTATGGGGGGTGCCGCAGATCAGCGCCTCGTTCCAGGCCCACGGCACCCGGTCCATAATCAATCGCCCAAGTGCGATGGTGGCACGCACATCACCCATTGCATCGTGGGCATCGATCTCGATGCCATTGGCTTGGCAAATGGCTTCAAGTTTCCAGGACTTCTTGCCCGATTCGTTCTGAGGAATGACGATCACATCGGGTTCCGCCGCAGCGACAAGTTGCACCACCGGCAGAAGATCGACCCTGCGAATGCGCCGGTCTGAATAGAACCAGGGGTTGCGGAGATTGCGGAATAGAGTCGTCCGGATGAGTTCGTCGTCGAACCCGGCACCGTTGAAAGTCAGATTGACCTGATTCTGCCCCGGTCTCGGCGTAAGTATACGCTCCAGAATGCGGGAGGCTTCATATTCGGAGATACGCTCCGGACGGTCGAGTTCAAAAGCTCCTACTCCGGTGACTCGAAGCGCTTCCGGAGAAGGGACGATATAAGGCAGCCGCTTGACGAGGAGCTCCTTTTCCTCGACCACATCAAACCGCTCATTGAGCCGAACCGACGCGAATTGCGTTATCTGGGCGTGACGGACGTCCAAATCCGTCGATTCCGAGTCGTAACAAATGAGGTCAGTCAATGGTGATGCTCCTAGCCGATGAACAGCGTCGCTCGGATGCAGGCACGGGGCAAGGCGAAGCGAGGCACGTCGGAACGAACGTCCCCGCTCTCATCACAGGCTGGGACAAGGACGGCAAGGCGAAGGTCGAACTACTCGCTTCAGCGGAGGGGTATCCGATCGGCAGCACGGTCAGCGTCGGTATCAGACCTGACCCGAAAGGAAGAACGACTCCGGACTTTACAGTCCTCAACAAACAAGGGTTGCGCCTGGGCGGCATGGTTCTGCTGAGACGGATGCGCCGAGATGGCGACCTAGTCACCGCGAAAGCCGCGGAAATCCTGATGCTCCGTGAGGCAGACGGAGCACCATTCGTCATCCACAATGCGGCGACGTGTCTTCTCCATCCGCCAACGGGGACCGCGATGGTTCGGGAAGCTCTCGTAGCGATGTTTTCCGTTGCCGTCCCTGCACGCTCCCTGTCCGAGGGGATAACCAAGCTCTACGACACCCTGGATCAGCCCGGCATTTTTGGGCTCCCCGGTCTCTTCTTCTTCGGACGGACGAAGGAAGGAGAACCGATCGAGCTCAAGGTCGGCGGCGACCGGCCTATGGCCTCCAAGGAGATGCTGGCGAGGCTCCTTCAGGAATGTCCGAAGGATATCATCCAGAAATCCCGAACCACAGGGACCAACCGCAAACCTTGGACGATCGTCCCTTTCTTCCGGGCACCCGTCGATCCCGACAGGTCGTCCAAGATCTCGGCCCAATTCGTGAATCACTCATACGGTTCAGAAGAACGTCCTGCCTGGACCCGCGGCAATGTCGTTCTGCGGGCGATCACCGACAAATGGCACGTGTGCGACGCCTCGCCTGCGGACGAGCCCTCAGTCGCCCTGCCCTTCAACGATCTCGATATATGACCATCCCCAGACCGAGGATAGGCAAGGAACCGATGCGGAAAGCCTAGGAAGGCGGGCGAGGCGCAAAGCCTCGCCATACAAAGACCGCCATGGCGAACAGGAGGAGAAGTCCTGCCGTGATAACCACCGGGCCGAGTAGCCAGATCCAATAGCCTCCAGCGGAAAACCAGTCCGACGGGCTGAATTTGGGGAAAATGGACTTCCACTTGTGAATACAGCTTTCGTAATTCGGACCCAACTCTCCGCTGTTTACGCACTGCTGTACGGCGTACTCCAACGCGAATGTCGAGCGCTGCTCCTGTTGGTGAAGTCCATATACGGACAATCCGATCGTCCAAAGGATGAAGACGACACCAAACAGTCGAAGTGTGCCCGCTCCCCAGCGCATTGCTGACTCCCCCTTCGATTCCTTGGGTGAAATTCAGCGCCGCATCCATCCTTCGTCAACTGGAGCACCTGGTCCGGACATTGTCCGCCTGGACAGTGTTTGTCATCGAACTTCCCGACGCGTTGTGGGTCGTCCGGTTCGTCCGTACGATCCTGGTAAATTCGCGGTCGCAGGTCGGCACGTTGCCGGAACCGCACCAAATTATGACCCCGCCTCCCCCTACATAAGCACCCCTGGCGGAGCCAGAGCCTTCGGAGGAGGCAGGGTCATTCGCTTGGAACAGCAGCGCACTCGTGTGGCCTGCGGTCCTTCAGCACCGAAGTAAAATTCGCGAGCTGGGCGGGCGCTATCCCGGCATTGCTAGTCAGGGATGTGCGTCCCAATCAAACGCGGGCGACTTCCGCGCCGCCGCGAGTTGTTCGGATGCCTACAAAAGGCATGGTTTGCCGGGCGGCAGGGATCAAGCGCGTCCCGTTCCTGTGTTCGTTTGATCTCGCCTCCCCTCGACCTGGTCCCATGTTCCAACGATCCAACGTTCCTATGGGCCAGCGCTCCAATGTCGCAATAGTTTGCCGTCCCGAGACATTGCCGTTCTGAGACATTGCCGAACCGACTACTCGACAAGACCACTGCTTACGCGGAAAGCGGCGGCGGCGCTCCGACGAAACGAACGGCTGGCGGTTCATCGGAGCACGAAGACAGCGAGCCAAAGGTCAGCCGGAGCATTGAAGCCATGATCTGGGAGTACACGGTCGCGGCCGCCCGATGATCCGACACTGCTCCGAACTGCTTTCTCGGCTTCCCACCGTTCCGGCGATCGGCCGAGCCGCTGGAACGTGAATTCATGTGCGCGTGACGCCGCCGCAGCATTAGACCGTGCGAACGCGCAGGCCTTGGTTCGTCTGAACGTCGCACCATCGGATCGCGGGAACATGGAAACGCCACGTCCATGTTATGGCGATATCCCGCACTACCGTTCCCACGTCCCGGAAGAACAAGATGCCGTTGGTCAGACGGAACACCGATGCATGGGAATCCCGGTGCAGGGGTTTCACAGACCATCGCCACACGGTAGCGCCATTCCCTCGGAGCACGAGACCGGGATTGCGCTACTCCCTCTGACCGCTGCGACCACGCTCCACGGTAACGATGCAATCCCGCCCCGCCGGGGCGACGGTCCACTGCAACGGGGGCTCCCCCGAAGCCATGCTCCGTCATTCTTCGATTCCATCGCTCCGGCGGAACACAAGCATCACGATGTCTCGTTGTCGGGCCTTGGCGTTCCGGCTGTCCATCACAGCCACGGTGCGCCGGACCACGGATCCATTTTCCCGGCAATCTGCCGGGACCATGCACCAGGGGCGCGTGAAGACGTCGAGCCGATGGTCAATTGGAACATGGGACCGGGAGAGCACGGCGACTTCGTCCCGCTGGAGCGCCGAGGCCAGGGATCATGACGAAACTGGTTCGGTGATCCGCCGCAACCGCAGAACACTGGAATCATCGTCCGTTGGAACATGGGACCAACGTTCCGTCGTCTTGGAGATTCAAAGGCATAATGCGATCCCGCAATTTCGCGAGCTTGGAGTACGAAAGAACATGGGTCCGGTGGTCCAATGTTTCGGTAAATCTCGGCCAATTAATTGATTTATCGCCAGTTTTCTGATTTCAGCGTGGCGTCGCGGCCCCCTTGGTCTCTTGGTCCCATGTCCCAACGGACCAATACCTCACGGATCCGCTGAACCGCTGGACCCGCGACGCCACGCACCCTGGCTTCGGCGAAACACCGGACCCAGGGAGCGCGAAATCATGATACCGGGGCAGCAGGGCCCCGTGAGACCGAAGAACCACCGCCCCATCGTTCCCAGGGACCGATGGTCAGACGTTCCGACGCTGCTGCGTTCCATTTCTCTTGTGGACCAACGCACCCATAGTTCGGCGCACCAGCGGACCGCCGGAACGCAAGACAGCCAGAAACCTGGTCCGGAGGTCCATGATCCTGTTGTGGCAGCGGTGACATGCTCCATGGCGACGTGGCTGTCACGATCCCCCGCGACCGCGTTCCGCCGATCCGGCGGCGCGTCGGAACGGAGCTTCGCTGCACCAAGGAAGCGGTGTCGGAATGGTCCGGGGAGGTGGCGTTCTTGTGCTCCGGCACTCTCTCGTTCCGGCAGGATCCTGGAACAGGACAATGCTGATGCAAGGCAACGAGAGACCCCTGGACCGCCGGACCGCCGCAGCCATGAAAAACCGGAACGGCAGGACGACGACGCCGTGGATCGAGGACGCGGCGGTCCATTGCACCCCCGATGCATCGGATCCCGGCAACCGGACAGAACGGGTGCGGCGCTCCGCCGGAATGATGCGCTCATGGCCCATTGGATCGGCAAACGCATGGACCAGCGAATCAATGTCCCATGATTCGCGTGCTCCAGCGGCTCCGCGGACCGCCCAAATGGCGCTCCGATGCTCCGGCGATCACCGGGACCGTGGCTCCGATGTCACGGCGTCGCCTCGCAAAACCGTTCCCTTAAAACAAAAGAACACTGCGACGGAGTTTGGAAACTTTCTGTTAACCAATTGGGCCGACGATCGCCCCAACAGCGACGCACCCCTCCGCGGGGCGCTCGATCCAATCGGAAAGAACAGGGGACGAGGGCATCAAATGACGACAGCCAGGAAGAACATTCTGCGGCGGGATCCATCCCCGGAGATGCTGAAAACCTTCCTCGAGGGGCGTCCAGAAGCCGCGCAGCAGCTGGCCCACGCCTTGAAGTCGCCCGACGTCCGTCTCGTCCGCGATAACGGACAGCCCGCCGCGCCGGTAGTGACCGCGCCAGGTGTGACGATGCCGCAGGACGACGTCGCCCAGGCCGCACCGACCCTTCAACCGATCGTGGACACCGCACCCGTCCAGGAGCAGGAGGTCCGGATCGCCCCGGTCATTGCCGAGTCGCCGGTGGCGGCGCCGGCTCCAGCGGATCCCGTTCCGGTGACCGACCACGCCTCAATCTCGGTTCCCGAAAAGGCGTCGCCGACCGAGCAGGCCCGGAAACATCGTCGGTGGGGTAACCGCAAGATGGCGAGCGCCATCGATATGACGATGTCGATGGACCCCGCTCATGCGGAGCGCCTCACCGAGCTCGCGGCCTACGAAATGCTGCGCACGAAGACGAAAGTCTCTGTCTCGGAGGTCGTCCGTCATCTCCTCGACTTCGCCCTGGCCCATGTCGACGGGAACAGGGTGATCCCGACCGACGACGGCCTCGGTCTCCATACCCCTGCGAAGGAAGCGTGACATGAAAGTCATATCCGTCTTGGGACGAAAGGGTGGCTCCGGCAAGACGCTCGTCTCCCACTACCTTTCCCTCGGGCTGGGGCGGATGGGCTACGACGTCATCATGCTCCAGACGGACGTGCGGACGGCGCGGCCCCAGGAATACATCAAGGATCGGCCCTATTGGCTTGTCAGCATTCACGGCGACCCATCGACCGATCTAAATCTGATGCGCGACGTCTACGCGCGTGCAAACCGGATCCCGAACTCGGTTCTCATCGTGGACGGTGGTGCCAATCGTCGTAACGTCGACCTATTCGTCGCCGGAACCTCCCACCTCGTACTCATCCCGGTCGGGGTCAGCGCAGAGGATATCGCGGTCGCGACGGCGGATTACGACGAGATCGCATCGCATCTGGAAGCAAATAACGGCATCGCCGAGGTCTACTTCATCCTCAACCGGTGGCCGGGCGAGATGCGCAAGCAGGATGTTCTGCTCAAGCGCAAATGGGTTTCCGACTTCCTGAATCAGGATGAATCGCGCCGCTTCCCGATCTCGATTCCGGATATGCCGTCGCTGATGGACATCACGTTCGACATGCCGCCTTATCCGGTGTCGCCGCAGATGACCAAGCGCGCGATCGATGCGGCCGAAATCATTGCGATGAAGCTCGGATTGAAGGAGCCGACGATCCTCGCAGCGGCCGAATGAGGTTTCGGCCGTTGCCATAGTCTTCCGCCGCTCCGACACTGTCCCATGGAGTGACCCATGGGACTTGCGGAAGACATCAAGGAAATCGTCCGGCACTTGGCGCTTGCAGCCGAAGAAGCCGGCGATGTTCCATTGGCGCGCGCGATCAACACGGCCATCAGCGCCGTGAACGCATCCACTGCGCGCGCTTTGTCGAACGAGCGAAACATGGCTCGCGCCGCTGTCCATTCGGTGATGAGCGGCGCCATGTCAGCGGTCGGCATTGCCGCTCGATCCGACGAAATTCCCCACTCAATCAAAATTGAGCTGAGCGCCGTGGCAGACCACGTTGCGCGTATCGCAGAGCACAATCATCTACGCCCGCCGCGCGGCGATCCTCACACGGAAACACCGCCTCAAGGCTGGCGAGGAAAGCGGAATTTTTCACGGTCGGCATGCACAGGAAAGACAATTCATATTGTGATGAGACCAGCGCTCCCCGGCGGGGCATGGTCCGTCTATTACGACGGTATCTTCATCGGATCGTGTGCAACGCTTTCGGATGCTGCATCATTCGCTCAACGCTTTGAACTTCTCGTCGGGGACGACCATGAGCGACATCATGACGATCTATGCAGGGAAGGGGAGGACGGCGCTCGCCAAAGGTAGTGTCGTCGCTCATATCGAGCATCCCATTGGCGCGATCACATGGATCGAAATCCGCAGGTCGGGAACCGGAGGTCCTCTGTCCGGTCCAAGGATTGCGCGGTTCGAATCCGGCGCCTGGACCATACCCTTCCCGGATGAGATCGCGGACTTGGCCGCGGCCGCCCTCGCGGCGGGACCGAACCAGCGGCACGCTCATCGTATGGATCAGTCCGACATTCTCGGCCCGTAGCGGTACTCTCTCCGCTGGGCCAGAGCCTCGTCCAAACCGATGGTCGGCGCATATGGCGCCATCGGATTCTGCTTCGGACGCGGTGGTTCATCGGCGATGGAAGCAACAAGCGGCAGCCTGATCTCTTCCGGCAACGCTTGTACGATCCGTTCCGCCAACAACTCCCACGGCTCGCGCGCGGGGTTATCCATCATCCCCGGCATGATCCTTTCGCAGGCATTCTCGATCGCGGCGGAAACACGAGGATCGAGAAGGGCAGGGGGGCTTCCGGCGATCCATTCCTTACCCTTCGCCGTCAGCCTCAATTCGTCATCAACGAGTCCCCGCTTCATGAAACTTTCGATGTGACTGGCCCAGGTCGAGGGACGTCCAAGTCCTGCCTTCACTGCGGCTTCGAGAAGAACAGTGTCGGATCGCCGCGTAATCACTTCGCTGTCAGGCCAGGTCTCCTGCCCCGGATACCGAGGTCCTTCTTCGCGACGCCAATGCAGGTTTGCGACATATTCCGCCACGGCGGCAGGGAACCCTTTCGCGATGAGGTGAGGGCCAATCGTGTTCGTCGCCGCAGCCTGGGTAAAATGCTTCTGTCCTGATTTGATGAGGTCCCGCCCGATCATGGTGCGCAGACCTTCCTCATGGCCCTGCTTCAGCGGATCCCGCTGCACTTCGATGCGGCCGATAGGGTAGGGGGCATCGTGCACGTCATCGTCATTCTTCCCCTGGACGATGGTTTCGTCGAACTTGTAGCCCGCCTGCTTGAGCGCCTTTGCGACCTTATTCAAGACGCCCTTGGAAATACCCCGCGATCCTGACCGCGGATACGACATCCGTCCGGCCTCGTAGAGGCGCTGCAAGGAACGCTCGGCCTCCTTCGGCGACATGTCGAGGCGGTCTCCCGCCCGCACCATGATGTCGCCCATATGTCCCGGCGGCGTAACGAGGTCGACCTTTCCGCCGTTGAAATCGAGCGCGGGAAGCGGTGTTGCAGCAAGCCTCATGGCAATCTTCTCGGTGATCGGCTCCTTGACGTCGCATTCCGCGATCCAGGGACGACCTCCGTCCTTGGAGGGGGCGACAAGCCTCAGCCTGCGAACTGAAGGGGAACTGGATGCCACCAGTCCGAGCAAAGCCGTGCCGACCCGGCCGACCGCGATGCCGTCATGGGAAAACGTCGCCCCGATCATCCGGTCTATGATCGCTCGCGTGCGTCCCGGAATCGCATCCCGCTTGCTGACGGGCTTCGCTTCGTCAATGGACTCTCTGACGCTGTCCTCATCCATTCCGCGCAGCCGCACACGCAACGGGTCCGAATGGATGTCGGAGATCAGTTCGGTGACATCCCAGGCGATGACGTCACCCTCGGCATCCGCATCGGTGGCAATGATGACGCGATCAGCCGCCTTGGCTTCCTCGCGGATCCGATGCCCGAGGATGGGATCCCGGAGATTTCGCTTGAACTCCCTGAAAGCGGAATCGATGCCGAGCGGGGTCAACCGCTCAGGCATCTCGTACAGGTGCCCCCTCGTTGCCTGAACCCTGGCATCGACGCCGATTGCAGAGAGAATCTGCTCAAGCTGGCGCGCCTTGCCGGGCGCTTCGATAACGAAGAGGGTAGGCATTGAGATTACCGCAGCGCCGCCACGGCCCTCAGCGCGTTCACGAGCTTTTCGATGAACTCCTGAGCCCACTTGATCATACGCTCAGCCAGTTCCTTAAGCCGTTCCTTCAACTTCTTCTCGCCTTCGGGATCCTCGAAAACCGGACTCGGGACGTTTTCCACCAGCTTGGCGTTCTTCGCGAGCGCCTCCGCTTCCTTGCGGGCGTCGAACTCATCTCCGTAATTCTTGGAAAGATGCTCGATGCTGGACTGCACCGACTTCTGCTTCATATCGATTTCGGACACCCGCTGATTCACTTTGTCCCAGGCATCGGCCACGAGCGGATCCTTCATCACGTCCCGCGCCGCCGCCAACAGTTCCGGATCACCCTTTCCGTTCGACAGATCCCCAAGCACTTCCTCGATCGTGCGGCCTTCTTTCCTTGCCTTATCGCGGATCTTCGACGCCGCGCCGGATTTCAGGAAGGCAAGGTTGAAGGCCTCGACATCCTTCCGCAGATCGTCCCCGGCGTCGTACATGCTGGTGACGCTGTTGAGCAGCTGTTCCTTCTTCGCTGCAAGCATCCGCGCACGCACCGTTCCCGCCGAGAACTCTTCCATATGCGTTTGCCTGCGGCGGGATAGGATTTCCTGGAACTTCTGCACGCCCTTCGACACGCCGACCGCTGCACCGACCAAAGGCGCGGCGGTGAGCCCGATGATCGTATCGATGGCATTAGCTGGAGCCCTGGATTCCGCAGGCTGGACGTGAGCCTGCATATTCGACGACTTCCCGTTGGCAGAGCCGGCGAGTTGATTGAGTTCGTTGGCAAAGTCAGGGCTCATCGAAGCCGCCAGACTCCGTTCCAGATCGGCCTTGCGATCGGAGGTCAGATCTTCCTTGGGCTGCTCGTCCCTTACTTCTTCTTCATCTTCAGCAGCACCCTTTGTTCCCGACGACCGGTCCTTCTCTCCGTCCTTATCCGTATTCAGGACCGATTCGGCCCTACGCAAACGCGGTTCATCATCAACGCGCGGCGGCGCCGACGGCGTGATGTCAGAGACGAGACTTGCATATTCGTCTGCTTCTGCCTTACGCGCGGCCGGTGCTTCCTCTGCCTTCCGCGCCTCGTCTTCCTTCGGAAGAGGAACATCGTTCATTGCATCGGCATCATCCTCGTCGCGCTTCGCGAGACCGCCCAGATTGAGCGCCATGTCCCCAACTCCCTTCCTGAATGGACCATTACTGGGTCTGATTGAGACCCCTTGACTGCTCCACAAGGATGGAAGTCTGGATCGCAAGATTCATCGCAATCTTCTCCATCAGGAGGTAGTTCTCAAAATTCTGATAGAGCTGGACGGCCATCATGTTCTTGATGTCCTTTATTGCCGTGACCTGGCTCTGGTCGGAATTGCCGAGGCTGTCTCCCTGAAGGAGGAACCCACGCGAGTAGATCGCCAGCCAGTCGTTCTTACTCACGCCTTTGCCGAAATCCATATTCTCGAAGCCGGTCATTTTACTGGCCATATCCTTGGCCCAGCCGGCCAGCTTGTTGTCGGGACTGGGCGTCCGACGCGCCATGAAGTCCGCCACGGTGTCGGCAGCGACTGAATTCCTGGCGAAAGCAGCGGCGCGCAGCGCGGCCTTTTCCTTACCCTGCGGGGTGTTGGCTTCCTGCGGCAACATCTGACCCGCCGGCTGCGGGGTCACGGCGTGAACTGTGAACGCTTTGGCTGCTTCAAGACGCTCATCGTCCAGGGTCATCGACAGACCGTTCTTCTTGTAGAAGAGGGAATCCGCGACGTTCAGGTCAGCACCAGGAAGCTTGCCGACGCTCGGGCAAATGCCCGCGGCGACATCCGCTTCATCGGCGTAGGTCGCGCAATGCATCATGACATTGGCTTGAAGCGCAAAGGCCGTGCCCTTCTCCGCAGGCGACCCGTTCGCACCGCGCTCATGCCCAGTCAGCGACTTGGCGAATTCCTGTCTGAACTGCTCCGTCGCGGCCTCCGTTCCGCCGCCGATCGTCCCCGAGATGACACGGCAAGACGTCGTTCCCGAAGTTGCCTCACGGATCGCGTCCAAACGGGCGCTTTCAACGCTCTTGACGGTCTCGCGATCATCCTGCTGATCCGCGAGCGTATGACCTGCACCCGTCTGTTCACGCAGATTTCCGCTCAACTGACCCGTCGAAAGCCGCATGGCCTCGATGATCGCCAGTTGCACAGCTGCGAGCTTCTGGTTGAAATTCTTCATGATCTGAACGGCGTTGCCGTTCGCATTCTGATGATCGTAGTACCCGTGACAGCATGTCGCCGGAGCAGGATTCGGGACCTCGAAGTTGTAGGCATCCCCGGCTCCTCCGGACGACGATCCGCCCGAGGATTGATTCCCCGACTGCTGCGCCGCAGCCGACGTGATGGTGACGGAGACTGCGAACACGCTTGCTGCGAGGCACTTCAGAAGTTTTGTCATCATAAGAATCCCCCTCCTCGTCAGCGGAACAACGTGCCGAGGCTTGCCGAACGCGCAATCTGACTGGCCGACGGTGCGCCGAAATCTCCGAAACCGAACGTGTCACGCGCGCTTTGTCCGATGCCCGGCCGCTTCGACACGGCTCCGTCCATCGCCTCACCCATCGTCAGAGCCGGGTAAAAACCACCAAGCCCTGCGGTTTTGAAGATCTCGCCGGAACCGAAGGCACCTGCCACCTGCTGCGCGACGCCCACTGCCTCGCCGCAAGTCCAGTTCTGCAACATGTTCGACAGGTTGCCGAGGGACGGGGGCTTGAACAGAATGTCGACTCCGGTTCCTTGGAACAGCCGATCGAGGCAGCCCAACGCGGAAAACCCGGACCCCGTCCCGTCGGCGCCACGAAGATCCGAAATCTGACTGAATCCGTATTCCTTGCTCATTGCAGCAGTCACGATGCCGTTTACGTGCTGCTCTCCGATCTCTGCCAACTTGCTGCTGATCTCAGGGTCGCACGACGGAGAAGCCGCCGAGGCGCCGCCCAGAGACGTAAGATTGGCAAAACTCGTGGTTCCACCCGCTACGCCGCCGCCGCTCGTAAAGCTTCCGGTCAGATAGGACAGGTCGAGACCTGCCGAAGAAGTCATCCTCTGCGTCAGAAGACCTCCGAGCGAAGAGTTTGACCCGGACAGGTTGCCCGTGCGCAGGAAGTTGTCGAACTCGCTTGCGCCCAGCGTCGCCGCACCGGCGATCATCGACGATTCATCGAGCCTGAATGAACCGAGATTGCCGCCCAGGAACTCTGTTGTCCCCATCGAATTCAGCGCATTCCAGATCGACGTAACCTGGGACTCACTCAAATTGATCCCGGTCGTGTCACGAAGCCTCACCAACGACAGCGGACCCGCATTTGCGGGAAACGAGGTTGCCAAAACCGTCGCGACCGGCAAGCAAAGCAGAAACTTTCTCATGACCCGTCCCCTCACTTCGCCGTCGCCTCGATTACGTCCGCAAGGCCGTACGACTTTCCGGTCCACCCGAGGACAGCAAAGCCCTTGTCCGTGGCAACGACAATATCGTTACGGCCACCCCGCGAAATTCGAGCCACCTCAACGCCCCCGGTGCTCGAGGCTTCGAGGATCGGCGTCCAGGAATTGCCCGCCTTCTCGAGCAGTCTGACCGGACATCCTGCGGGGTTGCCGCAGACGACATCGCCCTTCATCCGCACCAACAGATGCTCACCCGATTGCGCGACCTTGGGGCGCGCATACTCAAAGGAAACGTTGGAGTCCGAATTGGATGCCAGCTTCACGGCTCCCTGGCCGAAGGCGGCTGCAATCGCGGCTGCTGACTCCTTCGGAACGGGCGCAAAGGAGACCTGCGTGCCGAAACTTCCGGCGGTTGGAGAATAGGCCTTGCCGTTCCACTTCCAGGTCATGCCGTCCGCGACAATGTCCGTAAAGTTCCACTTCGCACGGGGCTTATCGATCGAGAGTTCGTCGGTCGGCCGGTCGAATACGATGCCCCATTTTCGGTCGTTGTGGCGAATCACGACGGTTCGGCATTGGCTCGTTGCATTCCGACACGATCCGGAATGAACGAAGCGCGCGACGATTTCGGCAACGCCGTCGCCTTCGACGTCAACGACGGCAGTTTCTATTTTCACCCCGACCCGCTGGGCGATGTACTCGCGGAAGACGGCGTTCACCACCTTCCGCCCTTCGGCATCAGGCGACGGATCGAGCTTGATCGCAGCCGCGGCAGGAGAAGCCGCGGCTATTAGCGTGACGATGATGCCGACAGCAAGGCGTCTCATCTGAACAGGCTCCTGAGAGATGCGTCCGAAATCGCGCCTGCGGACGAAGAATACGGAACCCTGAAATCGACGACTTGGCCACCGAGATTGACGCCTGACAACAATTCACCGACCCGCAGTCCGGCGCCGCCCGCACCTCCGATTCCACTGCCGCCAATAAGCCCGTTGAAGATCTGACTGGCCTGCTGGCACGCGAGGTTTTTCACCATGCCCAGAATGTTGTCGAGGGACGGCGGCTTGAAGAAGATGTCGAGACCACCTCCCTTCATAAGGTTGTCCAGACAGGTCGTACTCGCGAAACTGCCCGGCCGACGCGAGAAGTTCTGATCGGCGAGATCGCTTTCTGCGGCGATGAAGGCCATACGCTGCTTATCGAGAGCTGCGGCGACACCCGGATCGCACGCATCCTGTGCAATCGCCTGGCCACTCCAAGCCAGCAGCGCCAAGGCGATCACGAATTTCGCACGTCTTGTCTTCCTCATCTCCCGCTGCCTCCCTGACGCATTTCCATCTCGGAAGTCACCTCAAAACCCGCCCCGGCAATCATCTCGATCGTCTCGACATCCGCGATCTGTCTCGCCGCCCGAATGCCCAGGACGGCGACGATGGCCCGGATATCCTCGGCGAAAACGGGTCCGGCTTTTCCGAGCACTCCATCCTCGCCCCCGTCCTCATCCGTCAAGATTTCGAAGGCCCCCGTGGAATGAGGGTAGGTTCGGCGGGCGAACCAAGCAAGGAATCGAACCCTCCGGGCGCGGCCCAGGGATAGGATCGAGTCCTGGTGTTTCTCGACAGCTGCGAGAACGTCGTCTGGCGCGGGGTCGTCCCCGAAATCACCGACCAATGCGGCGGCATTGCCGTCCTGATCCGGCGTAACCTCACCCAGAACCGATCTCAAATCGTCCGGTAGTAGGCGAAGCCATGATTGGACGGCGTTTTCGCGAAGGTCGATCATCTTGTTCCTTGCGCCTGCGGCAGGATTCATTCCCTTGGAACATTGAGCATCGTCGCGCCGCGACAGGCAAGTTTCCACGGAGGTTCGGGATGAGCATCAGGATCAACACAGTGACACCGGCGGTCGGCACATCCGTGAGCAGCGACCTCGCCGATGCGCGGGAGAAGGACTTTGCGGCGGCTGCGAAGCAAACAGCCGCGATCGCCGCGGCTCTCCAGTCGGCGCCCGCTCCGGCGCCGTCCGCACCCAGGCCCGAGCGCCAGGACAGGCTCGACAATATTCCGTCGTTCGCGCCGCCCCGCCTGCGCTTCGGCTGAATCCATTCGGGTGAGATCGAGTCCCTGTTGACACGAAAAGGATTCAAGACCGATCCTTTCATCCGAAATTGATCGGCAGAAGGATCCGTGCAGATGAGTGAACAGCAGAATGTCGCCGGCGATCAGCTACGCCAGTACATCGAGCGCATCGAGCGCCTCGAAGAGGAGAAGAAAGCGATCGCCGACGACATCAAGGACGTGTTCGCGGAGGCGAAGGGCAACGGCTTCGACGTGAAGGCGCTGAGAAAGATCATCTCGCTGCGCAAGATGGACAAGGACGAACGTCAGGAGCAGGAGGCGATCCTGGACCTCTACATGCAGGCGCTCGGCATGATCTGATCGGATCAGCCGATCAGCTTGTAGGGGACGTTGATAAATGGCTCGCCGGTGATCGTCGGCGGGCCATTTTTGTTGACGGTCATTACCCCAACACGAAGACTCTTCGGAGGGACCTTCTTCCACGCATCGAGACGGCCGACCGTGACGGGGATCCAGAGGCGCAATGGCACCGGATTCATTTCTGCGGAGCCCCTCACGCGCGCATCTTTGCAGGACAACGCGACCCAGTCGCTCCGCTTGTGATTGAAGATCATCGCAGCCGAAGTCCATGGGACGGATTCGATCACTTCGCGGTCATCTTCGAGACAGCACAACAGCGGTTCGTTCTTGTCGGTTACGGAAATACCGAACCGTTTTCCGCCGAGCGCTCCGAGCACCACATCGGTTCCTTCGCAACGAACAGCGCCCGCGCGAAGCAAGGCGGCATACCAAGCGATCAGAGGGTGCTCAATCATGCAGGAACTCCGATGGATTCATCGTTCGAGGTTGCGGCACGACCTCCCGCCTGTAAAGATTCCGGGAATGTCGGATCCGGTCGTCATCGCGGATCCGCACGGGAGCGAAGATGGCCACGAACACGCATTTGAAACTTGACGCATCGGGTGTCGCCGAGTCGATTTCCGGAAATCTCGGCCGTGATTTCAGGACAGTCGCCACCGACGGTTTTGTCCTGGTCGGCCATCCACGCTTCGGTCTTGCGGTCGTCATAGCCGGAGACGATGAGGAAACCGCGCGGTCTGCCGCCGCTGAAGTAGAACTGACTGCCTCATCGCTGGGAATACAACTCCGGTGCCGTCATTTCGGGGTGATCGAGGGTCAATCCGAAGCTCCCTGGATCCTGCCCCTCCCGGAAGCCTCCAAAGCTCTCGCGGACCAAATGAGCAGAACGGAAGGGGATCCCTCGATCCCTCAGGGCCATCTCGACGAAATCATGAATGCCGTCATCATGATCTCGTCGGCGAGTACGAAGGACGAACTGCCTCCCTCGGTCGTGAGAATGACGGAAGCCTGCATTGACCGCGCCCTGGACGGATCTTACGCGTGGGTCGCCGGGATAGAGATTGCGTCGGCCGACGTTGCAGGGCCTCGCTTCCTTCTTCCTGCAATTCTTGTGGCTGCCGCGGAGCGCTGGGCGCTTCCAGTCGCCGCATCCGGCGGAAAGGGTGGTTTTGAGATCGGCCTAGTTCAGGATGACGGCGCCGTTCTCGGTTATCGGGTCACCCACATTCGGGCTTCCGCACCTCTTCTTCTATTCCTGCCGATCGTTAGCCTTGTGAAGGGATCCTTCCGGAAGGGTGAATGCCACCTCGACGACGTGGTCAGGTCATTTGCCAGATTTCTGAGGAGGAACGGACTGAACTCAAGCGCGATAGAGGATGTGGACGTGAGAATCGTTGCGTCCGCATGAAAGGTTTCAAATGGGTCTGAATCTAAACGGGCTGAACAAAGGACGCAGAACTGACGATCTCGACGACCCACAGCGCGAGGAAGCGGCGTTCCGGACAAAGGTCGCTCTCCAACAGTTCATGAACCTAAATGGACCGCTCTTTGCCGCCCTCGCAAGGACACGGGCGACGGTCAATGACGTCGTAGGGGGAGATCTTCTTAAACTCGTTGCCTCGCAGGCCATGCGTCTTGCGGCCCTGGTCGCCGCAAAGACCACGGGAAAAGACATCAAGGAAGTCACCGCCGCTGATCTACGACCGTTCCGTTCGGCGGCCGCATCCTATGTGGCGTCCTGCTGGCAATCGAATCGCCCCCTCAACGTGGAGAGGGCGGCCGCAGAAATCGTTGGCGCGCTGGATCTTGCCGACAAGTCTTGGGATCACGACCCCTATCTGGACGACCGCATGAGCAATCACGCTTCGCTGATGATCACGGCGGCGAATGCGGCGACAACATTGGCATCCTCAGTCGAGAAGTACGATTTCCGCATGGGGCGCGCAGAAGTCCTCAGCCGCCTTGTTGCGGCGACGGCGGAAGCAGCCGCCAGAACCGCAAGGGAGATGCTCGGCGACAATGCAAGCGACAGCGATTTGAGAAACGTCACTCAGACAGCCGCTCGCAATTTCGCGTCGATCATGGAGTCCTGCTACGAACGCAAGGCCCGCGACGTCGTCAACCGTCTCAAATCGCTGCCTGAGGAAGAAAAGATCGCCTGGTACGCTTCGCATGATCCGCTCGGGGAAGTGCTCGCGGCCTTCCGTGAATGGACACTTTGCCTGGGCGGCTTTGCGATCGCTGCGACCCGTGAAATGGCCGGCAGAAAGGACGATCTGTCCTCGGGATCTTCTCCCGAACCGAGACGGAACGACTGAATCTGCATCTCAGTCGGTCTTTTTTTCGAGCTCGCTCGCCTGACTCGGCAACTTCCTACTTTCAGGACCGCTCGCGCAGGTTCACATCCTGGCCTCGCGATCTTTTCGGATCGCTTCGTTCGGCTCAGCATCGCACTGAGGAGTTTGCGATGCTGAGCGAAGCCGAATTCATCTTTCTGATGTCCGTGATTGCCGACGGGCTGACGTGGCGCGGCGATCAATTTGTCATCGCAGTGGTCACCCTCACAATGTTCGTCGCCGGTGCATCGATTGCGAGCTTTGCGGGCCTTGTTGCGTATCGGCTGCCTGGTATTCTTGGTTTTGAGGATTCCGACGTCGGAATCGTGTCTCCGCCGTCACATTGCGACGGATGTAGGCGACGATTGCGTACGCATGAGATTGTTCCGATCGCAGGCTGGATTCTGTGCCGCGGCCGTTGCAAGTGCGGTCACGCCATTCCAGTGGTCTTTCCTCTGGTCGAAGCGCTCGTCGGCTTCGGAAGCGTGGTGATCCCGCCCTATGTAGGCGATGCGTGGATCGGCCTTTTGCTTGTCATAGCCTTTTGGGTCTGCGTGCTCATTGCGTGGTGCGACATCCTGCATCACCTCATCCCGGAGGGGGCTAGCGTCCCCCTTCTTTTCGCCGGCCTTCTCATATCGCCGATCGAAGCTGATGCCTGGATGCGATCGGCCGGAGCGGCCGCGGCCGCCGCACTCCTATGGATCTCTTTCCTGATCGTCTCCAAGATCAGGAATATCGATGCGATGTCCGGCGGCGATATCGCGCTCGCCGCCGCTGCCGGCGCATGGCTTGGATTGGCGGCAACGCCCACCTTCCTAATTGGTGCCTGCCTCATCTTCATTGGCTACTCGGCTGCGCTTCGGCTGCGTGGGATCGAATGGGTTCCCATGGGTCCCGCTTTGGGATCATCCATGATTCTGACCATGCTCATGACGGTCCATGCCTGATCCAACTCCATGCTCAAGCGGTTTCTTGCGGAAAAGGAACGTAGAAATGCCCAAGGAGCGATAATGAGGGGCAGTCCACGTGATCCATCGAGCGTCGACGATCGAAGCAGGCAAGCGTCCTGACCGACACGGATAAAGGAATCCGGATCGTTCCATGGATACGTTGCGTGCAACGCTGAGGAGCTATCTGAAGGCCCCGGAAGACGGAAAGGCTTCGGGGTTCGCGATCGTTCTCTATGAGACTTCCGGAGGCCTCAGTCCGGCAAAAATGGGAGGTCCGTTCACACCGGGAGTAAAGCCCGGCGACTGGTTTATCGCGCGCGGCACCTGGCGGGAAAACGACTTCCGGGGACAAAAGGAAGAGATCTTCAACGCTAAAGTCATCAGGCCGGACCTGCCGGAAACGATTCAAGGTGTCAGGGAGCTTCTGTCCCGTACATTCGACGTGCGCCGTCACGGAATTGATGCGAAGGCCATCGCTCGATTCGTCGAACGATACGGGTCTGAGGCCGCGCGTCTCGTTGAACGCGATCCGATGCTGCTGATGGAGATGACCTCCGATCGGAAAACGTACGGTTCCGCCATCCTGAACGACTGGGGACGTCGTAATTCCGGTCGGCGAGCCGTCTCAATCATGGAATTAGCCGGGCTGCCTCCGCGCGCGATCGATGCCGTGCTCGAGGCGCACCGCGACGACACCTCGGCCGTGATCAATTCCAATCCCTATAAACTCGCACGCCTCCCTGAGGTCGGATTCGAGCATGCCGACCGCATCGGACGGCAACTCGGCATCCCGCACGATGATCCGCGCCGCGTCGAAGCGGCCGTTATCGATGCGGTGGCTGCGAAAGGGGGAGAAGGTCACACCTATACGCCGCTCTCCGATATTTCGGATGCCTTGCGTAAATTCAAGGTCGAACCGCAGGCGCTTCGTGTCCTGATCAGAACCTCTCAGAATCGCCATGACGACGGGGATGAGAGCCGGATCCACTTCGACATCGTCGATGGTGACGCCGTCGCCCAACATGACAGGCTCTGCGAGGCGGAGCGCGCCATCGCCATATCGATCGCGCGACTCATCGGGCGCCGGATCGATCCAGAGCAGCAGGACCACATCACCAAGGTTTCCGAACGCGTTCTTTCCTGGGATCGCTTCGCGCGTCTTGACGACGTCCAGAAAGAGGCTGTCGCCCAATCGGCACGGGAGAGGATATCGGTCCTGACAGGCGGCCCCGGCACCGGCAAATCGACGGTCACGGAAGCCATCGCCGAAATCGCAGCAGCTACCATCGACGGTCCCGTCATCCTCCTTGCCCCGACGGGAAAGGCTGCCCGTCGCCTTGCGGAAGCTACAGGTCGCTCGGCGCAGACGGTTCACAGAGGTCTCGATGCAAGATTGGAGGGCGGCCGCTCCTCCTTCGGTCACTGCGCGTCAAATCCATTGCCGTCAGGCTGCTTCGTGATCGTGGACGAAGCTTCGATGCTCGACGTCGAAACAACCGCCGCCTTGCTTGACGCGCTGCCGCCGGACGGACGCCTTCTACTCGTCGGAGATCGCTTTCAACTACCGAGTGTCGGTCCCGGCTACGTGCTTGGAGATCTGCTCGCGGCGCGTGCCTCGAATGGACTGACGATCCCCTCGTCAGAACTTGTCAACGTCTATCGGACAGATCGCAACTCATCGATCGCGAAAGGCGCCGTGATGGTGAAGAATGGCGAGATTCCGTTTTTGGACAACAAGGTCCGCGGCGGACTTGTCCTTTTCGAGCATAAAACGCCGCTGATTCTTGACAGGATCTCCGCGCTCGTGAACGGCCCAATCCGGAGACAACTCGGTCTCGATCCGCTCTCCGATGTCGCAATCCTTTGCCCTCAAGCACCGGGCCCGGCCGGAACCTGGGAAATCAATTCCCGCATGTCGAGGGAACTCAATCCGGACGGTGCCGTCATAAACGGCATCGCTCATGGTCCTAACGACAACTCCAAGATGCCGCTACTTCGGATCGGCGACCGCGTGATGCTCACGAAGAACGACCCGGACAATGACGTCATGAACGGTGACGTGGGCACTCTGGTGGATGTCTATGCTGCCAAGAGCGGGAGGGCACGGCGAATGCTCAAGGTGGCGTTCGATTCCGGCAAGATCGTAGACTTCCCGCTGTCGCGATGGCGGGATCTCATACCGGCCTATGCAATTACCGGACATAAGTCGCAAGGAAGCCAATATCCCTTGGTTATCCTGCCCTTGACCACCGCGCATTCGAAAATGCTGGAGCGCACGCTCATCTACACGGAATGGACCCGTGCGCAGGATTACCTGATGCTGGTGGGCGAACGCGAAGCCCTCGAAATGGCTGTCGACCGGGTGACGTCGTCCCGCCGACGCACGCGTCTGCGCGGCTTCCTGGAATCGGCGCTCGATGGATTGGATCTTCCGGCACCGCAACTTCAGACCCAAACATCCACGCCTCAGCGCATCCGTCCGCTCCGCCGACTTGTTCGCCCCACTGCGGAACGCGCTCCGGCTCCGTCGCTCTGAATGGGCGATCCTTGACCGCTCCGACCATGTTGCCGGAGCATTTCCGATAGATCGGCGCGTAGGCCGAGAAGTTTATTTTCGTTCCGGGAGACAGCATGTCGATCACGGGCATGATCTCTGCTGCAATGGGCGCTTACGGCGTAGGGACAAAGAAGGACATCTCCGCCTTCTGCTTCCTCGAAACGTCCGACGGCGCCGATATTCTCGTCGGCAAGGACGGTTCTCTTGCAACCGTGCTGCGGGTCGATGGCGTCAAGCAGGTCCTCGGGCGGGAAGAGCTCAACAAGATCATCGAAGACATGAACATGCGCATGTCTCCCTACCTGGTGAAGGAAGGGCATGCAATCCAGGTGTGGTTCGCGCGCGATCCTGACCTTTCCCACCAGTTGGTGCGAGATCTGATCGCGCCGGCACGACGGGTGGCGAACAAACTCAACCTCGATCTCGACGACTTATTCAACGAGCGTGAGCGTCATCTGCCGAAGTTCGTGACCTGGGAAGGGTTCTATATCGTTCTGTGGACCCGGCTCACCGTCTTCACCAAGAAGGAAATGGAAGCGGCCAAGCTCGAAATGGCGCCGCCCAAGATTTGGCCGACCATTTCGGACTCCCAGGATCCATTCCGCGTCGCCAAGGGATTGAAGGATCGGCATCGCTCTTTTGTGACAAGCTTTCTCGCCGACCTTAAGGACATTCACATTCGCGCCGAAGCAATGGAAGTCCACGAGGCGCTGAAGGCGATGAAATGGTCCGTCTATCCGGACCTGATCGGCTCCGACTGGCGAGCTCATCTGCCGGGCGACCCATTGCGCGAGCGGGTTCCTGAAATCAGCGACTACGACGCGTCCCACCTGCTGTGGCCGCGTATCGAGTCTCAACTGTTCGACCGGGAGGCCGAAGTCATCAATCCGCGCATCGTGCGCATCGGCAGTCAGTACTTCGCCGCCCTCGATATGGCGATCGGCCCTCAGGAAACGCTCCCGTTTTCATCGCTCTTGCAGCGCATGATCGAACTGGATGAGTTCCCGTGGCGTTGTTCGTTCCTGATCGAGGGGGAGGGTCTCAAGACCCTAAATGTGAAGGCGTTTCTTGCCTCGATTTTCCAGATCACGAATTCGGACAACAAGCAGATCCGGGAAGCGATCAAGGAACTGCACGACGCGAGGTCCGATGGCGTCACCGTCACAAGATTCCGAGTCTCCTTCGCGACATGGGCGCCGGTAGACGAGGGGGGTGTCCGTCTCATTGAGGAGCGGGCCAGCCGCCTACAAAGGGCTGTAGAAAGCTGGGGCTATTGCTCGGTGACACCCCTCGTCGGAGACCCCTTGGCCGGGGTCATGTCCAGCACCATCGGAATGAATGTTTCGCCGACCGCGCAGGCCGGGGCGGTTCCTCTGCCCGACGTGATCACGATGCTGCCCTGGAACCGGGATGCCAGTCCCTGGAGATTCGGATCGGTCCTGTTCCGCACACCCGACGGGCGGCCCTGGCCGTATCAGCCGGGGTCTTCGCTCCAGGACACGTTCATAGACCTGATCTTTGCGCCTCCAGGCAAGGGCAAGTCGGTCTACATGAACACGACGGCACTCGCACTCTGCCTGTCGCCGGCTTCCACCACCGGAACTGGCGGCGCCCAACTTCCGCGCATTGCCATTATCGACGTGGGTCCGTCGTCGTCCGGCCTCATTTCTCTCTTGCAGGAGGCTTTACCCCTCGATCGCAGGCACGAGGTCGCATACCACCGGTTGCGGATGACGACCGATCACGCGATCAATCCGTTCGACACGCAGCTCGGTTGCCGGACTCCCCTGCCGCTCGAGCGCGCCTTTCTGGTGAACTTTCTCACCACGCTCGGAACCGAACCCGGCGAAGAAAAGCCACCGGCAGGCCTCGCAGGCATCATCGGCGCGGCGATCGACGTCGTCTACGAGAAGTTGAGTGATCGTCACCGCAAGGGCGTTCCCAACCGATATAACCCCGGCGTTTCCAGAGCCGTCGACCGAGCCCTCGCCCAACACGGAATCCCGACCGAGAACGGAAAGACGTGCTGGTGGGAACTGGTCGACGAGCTCTTCAAGAGGGGCGACATTCATCACGCCATCCTTGCCCAGCGCCATGCCGTCCCACGACTCGAGAACCTGATGACGGTCTTGCGCGACGAGCAGGTGATGGACGTCCACGGCGAGGCGAAGATCGCGACCGGCGAAAAGGTTGTGGAGGTCTGCGCGCGGATGATCTCCTCGGCTATCCGCGAGTTTGCGATTCTCCAGCGCCCGACATCCTTCGATATCGGCGACGCGCGGGTTGTCGCCCTGGATCTGGACGAGGTCGCGCCGAAGGGTGGTGCTCAGGCCGATAAGCAGACGGCACTGATGTACATGCTCGCCCGCTTCGTGCTGGCCCGCGACTTCTATCTGAACAGGGACATCGTTCCCCTAATTCCCGAGGACTATCAGTCTTACCACATACCGCGCATCCGGCGGATCCGCGAAACTCCGAAGCGTCTCGTTTATGACGAGTTTCACCGCACCGCCAAAGCGGCGATGGTCCGGGCACAAGTTCTCGTCGACATGCGCGAGGGCCGCAAATGGGGTGTCCACATCGCGCTTGCTTCGCAGCTCCTCCAGGATTTCGACAAGGACATGGTAGACATGGCCTCCGGCATCTGGGTCATGGGTGTTGGTAACGAGCGCTCGGCCCTCGAGGCCGGGGAGATGTTTGGCCTGTCTCCGACGGCACTCGAGATCGTCCGCCGGGATCTCGGTGGTCCGAGCAAGAAGGGGGCACCGTTCCTTGCCATCCTCAATCTGAAGGAAGGAAAGCACGAACACCTTCTCTACAATACGCTGGGTCCGACAGAGATCTGGGCGTTCTCGACCACAGCAGAAGACGCTGCCCTGCGAACCCGCCTTTACGAAATCCTCGGTCCCGTAGAAGCGCGCAAGCGCTTATCGCAGCGGTTCCCGTCCGGATCCGCCAAGCCGGAGATCGAGCGGCGAATCGCACTTGCAATGGAGCAGGGTAGCAAATCCGACCGTGAGGCCGAGGAGGGCATAATCGAGCAGCTCGTGTCGGAATTGGCCGGACCTGCGGCACAGGCATCCGCAAAGGCAACGGCGCGGGGATAAGCCGAAAACCAGGTCGTGTGGGGTCGATCATGGCGAGGCTGAACAAGGAACAGGCCGCAGCAGCCTCCCACTCGAGAGGCCACGCGATCGTTCTTGCAGGTCCAGGAACCGGAAAGACGACGACGCTTGTCGCCCGCCACGTATTCCTCACCAAAACGGGTACCGACGCAGGGGCAATCGTCGTCGTTACCTTCACCAACAAGGCGGCGGACGAACTCAGAATGCGCCTTGGAAGCCGGGCGCCGAGCGATGCGTGGATCGGGACATTTCATGCAATCTGCGCACGGCTTCTGAAGCGGTTTCATCGGGAGGCCGGGCTTCGTCGGACATTCAAGATCCTTGATCCTCAGGGACAAAGACAGGTGCTTCTGGATCTGGGCATCCGCTGGGACAACGAGGACGGTGAACTCACGGACATCATCGGTCGCTGGAAGGATTCCCTCATCAGTCCTGACGAGGCGTCTGCTAGGGCCAACCAATTAGGAGACGGATCGACACCGCTTCGTCTCGCGGCCGATCATTATGCGTCCTACGAAGAAGAGCTTCATCGACGGGGTGATCTCGATTTCGCAGATCTGGTGAGCAAAGCAGTCGGACTGATCCGCTCATCTGACAAGGTGGGGGCCTTCGTCGGATCCCGCTTCCGCCACGTGCTGGTGGACGAGTTCCAAGACGTCAACCTTGTGCAAGCGGAACTGCTTTCGGCTCTGGCCGCACAAGGTGCCGCGATATGGGCCGTCGCTGACGACGATCAGGCGCTTTACGGCTGGCGCGGAGGCGATGTACGGCTGACCGTCAATTTTGCCGACCGGTTCCGGGGCGCCGCCGGCTACAAACTCATCGAGAACTATCGGAGCGATCCGGCGATTTTGGCCGCAGCAAACACGTTGATCGCCCGAAACAGGATGCGGGTTCGCAAGGCCCTGAAACCTACGCGCCCGCATGTTCGGGGCAATCTGGTGAACATGCGCTCATTCCCCAACGAGCGGGAAGAGGCAGGCTGGATCGCCCGATCGATCCTCCATGACATCGACGCCGGAAGAACGCCGAAGAGCATCGCAATCCTGTTCCGCACGGCTTCTGTCACGCCGTTTCTTCAACAAGAATTGGAAAAGAACCGGGTTCCCTTTGCGCTGAGCGGCGCGGCCAACTTCTGGGATATGCCGGAGGTGAGAGCCGTTGCTGATCTGCTTCTCGAGATCGCGCGTGGAATTCCGGGAGCGATCGCTGCCAAGTCCAGGACCGCCAGGGATCTGGTTGCCACCATGAAAGGATCGCCCCCATCGGAGGCAGCTCTGGCCGCCGGCCGTGCTATCGCCGCCCATCCGCCGCCCGGAAGTTCCGGCGAAAGGGCCGCCTCATGGGCGGATTCGGCCGAAGCCGCAGCAGCAATCGCCATCAGGCACGCCAGCGCGGAGTCATTCTCCCAGTTCGTGGAAACGATGCGGGCCAAATCGATGATCGAAGAGGAAGACGCGGTCGCAGTGAGCACCATCCATTCGGCAAAGGGACTCGAATGGGATCGTGTTTTCATAGCCGGCTGCGACGCGTCCTTGATGCCTCACCGCCGCTCGGCTGATATCGAGGAGGAAAGACGCCTGCTTTATGTCGGCCTGACGCGATCCCGGGGATCGGTCGAGATCACCACCGCGCGTACCCGTTTCGGCAGAAGCCAGACACCTTCGCCCTTCCTGGCCGAGCTCGCGGCATCTCCCGGTGGAGCCGCCGTGTGGGTCGGCGAGGCTCCATCGACGATCCCGAAAACAACTGAATCCGTGGAAAGGACGGCTCTCCGGTCCTCACATCAAAGCTCCGTTCCTGGGGGGCCACGTATCTTCCGCAGAAGGGGAGGGCGCAGCCTCATTGGGCCGGAGGACGAGTGAAATCTGCCGTCCGAATGGATTCAAGAGGACCGCCCGATCCATTTTTATAGAATTCAAGACATAAACATCAGATGATCGGCTTGACCCGCAAGGAGTCAGTCCCTATCAGGGCTTGGTGTTTTCGGAGGACCGAATGACGGAATGGACGGAAATCGACGGGCGCAGGTCAATCAAAGGGAAATTCTGGTCCATTCGACCCGACGTCGACCACGTTACACCTGACGGAATCCATCCGGCCGCAGCCCGTCTTGCCGCCGCGCGCGGTTTCGATCCAAACACGTTCTTCTCGCCGAGCCTAAGGGACGCGATGCCGGACCCCCATTCGCTCAAGGGAATGGAAGAGGCGATCGAGCGCTTCTGCGAGGCCGTCCGCAGCGGCCGACGGATCGCCATCTATGGTGACTATGACGTCGACGGCGCGACATCGACGGCGCTCGTCCTGCGCTGGCTCCAGGCGATGGGCGTGGAGACGGTGTTCTATATTCCAGACCGTCTGAAAGAAGGCTACGGCCCCAACGCGGATGCAATCCGAAGGCTCCACGAGGAGGAGGGGATCGAGTTCCTCCTGGTTCTCGACAGCGGCACCACCGCCCACGAACCGCTTGGCGTCGCAGCTTCTCTTGGCATGGAGATCGTGATCATCGATCACCATGAGCCGGACGATCGCCAGCCGCCTGGCACCCTCGTGAATCCGAAGCGGCAGGATGAGGATCGCAGGCTCGACTATCTCTGCACTGCCGGTCTCGCCTTCCTGTTCCTTGTTGGCGTGCAGCGGCGCATGCGGGAGACCGGTTTTTTCAACGACGAGCGCCCTGCTGTCGATCTCAGGGAATGGCTGGGGATTGTGGCCCTCGGGACGATCGCGGATGTCGTTCCCCTGCGCGGGCTCAATCGAGCCTACGTAGCTCTCGGGCTACCCAGGATGGGGGAGGTGCTCGGACTGCGTCTTCTAAGCCTTGCTGCGGGTGAGGAGAATTTTACGACGCAGACCTGTGGCTTCGTATTTGGACCCTGTATCAACGCATCCGGCCGGATCGGCGACACCAGGCTTGGAACGATCCTGCTCGCGACGGACGATCAGGAAACGGCCGAAAACATCGCCCGTACGCTGGTCGAAACAAACAGGGAGCGGCAGGAACTCCAGCGCAAGATCGTAGACGATGCCTTAGATCGTGCGCGATCAATGGAAAGCGATCCGGTTATCGTCATGGGCGACGAAAGCTGGCACCCCGGCGTGGTCGGACTGGTGGCGTCGAGGGTCAAGGATCTGATGGACAGGCCCGCGGTGATCATCGGCGCCGGCGGAACGGCCTCCTGCCGCTCCGTCGACGGCTTCGATATCGGTCAGGCAGTCATCGCCGCGCGTGAAGCGGGCCTCCTCGTCAAGGGCGGTGGCCATGCGGCAGCTGCCGGATTGACCGTGGAACCGCATCGTGTGGACGACCTTCGTCGTTTCCTGGGAGAACGGGCGAAAGGGTTTGTGCACCCTCCGGTGGTCGTCGACCTTGCCGTGCCGTGCGGAGAACTCACACCCGACCTGATCGATGCGTTGGATCGGATGCAGCCGTTCGGAGTCGGAAACCAGAAGCCGAGGATCGCGCTGACACGCGGATGGGTGAAGCGCTCAAGGGTCCTGAAGGAAGCGCACCTCAAGCTTATCCTTACAGGCCCCAGCGGCGAGACTGAGGCCATGCTCTGGAAGGCCATCGGGACGCCGCTCGGCGACGCCCTGGTCGGAACGGAGGGGCGCTATGTGGACATTCTCGGGACGGCCAAGATCGACGAATATGGCGGCCGGAGACGTGCGACGCTTGTGATCGAGGATGCCATCCTCGGCGCTCCTCTCTCCGAGGAACTCGCCGCCTGATCGCGCTCCGGATGACGGCAACAGTCGAGGCCGCTTCCCACCAGCCAGCCGATTGCATCGAGCAGGTCCAGAGCACGGTCTATGGCTAGAGAATATTGAGAGGCATCGATGTGCTTTCTGTAGACCTGAGAATTGTGCTCGAAAAAGTCTGGCATCCCCGGTCTCCAGCGCCCAACATTCAGATTGGATGGTCGTAGTAACTGAGCGATCCTCTTGCAAAGCCACATGCGCCTGGTCCATTAACGTCGAATCCAAACGCCATGATAATGGCTCTCGCATCTCCTGCGATCTAAATTCGCTACGGCTTACGCGCCGCGCGACGCCTCGCATATCCATACAAGCCCGAGTGCGGCGAGCACTGGGGTGCCGATGATCTCGAACATATCGCCGTCGATTTCGGCCGTATCGCCCGAAGCTGGCGACGCAAACGTCGGATAGGCACCGACATATCCGGCAATCAGGACGTACTCGTGCCGTGTTTACGGCCCACCCCAAGACGCCATCTCAGTCATTATCCGTCGACGAGCAACTACGACAATCGCCCGTGATCGAAACAATCAAGGTCAGATCACGGCGCGTGGGCTGCATTCGTCCGTTTCGGCCAATGTGAGAAAGCCATCGAAATCCCGCTTCTCCACGGCTTCGGCGAATTTGTCGATCGTATGGATGTTCATGCGGTAGGTGGCTTCCCACATACGGCGCCTCAACTTCTCCAATTCAGAGGCGTCGAGTCCGCTCCGATTTCTGGCCCTGATCGCACCGTTGATCACTCTGATCCGTCCCTCGACGATGTTGAGGAGCTTTCGCAGACGCTTCACACTAACTGCATGCTTGGACGGCTCAGAAGACGGATCGACGGGTTCGATTTTGTTGGCCGGATGCGATTTGTATCGATCTGGAAGTTCGTGGACATCGAATGCGAAGAGTGTTACGTCGATGTCGACGTCTCCGAACTTCCATTTATCATCAGCGACACACAGCACCCGCAGATTGGTTTTCCTGGCAATATCGGCCGCCACATCCTGCCAATTGACGTGCCCGACTTTGCTCGGCGTAAACCGCTTTATGACGATGACACCTGGAGCGCGCCGTCTGTCCGAGACGAAAACAGGAAATTTTCCGATGTAATCGAGAAGGACCGCCTGAACGTTCGAATGCGTTTGCGAAAACTTCCCACGAGTCCAAATCATGGGTCACCTCGTGCCGACCTCGCGCCGTGAAAGCAGGCACATCGCTCCCGCACAAATCTCACTTACCGTGTCGAGATCGGACGCTCTGTCGCATCCGGTTCGACCAAACTGATCTTGTTTCGGTTGTCGTTTCGGTACTCATCCGACAGATCAGGGACGTCGAAAGCGATGAATGTTGCTTTTTCGTCGCAACGGTCGTCAAACCCCCAGTGACAGTCCGCGATGCAGACAACTGCGAGCCCGGTTTCGTTGGCAAGCAAAGATGCAACGTTCTGCCATTCGATCGGTATCGTCGCGTAGCCGTCGATACGTTCGATTGCCACGACGCCGGGCGTTCTGGATTCGAACACCGCCACCCAATCTCCGGTCAGATCTCGGATAACTTCACGAACCTTCGCTTCGACGGCATTCCGGTCAAAGAATTGCTGCTCGCTCATGATGTTCCTCACTCATGATGTTCCTCACTGAACCTGTGATGGATGGTCCAATGAGACGACGCCAGCAACAAGCGGAGATGAGAACCGGATCATGCGATCAGATACCGCCAGGCGCAGGACCAGCTTCGAGCGCTTCCGAAAGTTCCGTCAACCGGAATACGAGCGGACCATGTCAGCGCCCGTTCCATCCGCATTCCGTGATCGTACCTCGGGAGCGGATCGGCAGACCGCCTTCCGTTTCAGTCAGCATGACCTCGATGACCTGGCAGCACCCTCTCGGCTGGGCCGGAAGGGCGACCCCGTAGCTTCCGTCCGATGAGCGCCAGCGTCCCTCAAGTCCGGCAACCGACGATCTGAGAGCTTGGTCAAAGGAATCGCGGTCTTCCGGCCTAACCCAGCGGTCGGCCCATCCGTAATCGGTTTCCACCGCCGCAGCATAAGGCCTCGTGAGGACGCCCTGCGCGCGCTCTTTAGGCGGAAAACGCCATGCAGTCTTGCCTTTCCATCGCCCTTGCCGCGGCGCCGATGAACTTGCGTAGCTCCTCCATCCGTCAACTGAGGAGTGCCCTGAGAGGGGAGGAAGATCCGACATTTCAACGGCAGCCGGATGAGGAACGAGACTCTCGACGGAAGGCTCGTCTGACGGCTTGCTCGCGCAGGCCGCAAGCAGGGCTGCTGCCAACAAGGCAGCGACGTGTCGGACGCTCATGGAAAGTCCTCTCGATGAACGCGTGCAACTCACGGAGCGAACCGGGCCGGATCTTCGGTGTGGAAGGACCAATCGTCGGGATCCGCCCAGGCGGCTGCCTCAGGATCGCCTTCGGATTTCCGGATGCGGAGTTCCTCGATGATGCGCTCCGCCTGCTGCCGCACGAGATCCGCAACGCTCTCGAGGATTTTTCCTGGAATGCGGACCCCGAGCAGGGCGAGGTCACCTGGGCAGGACATGGCGAATGCAGGGTCCTTCCTGACCGCAGCCAGAACCTCTCGTTCGGCGTCAGCCGCCCTGCGGCCGGGCTTTCCGATCAGCCCCATGGCGCGATGAAGGGCAATTCCAAGCGGCGTCGACGGAGTCGGCCCCGGTACGGCTTCCGTTTCGTCTGCGGGTTGGCGTGTCACAGGCCGACGACCCCGCTTCACTGAGATACCGTGTTCCCCGAGACTTCTCAGAATTGAGTCCTCAGGGTGAATACAGCGTCTCAGATCGGCGGCGGCCCGATCAAGAACTTCCTCGCGCAGGTGCGCCGGCACCGCCGCCCAGATCTCATCGCAGACGCTCGGCGGCCGCTCTGGACCTGTCACCGCAGCGCCTGATGTCTCCTGTTGGATTTCCGCCGGACGGGGTTCAACCGGATCGGTCAAGGGATCCTGAGACCACGCGGTCGGACGACGGGCGGCCGGACGCACTCCCCGAAGCGGACGCACCGAACCGCCGGCCACCCGAACCGTTCCTGAAATCGCCATCGACAATCGCCACAAACCGCTGAAGGATTGAATCCTTCATTGACACCACCCGTCCGGCATCGCATGAAGTTCCGCTGAATTCAAGGGGCAGGAATGGGCGCCGAAACCTCCGGCACGGATTTCAAGGATCTTCTGGCATCGGTCCTGCCCGGCGCCGTGATCACTCCCCGTGCCAGCAGCGATCCTGATGGCTCGGTCATCGAGCACATGTACAAACAACGGGAATCCGTCTTCGGGGCGGTCGCCCGTGACATGGTCACAGCCGGGTGGAGCGTGTTCCCGCAGGAACTCGACGGAAGGCGTCGCCCCGGCACGGTCAACGGGGAGATGATCAAGTGGTCGGAAGAGCATCAGCTCGCCACCCGGCGACCCGCGCCGGCCGTTCTCGACCAGTGGTGCTCTCAGTGTGCACACCTTAACGTCGCCGTTGTTCTCGGCCCGGCGAGTGGACACACGTTCGTCATTGACGTCGACGTCACCGAGGAGGAACTGAGCGCCAAGATCCAGGAGATTGCGGCGCAAATGCTGGGCGAAACACCCCTCCGGCGCGTCGGCAACTGGCCGAAGATCGCTTTGGTCTATCGCCATGCGCCGGACGACGAAGTGCGTGGGCGATCGCCGAAATTCGCGACCTACGACGGCGCCGGAAACGTGATCAAAGGCGACCAGGGCCTGGAAATCATCTCGTCAGGCCAGGCCATGACCTTTTACGGGAAGCACCACCGCACAGGCCGGTACTTCCATTGGCTCGAGGGGCCGCCCCATGTGCTGGGTCCTGAGAAAGCGCCGCTCGTCACGTCCAAGCAGATCGATGACTTCCTCGATGCCGTCGACAGCATCCGACCGTTCCACAGAGCGACCACGTTCGAGACGTCGGCGATTGAGTGGGAATGGGACGAGAATGCGAAAATTCACGTCCCTCGGGTGAAGGCCTCCGGCGCCGCCACCAACTGGGTCGAGAACGAGGAAGGCATCGTCGTCGACGGGCGCGAGAACTATCTCAACTTACTCGTCCACCGAATTGTCACCGCCAACCAGCGTCTGGCTGCCGACCCTGTGAATGGCGTGCGGATGCTGGTGAAGGTCACACTCGACCGCTTCGCGGCGACGGCCGAGATGAGCGGACGGTGGCGCGGCCGCTCGCTTGAACGCGAAATCAAGAGCAAGGTCGAGCGGACCGCAGCGAAGGTCCGTGAAGGGCGTCTCAAGGCTTGGGAGCCGGGCGTCGATGCGGAGGGTCGCTACCTTCCCTCGATGCAGCCTAACTTTGTGCCGCATCAACCGCGAAAGCCCGACCGCGAATCGCTCGATTTTCTGCCGCCATTCGTCAACATACAGGCTGCGAGTTTCGATCCCAAAAACCCGAAGCAGCGGCGCCCGATCCGGTGCCGCATCATCGCGCCGGAGGACGGGGCAGAGCAAAAGCGGGCGATCCGGACCGACAGGGCGGACGTCGCTAGAAGCGTGTCAGAAGGCCTCGAGAACGCCTTCAGGGCTTTCTGGGACGAGGTTTATGCCGAAACCGTCCGCTCTCCACGGATCCATATTCTGAAAGCGCCGACCGGCGCCGGGAAGACGTCCAAGGGCATTCAGTTCATCGCTACGGACCCGCGCACCAAAGAGAACTATGCGATCCACGATGAGGAAGGAGCGGTGGTTCACGAGGGCCGCGCGCCGATCGTGTTTCTGCTTCCGACCTACGCCAATATCGACGAACTGCGCGCCAGGGCGGAGGTTCTCAACCTTGACCCCTCGCTTCCTGACAACGAATTGCGCGCGCAAGCTGCGGAAATGAACCTCATTCACGAGGACGAGCTCGAGGACAAGCTGGCCGAACTGCGCCGGGATGCGCGACGCGCAGGCCTGCGTACCATGGTCTATCGGGGCAAGATCAAAGCCGGCTGCAAGATGGCCGAGAAGGTCAAACTCGCCATGGAGGCGGGCCTCGGAACATCCGGATTCTGCAAGGCTGAAGTTCCGACCGACCGCACCGACGAGAACGGCAAAACGATCATGGAAGAGAAGTTTTGCCCATACTACGGAGAGTGCGAGGCCATCCGTCAGAAGGAAGAAATATCGCAGTCCCATGTGGTCTTCGCACCGCATGCGTTCCTGTCGCTTCAGATTCCTGAAGAACTCAAGCATGTGAGAGCGGTGGTCGCAGACGAGCGCATTCATCACCTCTTCCTGCACACGACCACGTTCAAGCTCTCCTCTCTGTTCTGGCCCCGAAAGCCTCCCAAGCTGACGAAGGCAGAGAAGGAAGAAGGCGTTCGCCCCGAGGAAATCGCTCAGGCACGCCAGGAAGCGGTCAACATCGTCAATATGGCATTCGTGCGCGAACGCACGCCGCAGGCTCAATGCCCGGTGGAGGCGCTCGCCCGCTGCAAGGAAACCGACAACGACGGAACGCCGAGCGCCGTCCGATGGGTGAAGGCTGCAATCCGCATGTGTCAGGCCTCCATCCAGCGAGACGGCAGCATCACGCCTGATCTCACGCTCGAACAGGTCAAGGAGATCTGCGCGCAGCCAACGGGTCAGCAGGTGCGGGAAGAACTCCGCTTCTGGAAGATCGTTCTGGAGCGCCTTGAACAGCGCATCTCAGAGATCCAGCACGAGAAACTCGCTGCGGAGACGGGCACCACTCCGCTTCCGAGGCGGAGCAAGGGCGACCGGGAATACAGGATCCAGCGGCTCAACGACGTTCCCGGTCTCGATCCCGAAGACCCCGGCAATATCAGCATCAGGATCTCATGGCGCGAACAGCCGAATTGGATCGATCGGCCGCTGCTGCTGCTCGATGCTTCGGCGGCTCCCGAAATGATCAGCAAGATCTGGTCCGGCAAGGAGGTCGTCGTCCATGATATCCCGGCGCAGCTGAACGTCAGGATCGTCGGCATCGTTGATAGAACCTATTCCAACGCTTCGGTTGTCGCATCCCCCAATGCGAGTCCGAAAGACAAGCATGTGTCGGCCCAGCTCCTGAACAAGATCAGGAAGGTCATCACGATGCTCTCAGGGCTATACGGATGGGGGCGGGTCGTCGCAGGCGGCTCAATCCTGGTCCGGCGAGCGGTCAACAGCGAATGGGAGGGGCCGCACAACGTCGACTGGTGTCATTTCGGGGCGATGCGAGGTCTGGACTTCGCCAAGCACCACGCTGCGGCAATCTCGGTCGGACGCATGGAACTGCCGATCAGGACGATCGACGGCCTCGTCGCTGCTCTGACCTATGACGACGACGAGCCGGAAAATCCCTACGACCTTCTAGGAACGGGACTGGGGCCCGACAATCAGCCCCTGCGCATTCCCATGGGGGTTCAAAGGATTCGGATGCGGTCCGGCCACGATCTCGAGATGCTCGTTCCGACCTTCCCCGGCCGGTGGGGCAGGATGATCCAGAGGCAGTACCGCGAGGAAGAGCTCCTCCAGTTCCTCGGTCGCTTGCGTCCGGTCTACCGGGAAGGCGATCCGCCTGTCTGGTACAGCCTTTCATCGGTGATCCCGGAAGACGTCGTCGTCGACGACCTCCTGATGATCGACGACCTGATCATGGGTAAGCCGCTGCGCGACATTCGCCTGTGGGAGGTCATGCGCCGCTCGCGGGGCGTGTTCGACACCGAACTGGCGATGAAGCTCTGCGACGACCTCTATCCGTCTAAGCGGGCGGTGGTCGAGGACATGAAGGCGATCGGCCTCGATCCCGAGAGCGGCTCGGCGAAGGGACGGATGTCGTGGGGCATCGTCGCCGTCGCGTGGCGTGCCGCCGGAGGTCGGTCCGGCACGGCCTTCGTCAGGGCGGATATCGCCGATCCCGAGGAAACGTTGCGCAACGCTTACGCCGAATTCCTGGGGATCGAGATCCTCACTGCCGAGAGAATCTCGCAATCCCGCGGGCACACCATGGCCAGGGGTCGTGCTCCCGATAAAATCGAGGAGGAAATCGGGACCCCCGAGGACCGGAGGCGTGCCGAGGCTGAACTTGCACGCGAGGTCGACCGATCCGTTCTCGCGACGATTGCGGCCAAGGACCTGGAACATCTTCGGGACAAGCGCGACCGGCCGGTCCCCCTGTTGATCCCCGTTTCAACAGACGAGGAGGAAAGCGGGGCGGGAGGAGTTATTCGCCAGGAATACCTGCAAGCGGAAGAATTGCGCGCAAAGGTTGTTGTAGAGCGCCTGTGGAGCCGTCTCATGAAGCGGGACGAGACCGCGCAGGTCATCAACCTGTCGGCCCTCCCCAGTGCGGACGTCAGAGGACAAGACTACAGCGCGGCCGCAGACCACGTGCTGGACGGCGATCTCGCGGTTCCTGACCTCGATGAAGTCGACCACCTCATCCCATGGTGAGGCTCAGGCGCGCTTGTAGGTCCATTTTTCCGTCGCGTGGACGAGATCCAGGTTCTGTTTGCGTTCCTCTTCCGGCCGCCCCTGGCGGTACCGCACGGCCCGGTAGGCAAGATCGGGTTCGAGATAGCTCAGCCTGATTTCCAGCCCGCTTTCGAGGTCGCGCCGCTCCAGAACCTTGAACGGCCAGGCGTGGACCGGGCCGTTCTTCACATGCGGATCGGCCACCTTGAGGAAGGCATGGTCGGCATAGACGAACTTGCCGGCAATGAGGTCCATGGCATCCCCCTCCGGCGGGGAAATCGGGACAATGCCCCGGATCGTCCGCCCCTCCAGATGTTCGACATATGAGATGAACAAATCCCGGTCTTCCTTGACGACCCGCTCGAGAACGGGGCGAACCACCGACGAAGTGCAGGATGCGGCCGGAAGAAGCCAAGTTTCTTTGTCCTGCTTGCCGTTGTCGACCTGCTTAAGAGCGTAGTGCGATGGATGACCGGGAGGGAGCATGATCCGGATCCCTCCCCATCCAACTTTCACCTCGAACCTTCGTGTGGAGCAGGCGAAGGCACCGAACTTCTCGACCGCGGCTTGCCAGCCGGGCGGGGCCTTCTTCCTGAGAATGTCCTCGATGCGCCGGACGATTTCGTTTTCAGGGATTCGCGCCCAGCGCGTTTCTACCCGCCAGCAAAACCGCTGCGGCATCCAGCGCGCCTTCATTTCCTTCAGGGCGGTCTTCAATTCGTCATATCCGCGCGGGAAAGCCACTTCGACCGCACCGGCGTCTACGAATGCCCTGACTGTTCCGAAATCAACGGTCGGCATAATCGGATTCTAGGATCTTCCGGATGGAATCCACCAGCCAAAGGATTCATTATCGAATCCTTCTTGACCCCACCCGAACCTTGTGATCTTGTGACGCCCCGAAATCGGAACCTTTCCTGAAGGCGCCAGCAAGCGGACCAAGCGAGATGGACGGCAAGAAAATCTGCACGATCGTCGGATCCGACAAGGGCGGGGTTGGCAAGTCCATGATCTCGCTCGTCATGACGCTCGTTTTCGACAATGCGGGCGAGCCGCTGTCGGTGGTCGAGATCGACAATCAGCGCAAGCTCACCACCGTCCTGGGCCAGAACCGCGTCGACGTCTCCATCGCGGCCGCCCCGGATCTCGCCGAGATCCGTCGCAATCGTCACGCGGCCGAGTTTCTGTACAACAAGGTCTACGTCGAGTGGGCGCGTCGGAATTCTGTGACGGACCTCGGAGCGAACGTCACGACCTCGCTGATGTCCTGGTTCCGCGAATGCGATATCTGCGAGCTCGCGGCTGAAGACGACATTCACTTCCGCTTCGTGGCTTGCGCATCACCGGATGAGCAGGCCATCAAGTCAGCGGTCTCGGCTATTGAGAGCGCTTCCGTACTCGGTCCCTCAGCCGAGCATTTCGTGGTTCTGAACGATCTGTCTGGAAGCTCGGGCTTCTCGCCCTTCGAACAGCATCCGTCCTACCTCGACCTTCTGGATCTACGCCGGAAAGGCATCGTTAAAATCATTGAAATTCCCTACTGCGACAGCCTCCTCCTTGATTACGGCAAGGCGCGCGGCCTCAATCCGTTGCAGGCGGTCCGACACTACGAGGACATCGCCACCGACGCCGGTCTCGACGCCGTGACGGCGCGAATCCACAAGAAGAAGATGATGAAGTGGCTGCGCGACGTTCAGAATGCGTTGACGCCTCTCCTGATTGTCGAGCAGCCTGCTCCCCATCATGGGCCCGAAGCTGCGGCCAACATCCGTTGAAAGCATCATGGCCCGCACTCTGATTTCCGACGACGATCTCGCCGAAGTGGAAGCGGAGATCCGCCTCCTTCAGAGTCGTTTACCCCATCCCCGCAATACCTATCCATCGAAGAAGACGGAACCACCGGCTATCTTCATCGGGAACAGGCCGGGGAGCACCAAAGGGCGCGTCATTCCGGAATTGTCACAAGAGAGCGAACCGCCCATCCCTTCGTTTCTGCTGCGCAAGGCTGATACCTCCATCAGCGATGCGGATACGATGACGCTTCCTGGATGGCGTCCGGAGCGTCACCTGGGTATCATCGTTCTTCTGACTGCATTGTTCCTTCAGACGATCATCGGCTGGAACGAAACCTGGATCGGTGTGGTGGCCGCTCCCGCCGCCGTTTGGTTCGGGCTGCTGCCGCTCTCCTACAGAGATGCCGATTACGTCGGATGGAGCTTGGTTCTCAAGGTGCTGAGCTGGCCCCAGATCATAGCGCTTGTGTTCTACGGCCTTTGGACACTCGTTCCTGATGCCCAGAACCCGCTCCTTGGCCCCTGTGGATTTTTCCTGCTCGGGGCGACGTTCGTCATGACGGCAACCAGAGTGTTGTCCGACTAGGACCGGGGACTTTCCCGTTTCGGCAAATCTGACTGCCTCCGCGGCTGACATGACGCAGCGTACGGCCTAGTGTCGCAAGGTAAACCGACGGGGACTGCGATCCCCAAAGGCTACGGAGAGGAAGGTCTCGCCGTAACGACGGCCGAATCCTGTCTAGGGCGGCCAATCCTTCATCGCGATTTCGGACTCTTGTGACAGGTCTCGACGGCCTGGATTTGGGGCGTCACAAAAGTCCGAACGCAAGACTTTGAGATCGAGGCGAACCAGCTCGGCGCGGGCGGGCGCCGTGTCACAAGGTTCCGAACCCGTGATCGACCGACAGCATTGCAGCCTTTAAGGTCACAGGACTGCGATCCCCTTGGGGTGCCCGTCACAAGATTCCGATTGCCGGCAAAACAAAAGCTGAGCGCAGCCATCGCCAGGATGACGGCGATAGAGGCGTCACGAGATTCCGGTGGAGAAACCAGCAGGCGCTGTCACCAAGTTCGCCGTGTCACCAGATTCCGACATCTGGAAGGCGTCACAAGAGTACACGGTCGCGCAACCGCATGCCGCGAGATCCCCCGTTCAGTACTTTACGCGAACGACGATACGGAATTACGCCGGAATATCAGCGGAAGAGGCAGAGACCTCGATGACCTGCGACGGAATGATCTCTCGGCCCTGCTCAGAGGGGAGCAACACCTGATACAAGTTACGAGGTTGCACCGCCGGTTTTGACGGAAGCAGGTACAATCCTTCGTCCGTCATTTCAATCTTCGCGTCCTTATAGACAGAAAGCGCTTGGTCGAGCGCGAGCTTAAAGCGCCATTTGAACTGACGGAAATTTTGGTATCCGTGGCCAAATTGGGCGGAAAGAGCCTCCCAAGGGACGAGAGTTCTTTTCTCGAGGCGATGCAGCCGATAGCAAAGCCAAACGTAAACATCGATCGCGTGCGACTTGCTCTGAAGGACCCGGATCGCGGCTCCGTCGCACGGAACGGGGTGCTCAAGGAGGGCTTGGTAGAAACCGTCGCTGAGCTGGGCGGTCTCTTCCCAATAGGTGCCTTCCTTGCCCGCCGGCGGGATGATCATTTGTCCGACGATGTTCTCGCGCCGAAACCCGCTGTATCCGCTTTCAGACACCCAGCCGACGGTGAGCCGACATGCCGAGAGGCGTCTTGCCTGCTCGCGGACCTGCTCGAAATTCCGGCCTCCGGTCGAGATGTTCATATTCCGCATCCAGCGGGTCATGGTCGAGCCGAGGTGGACGATAGGGGATCGGGTTCTTATCGCCTCGGTTTGCAGGTAGAACATGATCAACCGGGCGCGGCTTCCATAGGGAACCCCGTACCGGATGGCCTCGCCGTTGTGCAGGACAGCCCCAGGTTCGACGAGAAGCGTGAGGCGGCCGTTTTCGCGCTTCCAGAGCTTGTCGTCGTCGATGCGCTTGTGCGGGAGCATCGTCATCGCGAAGCCGGAATACGTGTAGTAGATCGAGCGCATCTCGACCGACAGATATTCGTCGATCAGATCCACGATCTCCCGTTCGTGCTTGGTCTCGGTCATCTTCCGCGCCGCGGCGGGGCCGAGGTCGAACGCCAACTGATGGATATTCCGCATCTTCCGCATCGGTGCCCTCCGACCGCCGGTATAGCAACGGACCAGATCAAGCGTTCGTCATCTCACGGTGCGACTACGTTCCGATTCTGGATTTGAGTCAATTTCGGACTCTGGTGACGCTGTGTTTTGAGGGCGGATGCGGCACGCTCCCCTTCGCCAAGCTAGCCCTATTTGAACCCTAAAGGGGATTCTTACTATTTGTATGTGTCACAACATTCCGATGAACAAACGAGGAATCTGTCACAAGATTACGAGCTCTTCGTCACAAGAGTCCGTAAACCCGTCACAAGATTACTCTCCCAGGAAATCAAGGTTGAATGCCTGTTGACAGCTTGAGGTCTCGACCTGCCAACTAGTGGCAATATTTGCCGTTCTTTGTTCTCTGATCTTGTGGATAACCGGTGTACAAAACCATCGGAATCTTGTGACGCCGTTGAGCAGCGAACTCCGGCGCTCTCACTCGCAGTTTTCCATCCCACGACGGTGGTTGTCACAACATTCCGATATCGGAGCCAGGGCAGGAAGGCGGGCGACGTTGTTATGAGAGGCCGTCGGAATGTTGTGACAGCGGCCGCAGAAGTGAAATGGTGAGTCGATTCTCTCGCGATTCCCAGACGCGCAGTGAGAGTCGGACGAACACCACTCGCGATTCGAGGAGACAGGCGGTGCCGCCGCCCACAGTGACATCAATCGCGCTTTTGAGCTCGAAGACCCTGCCCTGAGACGAAGCCAGCAGCGCACGCAAATGTCGATCAGCGAGCGGCCGACTGTGCCAGTGGATCGCTCGGGAGCGGTGGTAGAGTATGGGGAAGACGCTTCGCTACGCGATATCGCAGGCCGAGCGGATGTCTGGATCGGCACCTTGTGCCGCCACTTCCCCACACGAGAGGCTTTGCTCGAAACACTGCTACCGTCTGAATGGGGGCGTGACGGCCCGTTGAAACCTTGGGCGAGCGATGACTTCGAAGCCGTCCGTCCGACCCCTTTCGTCCCTTCGGAAGCTGAAAGCGAAGGCACCGAAGATACAAGTCGGAATCTTGTGACGCGCCTCAGGAGGGCGACGCCAATGTCCGGTACGAGTCGAGGCCGACGTGGTCCAAAGGAACTGGCGGCTCATCTCCGACTTCCGCCAGCAAGGCACGCAGTCCGTCCTCGCCAAACAGGCGCTCTGCATCTTCGCGCAGCCGACTGAGCCGGGTATAGGCATCAAGCCCGTCGTTACGGCGATTAAGTGAGTTCCAGCCGAGCTTTTCCAGAAACTCGTCGGCATCGAACAGAACCACCGACGCGATGCTCTTCTGAAGGCCCTCGACGACCTCGCTGAGCGTGGGCGCCTCCCGGTTCAGAGGATGCGCCGGAAGTTCGACCGGGAAGCCCTCCGGATCCGCCGCCGAACGGATGTGACAGATCCATCTGCTCTGCTTTCCGTCTTCTGCAAAAGACGTCTGCATGGTGAGCCCGTGCTTGACGATGAAGCCCTCCCACGTGGTCAACAACAACGGATCACCCCGAAGCTGCCGGACCTGTCACCCGTCTCAGCGCGGCTTTGGGCTGTCGTTCCAGCTTAAGACGCGCTCGCAACGTTGATCGACGTCGTTCACAACGAGATCAAGCAGCGGAGAATCCTCCGGTGTTCCTTTGATCTCCTCACGCAGGTCTCTCGCGGCGCGCGGCATCTCTTGTGCCATTGCCGCGATCCTCTCGTGAACGAATTCGGGCCTTATCTGCACGTCATGTGCGAAGCCGGTCCAATTCTCGGTATCGATGTTATCCGCGTCCCGCTCGCCGCCTACATACATGGCAACGCGAGGACGCTGCTCCTTGAAATGCCGCCGGAAAGCGGTCGCATTGTTCACGTCGTAGAGTTTCGACAGCGCGATCACTCCGCGGCGGTACACGATCGAGTAGTTCTTCGCGTGCGCATCCAGATTGTTCACCAGGAACTGGAAGATAGCTCTGTTGAGCAGTTCGAGGCGGTGCCTGGCCGGATCGCCCGTCCGGTTCATCAGGTTGAAGCATTCACGCCATCCGGGACCACCGTCCTTTTCATATTTCTCGGTCGGAAAGCGCCCCAGGGCTTGGCAGAAGTCCTCCTGATGCAGCCGCCGGATGTGCGGAAAGTCACCCGTTACGAGCGTCCTGTCATAGCGCGCGATCAGCATGTACGGAATGGAATGAACCTCACGCACCACGGATAACGGAACGTCCATTCCCAACCTGCCGGCGAGCTTTAGGCAGAAGTTCTCGACGCGGATAGAGTCTTCGAGGCCGTCGATGTCGACCTTCAGGATGTGCGATGTCGGCGTAATGCCTCGCGCAAGCGCAACCCGTCCCTGTGTGACGATGACGGCGGCCTTGTGATGAACGCCAGGCAGTGAAAGACGCAGTTCCTCCCCATCCGCATCAACAAACAAGGGGCGGCGAGGCAGGTTGCGGATGTGCTCGGCCAGCCGATCATCGTCAAGGAGATCGAATTCCGGTGTGACCGCATCTTCGGGAATGACAGGCTCATCCGGCGGTACGATGGAAACGGCACCTGGGCACTCGCGTCCGAGATTGTAGAGCAGCGCGTAATCATCCGACGGATCGACCTGGAAGTAGCGAGCGAGAGCTGCGCGCGTGTTTCGATTATCGGGCAGCAGTCCGTCGAAGAATGGCCCGGCCCTGTCATGGCCATAGACATTCCCGGTCAACGGCATCGAAAGTGAAATAGGGTGACGCCAGACTTTGTCCGCCTGCTTCGATTTCATCCAGTTGTCGTCGTAGCGGAAGGAGAGCGATCCATCACGGGCTACATCGAGGACACCGACCGGAATTCCATAGAGCCTTACTGATGCAACCATCTCCTCTCCCCTTAAAGTTTCATGTCGAAGCCGATGTCTTGTTCGTTATCGGCCTCGGGCAAATGGGGCGTGGGTTCTGGTCTCGAACCCGCCTGCAAGGGGATGCCGAGCAAGGCCATCATGTTGATGACCATCGATACCGGCGGATCGACGCGCCCGCTTTCGAAGTTGGAGAGCCATTTTTGGGTGTAGCCCATCAGGGCAGCAGCCTCGGACTGCGAGAGACCCCGGCGCTCGCGCTCCTCGCGGACGATTTCCCGCAATTGATCGATATGCGTAATGTTCATTTTGCTCTGACCCGCCTCATAACCGATCGGTGATAAAGATGCCGTCCGCCACAGGATATAACCGATCAGTTATAATGAGGTGACGAAGCGGCTTTTACAACCGATCGGTTATCAACGAACAGCTTGGAACCACTTTATAACCGAATGATTATAAAACGGGCCGAAAGGTTCAACCCTGTCCGGAACCGAGGAGGTGGTGGATCCGATGGCCAAATTCGGGTTCAGGGAGCAGGTGCGGCCCCCGCCATACGCTCGATCTTCTCCGTCAGACGTTTGCTCTCGCGCACGAATCCGGCTCCCATCCAGTCAGCCGTCATTCGCGCCGCGAACGCGATCTTTTTCAGGTCGGCGATGCCGGCGTCTCCAGGCAGTGTGGGCAGGAGATGGAGGCGCGGGTTGAGCTTCTTCTTCCGCTTCCAACCCTTCGGCGCAAACATCGGAAGGGTTTCGTAGGCCTTCTCGCGCTTGGCTTCGCCTTCCAATTCAAGTGCATTGGCAACAATGTCGATCGCCGGTTCAGGATCGATGCCGCAAACCTGAATGAAACGCAGAAGGCCGTCGAGCGCTTTACGGTATCGATCGAGCTCCTGAGACGCGTCCTCTTGAGAGGAGAGCGCGCCGGATGCGTCCACCCGCTCCAGGCATTCTTGCAACACCTCGAGTTTGTCCGGGAACTCCCGCGGATCGCAGCCGATCCGAATGCACCTGGGCGACGGCTTGCCGGTCCTGCTCAATCCCAGCGCGCGGACAGCTTCGATCAGGTCGTGGATTTCAGGTCTCATGATCCCTTCCTCCGTCGGTTGATGATCGACCCGTCGCTTGAACCGGTCAAAGGACTCGTTATGGCGAGTCCTTGCATCGTTATAGTTTTAAGAACAGGCTTCGTAAGGGGGAACACAGCCGGGAACTGGGGAATGGTCGAGCAGGGGACATTGGCCATCACGGCCAGAGGAGACGGGAGTCGGTGGTACGGCCGCATTTCGATCCCCGAATCTTCTGCGCGCGCCGCGGGCCTCTTCCCAGGTACGAAGATATCGGCTCGGTGCTCGGACGGCGCCATTCAGATCCGGGCCGATGAGCAAGGAAGGATCAGGCTCCCGCCGGCGAGAGGAAAGCTCTGTCCTCGACACGCCTTCGAAGCAGCAACCTCCACGCTCGGCCTCAAGGAAGTTCCTCTTGCGCAGACGCCGTCGACGACGGAAATCAGCGAAGGCCAGATTCGTATTCTGGTGCCCCATGAACTGATCGCAGGCATTAACAGGGTCAAAAGAAAGCCCCGGCGAGAGCCGGTGCGTGTACCCGCGAGGAACGACGACGATGACGACGTTACTCCGCCGAAATCAGTGAAACTCGCAGGCGGCGGGGCGGCTGAAGCACTCGTGACGGAAGCCAAGCGGGCAGGAAAGAACGTCCGGCCCTTGTCAATTGAGCGCGCGATCGAAATATTGACCTCATCAGGTTACGTGGTGAGTCGGCTTGGACCGCGGCTCTTCAACGTAAACGGAGAGAGTGCATCCGTGTCCGATATCGCCGAAATGACCGCGCGGGCCGTCGGCGCAAGCGATCATGATCGGGTTGTGATCGTCCTCAATTAAGTCATCCGATGCAGTACGTTGAGGGCGATCTCATATCTGCAAACGAGCCTGTCATCGCACATGGATGCAACGCGCTCGGCGCCTTCGGCAGCGGATTCGCCGCCGCCGTTCGAGCGCGACTGCCGGAGGCCTACCGCTCCTATCAATTTGCGCACAGAAATGGCGTACTGCGTCTAGGAACTGTCGTATGGGGCATGCATCACGGACGCATTGTCGCCCATTGCATCACGCAGCCGACATACGGACGCTCCGGACTTCATTTGAGCTATGACGCTTTGCGCTCCTGCATGCGCGAACTCAATGCCGCTGGCAGGGATGGCTGTAAGGAAGCCGATATTCCTGGGTTCGATCGTATCGCGATGCCTCTGATCGGAGCCGACCGCGGCGGCGGAGACTGGTCGGTGATCTCGGCAATCATCGCGGAAGAGCTGAGGGACGTGAAGCCGGTGGTCTATTTCCTGCCTGGATCTGGGTTCATACCACCGCAACCACGTTTTCCGGGGTTCTGAACACCCCGTTCGCTGGTGAACATTTCCCTTCGTGCGATTTCTCGTTTGTTGACGGATCGCCTGTCACACTGCAAACATCCGCCGGTTCGACGGAGGCAGGCATGTTCTACGGTAGCCGCGGGAAGTATTGGAACGTCGGTCTGAGCGATCCCGGCAAGCTCAGCGCGACAAAGAAGCAGCTCATGTACCTGCGCGCCCTAACCAGGATTGATCACAGGGGCAAGGGCCTGACCCGCGAACAAGCTTCGGATCTCATCGACAAGGCGCTTGAGGAGCGGGCGGAACGCACCGCAGAGATCACCCAGGTTCAGGATCAGATGTACGCAGCCCTGATGCGGAGCGCGGCGCGGGCCGCCAACGAAGCGGGCGAGCAGTGGTTACGCAAGCACCCGGATCCGGTTTTCTGGATCTATGATCCGCACACGAAAGACTCGGTCGGTGTTCATGGCCGCATCGGTTCGGCACACATCACCTGGCCGCCGAAAGGCCAATTCCACCGTTGGCTCCAGGAACACTACTTCGAAGGGCACAAGCGCTATATCCCTGTTCCGCACCACTACTCGGAACGTCTCGAGGCCGATCTGAGACTCGCCTGCGAGAGAGCCGCTTACGAGGTGCTGAGAAAGGCCGGCAACACGAGCGGCATCAAGCTCGTCGTCACCCTGGAACCAGGAACGCTTCCTCAGGCTGCGTAAGCCTTCGGACCGAAGGCTCGCACCTCGTCAAGGAAAGCCTTCGCCGTAGCGACGACCTGGGATTCGAAAATCCGCCGTTCTCCGTCATTGTTGTGAATGTCGATGATGCGTAGCTTCGGAGATGTGACCCAAGTACGGCAATCTTGCGAAAAATCGTGATCCTTGCGATGGATGCGGATCACCAGAACACGATCGAAGCCAAGTCTCTGCGCCACGATTTCAGCTTCATCGTCGTCGCCGGCATCGGGGTTCAGTACGATTTCAGCATTCGATGCGAGGACGGCTTCCACAAACAATCTCCGGACGACATCCTCGCCGTGCTTGGCCTTCAGTTTCGCACTCGTGTCGATATAGGCTTGGCGCGGTGTCATCCCGAGAAACTCAGGGAGCGGCGTATCCTTGAGTTCTTCATAAGCGTCGTGGTCACAGTTAAGGCCAAATCGCTCGTGGGTCAGATCCTTCACCGGACGCGTGAACTTGATCACCTCGGAAATCTGACCGAAAGCCTCCCGTAGCGCCTCGATGGCCGTGTCCTTTCCCGCCCGCGGCGGACCGTTGAGGAGGACAGCAATTTTCGAGGATCCAACGGCCATGTTCAAAGACTCCCTACAGTGTGATTCGAGGGTCGTCTCCACTTACGAAGCTGTCAAACCCTTCGGGACCGAATCTTCGAAGTTGATTTTCTTACGACGAAGTCGCGGTCCTGGACGCGCGGCCAATTCGTAGGCCGTGACACCGGTGTGATCTGCATTCCAGACGCACCAGATCATTTCCATCGTCGGGCGTTCGTATCCAAGAAAGTCAGGGCGCCAAGTGAGCGCGATGATACGGGACGGCGGACGAGCCTCGAACAAGCGGCTGCGCCGCGACGAGTGCCAGAATGTCGACTTCAGGAAGAGCGCGAGCGTCCGCGGACGAAGCGACAACAAGTGCTCAATGATCGGTGCCGCAATCCGAAAGGGCGGATTGGTAATGACGTCGGGAGCCATGAGGCGATCGATCTTAAGTATGTCAAAAGCGTCGCCATGCCCGTCGCCATAGCCGCGGTCATAAAGGTCAGTTCCGATTACAGGAATTCCCCGCGCTTCTATGACCCGAGCGAGTGAGCCGTCACCACAGCACGGTTCCCATACAGGGCCTTCAATCTGAATTCTGTTCAGCAAGGCTTCCGTGCATTCCGGTGGCGTCGGATACCAATCTCCGTGCTGACGGCGCCGTTCGGTTCCGGTTCCAACTTTCCCGCCAGCCATGGCGGCTCCGATGGCAACGCTCACTGGCCGTCACCTTCGTCGTCGTCATCAAGGAGGAGCGCCTCAAGGAAATCGACGGCGGCGTCACCGCTCTCATCGTCTCCGCCTTCATCGGCGTCGGTATCGTCGAACTCTTCGACGTCTGGGATGGCGGATCGACTGGCGACGTCGGCTCTGTGCGCGGACACACGGTCGAAGACGGCGCCAGTCTTCTTCGTGGATCCTCCATCGCCTCCGCCGAGAGCTTCCTCGATCGCATTGTCCACCCGTTCCGGGGTGGTCGTGGCGGCATCGAAGTCGAGCGCAGCAAGCGTACGCATAATGCTGTCGTTCGAGGAAATACGATCCGCCATTTCGTGGATGCTGCCGTCGTCCACCTTTACGCCGTGGCCGACATCCGTCCGCAACTTGTTGCGAACGGCCGGGCGGGTGATCGGTCGCTTCGGCGGTTGCTGCCGGACATCCTCCTGATAGTCGTGAATGGCTCGTGTCGGTGCCTCCGGCGGGCGGACCGGACCATCCGTCGACGGATCGTCGAAGAAGCCATCGAATCCAGGAATCTGATCGAATGGGCCGGTCGGTTGACGTCGCGACGCGGGATCGGACGGAAGATCCAACTCGTCACGAGGCATAGCGGACGAGGCGTGGACATTCCTGGCATAGGACTCGGTCAGCTTTCGACTTTCGAGGAGAAGCTTGGCGAACGCCACGCAGGCGATCTCTACTGGATTTGAAGGTTTGCGAGCGGATCGGTTCACCTCGGCCGTCGTAGCAGCCAGTGTCGCAACCTCGTCTTCGGACGAATAATCGGAGGCCGCGTTCTCCGCATCCATGCGCATTTGCCGGGCGAATTCAGGATCCGCCAGCCGCTGGACGATCTCCGGCAACCTCTGATGGCTCGCGATATCGTCTGCATTCGGTTTAGCGACGGTGATGAAGTGGTTTGCGCGGAGCGTCAGACGGTTTCTGTCGAGACTGGTTTCAGGGGCCGCATAGAAGGACTTGGCACGGACGAGCCACTCCTTGTGCAGGATGTGCATCTCGCCTTCATCCTGCGCCTTGAGATCGAGAGAGTTGATGCGTTCGACTTCCTCGATCTTGGCATCAAGATTATCGAAGTAGCTTCGGTGCAGTTCGCCGACGCGCCCTTCATACCCTCCGACGGCTGCGCGAAACGCCTTACCGGCGGCCTCGACGGCCAACTTCATCGTGTCCGTATCTTCGGTGCGGAGAATAATCTTGGTGTTGGTGTTGCCTCTGACCGAATCGAACACTTTCTCGTTGAAACGCTTCATCGCGTTAATGTCCTGGCCAGCAAAGACCAGCGAGAATCCAAGCGAACGAGCCTGCGCCGACATGAGATCCATGCCGTCGACCATGTAGTAACCAACCTCGTCTAGGATGCAGACGAACGGAGTAGGAGAAGTGGTCGGGCGTTGTTCGACGACTCCGTACCAGTTTCCTTCGATTTCGGACCCTAGGGTGCCGCCCATCATTCCTTTGAGCGTGGCAACGACGATCTTGCCGAGGTTGGCGATTTCGTCGCTGGCCTTTTCCAGGGCCGGAAGCATGACGACAAGGATGCGCCGGTTGAGCACCACGTCGGTCATGTCGATCTCGCCGTAAGGCGTATTGAAAATGTGACCGTAAACGTCTGCGAGAGAACTGAGGATCCTGGTGAACTGCATCTCCAGGTATCCGTGCTGGTCGAGCGTCGTTTGGCCCTGCTTGTGGCCCTTGTCCTCCTGAAATCCCGGCAGCGAACTGAGGTAGCTTCGGATGGATTTCCGAATGTGCTGCGGCATATCCGGGAACTTCGCCTGGTCGGCCAGATCGATAATCTTTTTGAGGTTCAGGTGATCTCGGATCTCAGCGACGTTGAGATCGACCTTCTGTTGGTCGCGGAGCCAGGTCAGTGCCCGCATGACACCCGTAAACATGGCTGTCGCGCGGCCCTTCCACATGGCTCCGTCGCCGCCCGTTTCGTCCATCAAGCCCACGACCATCTGGGTCAGCGTGTCGGATGAACCAGTCGCAAAGGGATTAAGCGTGTTCGATCTGACCTTCCCCTCTGCCGTACCTATGTCCTGGTTGCCGGTCATAAAGTTGAGGACGAGCAGGTCGTCCTCGCGCCCGAAACGCCGCGCGAGGGCATAGACCTTGGCAAACAGGCTCACGTCGCCCTTGCCGTCGCAGAAGAGGAACCCGGAGCCCCAGGTGACGGCGTTGGCCGCAAAACCGAGCAGGGCTTCCGTCTTACCGGCACCGGTAGTGCCGAGAACGAGGAAGTGCTGACGGCAGTCGGAGTTGGTGAGCCAGACCTCGCGTCCGGTCTTGATCTCGTTGCCCAGGAAGAAGATGCCCTTTGCCTTCGATGCCGCTCCGGTAGCGGGGTGGCGCTCATGCGGGTCCATTAGGCCGCTCAGCGCCGGGAGCTTGAGTGGCAGCTCCTCCTGGCGGGTCATGCCCCATCCGGTGAAGCCGAGCGCCACGACGAGGCAGATGTCGCAGATCGCCGGATAGATGAAGGCGATGCAGGCCAGCGTCGTGAGCAGCAGCGCCATATTCTTCGGCGACCGGAGCCAATCGAAGAATTTGGCCGACAGGTTGCGCGTATCCCTGACGAGCGCGTCGTTGCGGATAACCTCTCCGCCCTGAACACCCCTGGTCTGCTTGCCGCTCATACCGCCGCCCGGTTCCTCGAACTCTTCCATGCTTGCGCGGGCGAATCCTTGAGGCAACACCGCAGAGTGTAACATTCCGGCAACGGATCCCGTCCGAGTCCTTGGAGGGGCTTGAACGAATCCTTGATTGCGGATTAGCTCCTACCCCTGACCGCCGGATGCCGGGCGGGAATGTGTAACCGGAAACAGGTGTTGAGAATGCAGTCAGGTCAGTTCCGAAAGATGTCGCGAGGCCCCAACTCGCCGATGAATCGGCGCCGCCGGAAGCACATCAAGCCGCCTCCGGGGCAGAAGCCCGACAAGGAACTGATCGACGCGTTCATCGCGGAGAAGGGTATCACCGTCTGTCAGCCGGGCTGGGCAATGGGCGCTCTGAAGTCGTCCGCGCTGGGTCTCGACACCTGAGTGTCAAGGCTCTTCGGCTCGTCATTTGAGGCTGTTCCTCACCAGACGGCACTCGCCTCCCAGCGTCCTCATGCTGAATGGTTGTGACGGATCACCGTTTCCCGCACTGTCCGCCGCTCTTCAGCGGGCTTGCCCATGAAGAGTACCGCAGCATGAGGCCGCATGAGCCTTGCGTACCAAGTTCTCGCCCGGCGTGGCGACCGCCTGAAGCGCTTTTGGTTCGGCAGCCACGTTAACTCGTCAATTTCGACCAATGCCTGCGGTGCCGAGGAACCGACAGGGCGCAGAGGTCTACGAAGGTTTCGGCACGACCAGGTTCCGGTGCGTGCGATGCGATCTGGACTGGTGGTCGTGAAATCAACCAACGGTGACGAAATGACCTTTGGATCACTCGAAATGTCGGATCAACCTCAAATGACGCAAGCCGATCTCAAGGCCCGACGAGACGGGCAATGTCCTCGAACTGGGCACGCGTAATGCCGCCGGGAATGACGCGGACACGTCTGTCCTGCATGCGATAGGCCAAGGTCGGCGTCGAAAGGACATGCCCCGTATCGCGGATCACCAGCGGAGATACCAATCGGGCGACAGCGGAATCCTGCTCATCGCAGAGCGGTGTCGCCATGGGAACATGACGTGATCCGGGGACGGAGAATACGGCTGACAACAGGGCCGGATCGCCATTGCGGAGAAGAATTTCCGTCGGCTCGCGGCCTTCCGGCTGCCCTCCCGAAAACGGGATCCACCTGATGGTCAGGCGATCGAGAATGGTCCGCGAGTCTGCATAGATGGAAGGCGAGATATGGCACCAAGGGGCAAACAAAACATGAAGGGTACCCGACCCGCGTCCCTCCCTTATCGCGGTCAACCTCGCGAACGAGGATTCCAGATCGAGGCCTGCCGGCAGACCCAAGGCAAAAGCCGGGCGGGAAAGCGCTGTCGCGGCAGCTGCGAAAACGAAAGTGCGTCTTGAAATGAGCATCGATTGATCATGATGTCAGGTCGCAAGCAACTCAACTGGCCCCTTCGACTCTGCGCTGCCGCGCTCACAGCGTGGGTAATGATCCCAATCCTGTGCACCCCGATCCATGCTGAAGCGGAGGGATCGTGGCCGCCCGAAGCCAGGGGGGAGGTTTTGCCGAAGCCTTCATGGGTGCTGGTCATTCCCGTCGTCCGGTCGGCCGACGGATCCATCGAGGCCTGGAACAGAAAGTCCACATGGACGCGTCGATGGGTGGTCCCGAAAACGACCGGTGAGGGACTCCGCACGGTCGCGATCACGGGCGATTCCGAAGATGCTCGCATGGTGACGGGAGAGGCGATCGACAATATGGATACGGCATCTCTCGGCCGGATATCAGCAAAGTACGGGGCGCCCGCGATCGCCGTAGTCGTTCAATCCGCGCTCGGCGATACAGCTGTGGCTGCTTGGTCACCCGGAATGAGTGCCGTATGGGATATGACCGAGCCTGGTGAAGACTCTCACGCCGGCGCTCTGCGCATCATCGGCCAACTGTTTTCCGGCCGGGCGACGCCTCGCCTAAGGATCGCTGGCGTGAGGACAATGGACGGGGCCGAGCAGTACAAACTGGAAAGTGACGATCCGGCCACCCTCGATCGGCTCTATGACCGCGATGGCCTCACGGTTGTCGAGGAATCGCGAATGCCCGGCCATTCCTATGCCGTGGTCACGGTTTCGGAAGGCCGGGATATCGAAAGCGTCTTGGAGGGGTTGATCGTATCGCGTCGGTAATCAACGCATTCCGAGGCTTGTTGCAGGCGCACGCCGACGCTCGTACTCCGAAACAGCTTCCTTGATATCGAGATGGCCGGAAATAGCCACGCGGGCTCCGATATTGACAGGTCGGCCATCCTCACCGAGAGACGCGCCTTCGTAAAATACAGTACCGAAGCCGAATTCGTTGGAGTCCCGTCGCTTCACAGGTCGCAGGCGGGCCAAACCATCCTCCTCCTCTCGGTAGACACATCCGTCCCTGGCAAGACGCCAATCATTGGAATCCATTGCGAATTCGCATATGGCGACCTGCGCCTTGTTGAAGCCGATTACAACATCTCGGTCGTTTTGTCCGTTTTGAATCAAGCCGAAATCCGCGATCGTGCGCGCGGTGAATGATTCGGCACTGACACCGTTATCCATAGCGGCCCTGAGCGCCTCCAGATCGCCATGCAGCGATTTAAAGACTTCGGTGTAACGGAGCGATGATTTCCGCATCATCGCCTCGTTCACTGCCTTCATATAATCGGCGGCCATCTGATCGACGCCCTTCGCTCGCATCACTTTGGCGACGTAAGCTGCCTGCGAATTGTCTGCTGTTCTACGGGCGAAGTTCATCTTGTTCCCCATTTCGGAACCTCCGAAGGCTAATTGCCTCGCCCGGGATCATCGTGAGCGAGCATGCAAGGATCAAAGTCTCGGGGACGCGTTGATGAGTTGGTCAAGAGCGTGCGATTCCTCATCGCTCAAGCCGTTTTCTTCAGAGAGACCAAAGTCGCCGATGCCAAGATCGGCAAGGATGGAAACGCGAGTGAATTTTGTTTCGGCGGCCCCCTCCGCCGGACCTTTTCTGACACGGTCGTGAGACTTGACGGTCCCGCGAATCTCATAGCATCGACCCTCCTGCATACCAGGGTCGGCCCCGGTGAACCATGAAAGTAGATTGCCGTCAGGATCCGACATCAAAACAATCCGGGACGAACCCCACCTCGATGACTCATAGGGAATGATCCGGCGGACATGGACAAGTCTTTGAATGCGCTCGCCCGGCAGGCCGACATGGACTGACCCCTCGGCAAGAGCCGCTTCTTTCTTGGCCTGATCGGCGCGCTGCAAGTTTCGACGGTAGGTTGCCATCCCAGCAGTCAGGACGGCGACCTCTTTCGGCCCGACCAGACCTCTCTCCACGGCTTCCGCCACCCCCGCTACAAACGGGTCGTCAAGATGCTCCTTGCACCAAGCAATGCACTCGTCGGCTATGAGATAGTCCGCAGCCATTGGTACCTGACTGTCCGGGCCGGAGAAGATCTCGTTGCGGGACAGATGCAATGCATTCGCCACGCTCTTCCACGTAGCAGTCTCACCCGTCGCACGTGCCCGAGCCGAGCCGACAAACCCCGTTTCCTCGATAATCCGGTTGGCAACCGCGAGAACCAGTCGGGATTCTTCGAGAACCTCATTTGGCTGCCCCAGCCGCCAATATGGATCCGCAGCCTTATCCAGTTCTCCCATCATCCGGAATAAGGTTTCCAGGCCTTCAAGTACCCGCGGATCTGATCCCAGAAAATCACCGAGGCAAGATGACCCTATTTCAACGACTTCACCGGGTTTGGAGCGGTGTTCCAGGATATAGGTGCGAACGCGATTTCTGATCTCGCCGCAATGATCGCAAGTCAATTTACGGATCTTCATCCGCTCAGGGATGTCGCCGATATTGTCCAGCGCGGTGCGACTACCGATCAGTTTCCACTCGCTTGCCCAGGGATCCACCCCCTCGAGCTCCACCCTTGTGAAGCTCATGCCGACACTTCTGGTCGCTCTCAAATTGCCGTTCAATCTTGCGAAGTGATCCGGGATCTCGGTGATCCTGTCAAAACTGTCAATCACACGAATTGCGACGTCGGGCATTCCACGTGTTCTGGCTCGTTCAGCAAGCTTTGAAACGCGCCGCACAAGGGCGCTGACATTGCCTGACGGAATTTCGACGACGATAGCCATGCTCTTCCTCTCCCCCGATGAGGATGAAGCGGCGGTCCGAAAATGAGAACTTGACGGCCTTTCTTAGCGGTTGTTGTCAGTTGCTCGGGCACATCTGGAACTGAACCGGGGAGATCAGAAGAATGGTTCAGAATTTTCGCGCCCAAGTGATCTTGGGATTCATGCAAGCAAGTCCGGCACTTCGAACTCAACACAGTTCTGCGTCGCGACGATGAATCGGCCCTCGCGGCTGCTGGTCCGCGATTCTGATCCTTTAGGACTCACAGCCATCCCTCTGGGCCCCGACATTGAATCGCTCTGCCCCGCGCGGCTATCCTTGGCCGGATAGTCAGCGAGGAGGATTCAATGTCGGGGGAACTGATGCGCGAGAGAAACTTCGCGCCTCTCTTCTGGACTCAGTTCCTTGGCGCGTTCAACGACAATCTTGTCAAGAATGCACTCGCCGCGATGGTCATGTTCACGGTGGGTGCCAGCGGCGAAGCTCCGGCTTCCCTCGTCGCGCTCGCGGGCGTGATGCTCGTCGCTCCGTTTTTTCTGTTCTCTGGTCTGGCCGGCGAAATCGCGGACTACCGCGACAAGGCAAAAGTGGCACGTTGGGTCAAAGGGGGTGAAATCGGCACTGCGCTGATTGCGTTTGTCGGCTTCGTCAATGAATCTGTCGCGACGTTGATGGCGGCGCTGTTTCTTACAGGGACGCTTTCGACTCTGTTCGGCCCTGTAAAGTACGGAATCCTCCCGCAGCATCTCGGCCGTTCTCAGCTCATGGCTGCCAATGCGCGGATAGAGGCGGGGACTTTCGTCGCAATTCTGTTGGGGACCGTATTGGGTGGCGCGCTCGGCCGTCCGGATCCCTGGATGGCCGGGGCTGTTACCGTTGCCGTGGCGATCGCCGCCTATGCAGCATCTCTCCTCATTCCTGCGGCGCCTCCGATCCTCCAGGATCGACCGGACCCGAATTTTATCAGGTCCACCGTGCGGCTTCTGAAGGAGTTGTCCCGCGATCGTTCGGGATGGGGGCCTGCTGTTGCGATCAGCTGGTTCTGGGCAATCGGGATAGTCCTGGTATCCCTGATCTTCGTCATCGTGCAGGATTATGCGGCCAATCGGCAATCGGTTGCGACGCTTTTCCTCGCTCTCTTCACAATCGGAATAGGCGTCGGATCAATGGCGGCCTCCGCTATCTCCGGCGGAAGGATTGTTCGCACGCTGGTGCCGATCGGTTCATTCTTATTGGGTCTTTTCGCCGTCGACCTTGTTTTTGCCTTGCGTTCTGACGGCGTTGAAGTCGCGGCCGCCGCCAAATTCGGCTGGATTGGCTATCTCGGCACGATCGGTGGGCTGCGTGTTTCGTTCGATCTGTTTGCGATCGCAGCGAGCGGTGGCTTGCTGGCTGTTCCCGCATTTGCGGCGCTCCAAGAAGCAGCACCGCCTGGATGCCGGGCGCGCTGGATTGCGGCCAACAACGTGCTGAACGCGGCATTCATGATCATCGGTTCCGCAGCATTCATCTTTGCGCAGATAACGAATGTGTCTTCGACGGCCGCCATCGCGATTATTGCGATCGCCAATCTTGCCGCGATTCCCGTTCTTTCTCACTGCATGGATGCGCCGATCCTGAGGGAACTGGTCTTCATCCTGATGAGGATCATGTACAGGGTCGAAGTGAGGGGACTCGAGCACTTGGAACAGGCAGGACCGCGGAAGGTCATTGCGATCAACCACGTCAGCCTCGCGGACGCAGCGCTTATCATGTCAATCCTGGGGCCGAAGGTCGTATTTGCGATCGACACCGATATCGCCCGTCGCTGGTGGGTGAGGCCATTCCTGAGCTTTGTGCGGACGTATTCGATTGATCCGACACGGCCGCTGGCAATCCGAACCCTCACCTCCATGGTTAAGGAAGAGAATACGCTGGCGATCTTCCCGGAAGGGCGGATCACCGTGACCGGCGCAGACATGAAGGTCTACGACGGCACAGCGATGATCGCCTATCTGGCGGATGCTCAAGTCGTACCGGTCAGGATCTCGGGATTGGAGCAGAGTCCCTTCTCCTACCTCACGCGTGAGAAGGCGCCGAAGCGCCTATTTCCAAAGGTCGTGGTCGAGTTCTTTCCGGCCAGCAAGCTTTCGGTCGAACCCACACTTGTGGGCCGTTCGCGCCGGCGGGCGGCCGGACGGGCCTTGCAGGATCTGATGAGCGAGGCTCGTATGCGGACGCTTCATCGGGCCATCTCGGTGCCCGAGGCCGTCTTGAGGGCCGCACGGAAGTCCGGTGGGCGCCGGGTCGTCATCGAGGACGCATTCGGCTCGCGGCTGACCTATTCGAAGTTGCTGACTTCCATCTCGACACTGGCACGCTGGGTGAATCGCAAGATCCCAGGAACGGAGCCGATCGGCGTCATCCTTCCCAACACGGCCGGATCCGCTGCGGTCATCCTAGGAATTATGGCGAGCGGCCGGATTCCGGCCATCCTCAACTTCACCGCTGGCTCAGGTGATCTCGTCGCTGCCTGTCGGGTAGCGGGCATCCGGACAGTTCTGATGTCGCCGACGTTCGTGGAGAAGGCCAAGCTGGGGGCGAAGATCAACGTTCTGAAAACAGTCGTGGATCTGGTCGACATCGAGACTGTCCGTGGCTCCATTCGGTTTATGGACAAAATCGTGGCTTACGTCGGCCGCTACCGGAATCGCGATGTCGGACCCGACAACGTTGCCGCGATCCTCTTTACGTCCGGGTCCGAAGGCGGCCCCAAGGGCGTGGCTTTGACCCACTCAAACCTCCTCTCTAACGTTGCGCAAGTCACGGCACGGTTTGATTTCTCCCAGAGCGAACACATTTTCAATGCCTTGCCCGTGTTCCATGCCTTTGGTTTGACAGCGGGCCTGATCCTTCCGGTGGTGTCGGGGATGAGGACATTCCTCTATCCCTCGCCGACGCACTACAAGACCATCGCGGAACTCGTTTATCAGAAGCGCTGCACCGCTCTCTTCGGAACGGATGTTCTCCTCAAAGGCTATGCCCGCGTTGCGCATCCATACGATTTCTCGTCGCTCCGCTATGTGGTCGCCGGCGCCGAAAAGGTACGTGACGAGACCCGAGCGGTCTGGATGGAGAAATTTGGGCTGCGCATCCTGGAAGGTTATGGAATCACCGAAGGTTCCCCGGTCATCGCCGTCAACACGCCCTTCGACAGCAAGGCCGGGTCCGTCGGCCGCATCCTGCCGGGTATCGAATATCGGCTGGTATCGGTTCCTGGAATTACGGAAGGCGCTAGACTTCTCGTCCGCGGACCCAACGTGATGAAGGGCTATCTTCACCCTGACAATCCTGGTGAGATGATTGTGCCTCCGCTCGGATGGCATGACACAGGCGATATCGTGACCGTTGACTCTGAGGGCTTCGTCACCATCAAGGGGCGGGCGAAGCGGTTCGCAAAGATCGGCGGCGAGATGGTCTCGCTTGCGGCGGTGGAAGGCTACATCGGCCAAAGATGGCCGGATCACAACCACGTCGCTGTCGCGCTTCCAGACCCGAGGAGGGGAGAACGAATCGTCCTTCTGACGACCCGGAACAGCCTGACACGGGAACAGGTGGTCGCGGCCGCCAGGGCCGCCGGCGTCAGCGACTTCCTGATTCCTTCAGATCTGGTTCATGTCGATGCCGTTCCGCTTCTTGGTACCGGGAAGGTCGACTTCGCTTCAGCGCAAAGGATCGCGGCGGAGTCCTCCGGTAGCGAACAGGCGGCGTAATAACCGCTCCCAAGATCTGATCCAACGCCTATCCGCAGCTTGCGCGGATAGGCGTTCAGCACTGAACGCCGCCGCGTGAAGAGGCACACCCGGCGACAGCCTGAGGCCTTTCAACCTTTCCGTGATAGAGCTGTAGAGAAGCGCGGCTCGGCAATCCCGGTGCCGTAAATCCATGTGCTGCCGGACGCTGTCCGCCGGCCGTAGGAGCCGATCTCGATACCGGAGATCGTGAGGTCGATATCCGCTCCGTTCACTTCTCGGACGGCCTCGACGCCGGCTGTCTTGTAAACAAAATCCTGAACGAGCCTGACGAGGTCTTCGATGTCGTCGTCGCCGACCACATCGTTCTGATAGAGTTCCACCTTCATGAAATGAAGCAAATGAAGGTCATCTAAGACAGGTTCGTTCCTGAAACACGGCGTACATGCGACGAAACGACCGCGTCCGAGGCGACCGGCCATATCCTCGGCAATGAATGATTGCTCTGCCGAACCTATGAGGGAGCCATGGCCGGGAACGTTCAGGATCCGGGATCGATCCTGGCATGTGATCGCAACGATGGACGGCGCCTGGATCCAAGGAAGCGAGACCTGCTGAAAGCCTCGCTTTGTATAGAAATTGATGGCCGAGGCGATCAGCCCCCAATCAACGGTGACCATTTGCAAAAGCTCTGGCTGTTACCGCACTCATCTGCGCAAGCTGTTCCATATTGATGCTTGGATGATACTTGCTGAGATACGAGCGCATCGCGCCGTACAGATCCGCCAACTCGACCAATGCCATGATCGACACGCCCTGGTCGATCGCATCGATGAATTCCTCTGCCTCCTCGCGAATCTTGCTTGGCTCGCCGATAACCCCCTTGGCGATCCTCCGGAGGTGATAACCGGAATCGGTAATGGTCGGGACCATCGTGTGGTCGTCGGCCATAAGATCGGCGATGTATTCCCAGAGTTCATGCTCCGAGATCGTACGCGAGAACGGACAGACCGTCGGCTGGCCCACCGGTTTAATGACGCGGGCGTAGTCCTTGACCTTCGGGCCGCGGCGAAGAAGCGTGACCGCACGAGACGACCTGACGCGGTGGAAATCGTCCGGCGCGAACGTGTAATTTGAACCCGCCTGCATCGTGTAAGCGCCTGACCGGCGAATGCAGCCGCGACCCAACGGCATCGGTGGGACTTCAACACCCGGCTCACAGGCGACCTGAACCATCACGTGATCCCCGTCGGGGTCACTGACGAATTCCCATGTCTCGTGCGTCAGAGATCCCCTGATGATCGTGGATGTGAATTCGTAACGGTGGTCATGGAGTTCTTCCTCCGGCGTGTCAGCGGACAGATCCGGATGCCAGAAGTGTATCCGCTCGACATCGTTCAGCTTCATCTGAATGAATCCGAGGCCGAACCACTGCGGTTTGCGACCGCAGTTCCTCAGAAAGTCGAAGGTAATGCGGGGATTTTGATTGCGATCAACGGGGACAACCACTTCAGTCATGCCGCACTCCTGCGCTTCGAGAATAAAGCGTAGGAATGGAACGTCGGGACTGACAACCCGGATCGAGGAATTTTAGCGAAAGTGGCAATCACGGGTGGTTCGAACCTCCGACCAGGGGATAAGCACCAGGGTTCTATCCGCTAAGCTACGATACCGTTTCGGAGAACTCGACTGGGTCGACATCGCACGTCGAGACAGTGTGATCCGACCTCTCGAGCATCGATAGGTTCCATTGGCGAACAATGATTGTACCCTGTTGGCATGGTGACGCTTACACGAACAGAAGACCCGGAAAAGCATGGTCTTTCAGATCGTATGCCGCTTCTTATCGCAGGTGTTTCCGTCTGTCTGATTGCGGTTGTCGCCTGGAAGTTCGATCTGACATCGATTTTCCATCCGAGTAGAGCAGGCATCCCAGCTTTCGAGCAAACCGATTGGTTCGATCCGGCACGGATCGATTTCGGCGCGGACTATCTGGCGCACGTCATTCCGATCACATTCATTCTGTTCGGCATGGCGTCGATCGTTCCCGATTTCGCCAGGAGACCCCTCGCAACACTTCTGACGTGTTTTTGCTTGTCGTCAGGCTGGCATGTAATCGGATTTAATTGGTACATCCCGCCTCATATGGTCCTTTCCGACGCAGTCGACGACATCCTTCTCATTGCGGCGGTCCCCACGACTTTGGTTCACGTTTTCATTGCGTTTCGAACCCGTGGTCTCCCGCGGATACGAGCCATCGTGGCGGCTTGTTCAATCGGGGCTCTGTTGATCGAAACAGCCATCTTGCATGTACTCCTGATCCTCCCGGCGGCAACGGTCTACGATCAGCAAGCGACGTGGCTGAAGGCCGCAATAATGAAGCCCGGTGTGAACATCGAAGAGAGATGTCGAACGTTAAAGCTTGTATGCGTCATGGATACTCCCGACGGACCGAAAGTGACGCAATCCCTTAGACCGGCGGGCGTTCCCGATATCGTCCTTAAACGAGCACAAGAGGCGGTCGCGAAGTATGGAATATTCGACCTCCCTGCGAGCCCCGAACCACGGATCTGGAAGCTGCGGCACCGTAGTTTTGAGAACTTCACGGGTGCCTTGAGAATCCCAGGAGTTGAAGTGGTCCGTGAAGGCCGCAGGATTATGATCGTTGATATGTCGACCGCGCCCATCGCCAATCTGTGGGTGAGAGCCTACACACATCTTCACATGATGCCGATGTGTCTCGTATGGCTCACGATGATCGTTCTGGTCGAGCTTGTTCATCGGATGTATCGACGATGAGCCATCGAGCGTTCATGTGGAGTGCATGCGTCGTTGCAGGCAGCGGTCTGATCGCTTTGATGTACGCCATCTCGTTTTTGGCAGGAGAATGGACAAGCGCATCGGATCAAGATCTCGATCGCCTGTCACACATACTGACCATCTGGGCAAGTTCCTTGACGCTGACCCCGGCAATCGCGGTCGTGTTTGCGGGTCTGACCCGGAACCATTTGCGCGCAGGGATCGCTGCGGCATTCGCCCTCGCTGCGGTTGTCGGGATCAGGTGCGAGGATGAACCCTGGCGAGGGTTCATCATGTTCGCAGTCGTCGGTGGAGTCGGCGGTCTCGTGATTGCCGCCCAGCGAGGTCGCAGGGCAGGTGCTGTCGTCGCGATTCCGGCCATCTCAAGCATTGTCCTTGCCATGGTTGCCACGATCTCTCAATTTGTGTTCGAGAGTGCCGCGACGACGGTTCTGACAACCTCCATCGAATGGTCCGGGATGGTCTACTGGGCTGATCCCGCTGAAGTCGATGCGCTTGGCCATCGGGTGGCAACTATGATGAAGGCCTCTGGATCCGCAGCCCTCATAGCGGTCGCCACGATATGGTGCGCCGGCATGGTTATCCTGATGTCGTTCCATCAAGAGCGTGTGTCACGGCTTTTGCCGAGGCCCTGACAAGACGGGCGGTCAACTGCGCCATTGTAGACGGTGATCAGGTCATGACGCCCCTCAATCGACCTGACGCCGATCATAAAGGTCGAAGCACCGTCAGGAACGGATACTGTCGCAAAACCGGTAGACAAATCGATGCGCTGAGGCTCCTCCCGGTTGTTGAAACGCAGATAGGCGATTCCTTCGGTTACATCGCTCCGGATTTGGATTTCGTCTTCTTCGAAGTGCGCGGAGAGACCAAAGTCGCGAGGGATGATCGGGGTTTCCTCTAACACCTGCTCGAACAAAAGCGAGCCGTCCTGAGCGTGCACGGTGACCCTAAAGGGACCGGTCGAGGGTACAATCGCAGGGCTGACAACCAGAGAACAGAAATTGTTCCTACAAGCTGTCAGACAAGCCTGTCCCTGAGGATGTTGGGTGATGCTGGTCCAAGAATAGCAGGAGTCTGCCTTGATGCGGACCTTGTAGTCGGCGCCATTCACAGAAGCGAAGGAGGCGCGCTCAAGGAGCCTCTTATCGATCCTGACATGGAATGATCGAGTGGATCGAGTAACAGCGCGGCCGCAAATGTCGGTGATCTTGGTAGTGACCGACACAACGCCTGATGCGGCCGCCTCCGATTGGCCCGACCCGGTCTGTTGACGCATCGACGGGCCGAGGGCGATCGATCCGACGATGATTGACCCGAGTATGCCCAAGGCCACCGGGGTCCTAATCGGAAAGCGATGGTCAGGGATGCTCACGGAATCCGCATTACGCCGTACGGAGCGTCCTTATCGATGCTTTTGGTCTCTGCCTCCTCATCGTCAGCATTCATCAACCAATCAGACGATGCGGACGGTCGGCCGTGACCTGAAGAGAGCGAGCCGTCAGCCCGACTACCGGCCAGCTCGTCCAGAACATCCTGGCTCGCCGTGCCGAACGTGATGCCGCCGAACAGGTCTGCAACGCCTGAGACGCCAGGCCGCCCGCAACCGGCCAAAGCTGCCCCGATCAGGCAGATTGCTGCAAAGGATCGGAGGTTCATTCTGGGTCTCCTCAAATACCTGAAAGGATCGGCGAAGGAATGAATGCTTCGCGCGGCGTTGACATAAATCGAATCCTGACACTAGCCTCGCACCCGATCAAGAATTCATCGGAACTTCGGAAATGGACGATATCGACAGGATTCAGGAAAACGAAGACCTCACGGTCAAAAAGAGGCTTGCGGCTATCCAGCGCGAAATGTCGAACCAGCCGAAGAGTATCTACTGCGTCGATTGCGGAGAAGAACTGGCGGAGGAACGGCGCAAAGCCTTGCCGCATGCCGTTCGCTGCTTCGAGTGCCAAAGCTTGGTTGAGCGACATCGCCGGTTCCATCGTTGAGCGATGTTCGTGGAACAACGCGGTTAGCCGAGGTTCTGGATTGGTGTCCGCCAGCAACACGCGGCCATACCTCAACAGGGGGTTCGCCAATGAGCGTTGGCAGGTCAAAGCCGCGTCCCTGCCGTGCTCATGGCGTCAAGCAAACCGTTCAGAGAATCGAAGCGCCTCAGGCCGTGGGTAAGACGGAGGCTTCTGCGTGAATAGGATCGTTTCGTGGTTCTCGTACGGTGCAGCAAGCGCGGTCGCGACCAAGCTCGCGATCCAACACGCACAAGGACGCGAAGTCGTTATCGCCTACTGCGACACTTCCAAACGCGAGCACCCTGACAACAGGCGCTTCCACCGAGACTGCGAACGCTGGTTCGGGCAAGAAGTCCTCATTCTCGGCAATGACGAGTATGAGCGCGATCCGGACGTCGTGTTCCGCAAGACGCGGTACCTGGTCGGCCCCTCGGGAGCACGCTGTACCGCCGAGCTGAAGCGCAAGGTAAGGCTCGGCTTCCAGCGCCCCGACGACATCGTGATCCTGGGCTATACGGCAGAGGAATACGAGCGCCGCCATAAGCGCACCGCCGCCGCCGAGCCCCTGGTGAAGTTCTGGCCGATACTTTGGGAGCGAGGCATCACCAAGGCCGACTGCCTAGGTATCCTCGAAAGGGCGGGTATCGAACTCCCCGCGATGTACAAGCTCGGCTACCGGAACAACAACTGCATCGGCTGTGTGAAGGGGCAGGCCGGATATTGGAACAAGATCCGGATCAACTTTCCCGAACGTTTTGCCGAGATGGCCGCGATCGAGCGCGAACTGGGTCGCACGATCTGCAAGCGCGAATGGACAGATCCTGACGGCACACGGCACATAGAGCGCATCCCGCTTGATCGCCTGCCGCCAGATCTCGGCCGTTACGAAAGCGAGCCTGACATTTCGTGCGGCATCATTTGCCAGTCCGCAGCGGCAGAGATCGAAGACTGCGACAATGAGGTGGAAGCGGCATGAACTGCCGTCCCCCTTGCGGTGGTGTCGCTATCAACGATGATGCTGCTCTGTGTCCTCACATGCTCGGAACGCGCTGATCGCGAAAGGTGGTCTACGATCCGGAGTTCGGCTGGCGCGTTGATCCTGGAGTCTCCCTCCCTCCGGCTCCGATATTGAGGGCTCTACCATCGGGGAGGAATCGAGTCGTTCCTCTCTGTAATCCGTTAAATTCAACAGCGGATCACGAAATATGTTCGGAGCCTCACAATGCTGGATCAAATCTCAAATCATGGAAAGCCAACAACATTGGCCGGAACGATTGCAGAAGGCGCTCTTCGACTCTTGGGCGCCGAAGAACACGTTCAGATTGCCGGACTGATCCGGGAAGCAAAAACCTACGTCGTCGATAGGGACGCGGCATTGGCCGTCAGCCAGGTTTTGAGTGACCACACATGGTCGGTTGAATCGAACCTCGATCTGGTCAAGGCGCCGGGGACGACAACCTGGTTCGAATGGCCTCTTCCGACCCATAGTGGCCGGGGAGGGGGAGACGACGCCCGAACAGGATGTCTCGTCACGCCGCACCCTGAGAACCAGGATCTGATGATGGTGGTGACAGCCTGGGAAACTGGCGGCGCGGCCGAGCACTCCTACGGCGTTGCAGCCATGTACATGCCCGACATCGCGCTCAATGCGAAGTTGGCGAGACGGTCACGCGAGCGAACCAAAGAGCAGAGCGTTACCCGTCTCATGGGACATATTCACGCCTTCGTCCCGGCTTCCTTTCGTGACGAGATTTCAATCATCGCCGACCCGGGAGAGCAATCCATGGACGCCGTTCTCCGGGACGCAACCTCTGAGATTCCGTTCCTTCTTGCGCTCATGCTCGCGATGAACAGTGAAAATGGAGTGATCTCAAACGAAGATGAGACAGGGCTCAGACGGATCCACCTGCCGAAATCGGTCAAGATGAAGTCATTGACCGCAATGATGCATCGGTTCCGCGCCACGGATGGCTTCGTCCGAACAGGTTTTCGCCGGACATGGTGGAACCGCCATGTCAGAGACGAGCCATGATCATTTCCGGAGTGAAGGCGGCACGGACCGAATCGATTTCTTCGCAGGCCAGAAGATCGTCCAAGCGGTAGCCTCTATACGAGGGGTCTACAAATGGCCCCCACGGAGCGACCACGGCATTGAGAGTATCCCGATCCCGCCAATTGAAGCCGCAGGATCGCTCGACGGCGTCGGTCCAGTTCGATTCGGAATGCTTGTAGGCGTCGATCTTCTCTCTATGGAGTTCGACTTCACCGAATTTGACAGCGCTCAAGTACCAATTGAGAGCATCCGTCGCCCGGCTAGATGGGTCGTAGTTCTCTTTCGCACGATGTTGGATAACGCTCAGCTCATCGCTATCAACGGCCAGTCGACCAATTTCGACCGTCGAAAGACGACGATAAGATCCGTCCTCGTCGATTTCCCTGAGCGAAACAATATGGCAATCAGTGTTCTGGCATCTGGTTGCATATGAAGCAACGCAATGATCCAGTCCCGGAACTCCATTCGGATCTGGTTCCGAACTCCCTTCCCAGACCAGTTCACGACTTGATGTGAGCGGCACCAGCCACACCCCATTGGGGGCCTGAACCGGGTCGGTTAAGGCCGGCCACCCGTCCGCAGGAACGTCGCTCAGCAGATCGCGACGCCGATCCTCTTCATGCTGACGGGCCGCGTCGATCATTGCAGCCTGCCGATTGTGCCATCGCCTGGAAATCTCGAAGAGGGACGTTGCAGAGCGAGTGCCGAGAATCATCCGCCGAGAAACAGCATCCGCAGCATGTTGGACCTCAGGAGTGACAACGGCCTGAGAACGAACAAACGAGTGGGCCGCCAATGGCATGACAACAATGTCGGAAAATGCCTGAATCATGTCGCGCATATCATGAAAGGAGCGGGGCACGCTGTCATATGAACCAGCAGCATTGGCATTCCCGCCGGAAGCGGTGACCAGGCGCTTGCAGAACTCCTCCCAACGGCCGGCACAGCCCTTGATGAGGTTTGGTATCTCTTCGGCATTAGCACCCAACTTCCTAACGATGCCTTCGGCGACGGTGCAGAAGGCCAGCCATTCGATGCCCCCTGAAGGAATCCAATCGGGACTGATGCAGGATGCAAACTTAAGGATCGTATCGATATCGGTCCCATAAGGCGGTTCCTTCACCTGCGCCAGCCGTCTGAACGTGGCGCGAGACAACCCATTGTTGTAGGCAGATCCCAGAGATGAAATCAGGGCATCCATCAATGGTTTCGCTCTATCGACCGCGAGCTTTAACGCAAGAAGGCTGGAAATTTCTGAGGCTAGGAGGGGAAAGCTCTCTGCTGCCTGCCTTCTCTTCGTCGGCCTATCCCCATCGCCGGAATAAAAGTACAGGTCCGTCATCGATGGCATCGGAACACACCGAAGGGCATTGACCGCTCGCGGATCAATTGCCGCGGACAATCCATCGGTGCGGAATTTGCGGATTGCGGCCTTGAGCGCCTCCCGTGCGCTATCCCGACTTTGAACCGGGTAATGCAGGGCGTCGAGGATTTGAGCGACATCCTCAAGGTCTGTACAGAGAGCGATTGCGACGCGCGCGGAGTTCACCATCCTGGTCTTGAGCGCCAGCGAAATGGCACCGTTCAGGTCATCACCAAGTCGAGCCTGGCCAATCCGAAGTGCCCCATCCCTGCCGATGACCGCGGCAACCAGGAAATGACCCGAATGAGGATGCCTTGAGACCACGGCGATTCCTTCGCCTTCGTCCCGATCCACTCGAAGGAGTTCAAGATGAAGCGTTTCAAGTTTCGTCACGGCGCCATCCTTTCACCTTCGTGCGCCGAAACGCTACTGGCCATACGGTTACGGAGCTTCGCGGATGCATAGAAAGTTCCGAAGCCGGCACCCTTCAGATCAATCAGAAGGGCACGAAGATCATCCTCGCCATAGATGGTAAGCCGTGAACCGCCCTTGTCACCGACGGTGCCGGATTCGTATCTCTCGCGATACTCGTCTGACGGCCAAAGAATGCCGCTTTTCCGACGCGACGGCGCAGGCAGTTTTACGGTCCACTCCGCCCCATTGAGTGGAGTAATGACAACAGCCTTGGATGACGAAACGGGAGAACTCGTGATTTCGTTTCGCATCGTGGTCAGCGTGGCCATCGCCTGTTCGATTCCGTCGAGACGAAGAGAAACATTTGCGAGTTTGCGCTGAGCATCGCTACGGATGAGGACGCCGCGATGGCGAATACCGTTGGAATCCACGAACGATGTGAGCGATCCCAGCTTGTGCTGGGTCGCCAGCCTGACAGCTCTGAAGATGTTCGAAGTAAGGATCCTGGCAGGCGTCATCTTCCGTCCAACCGCCGATTCGAACTCCTCGAGGATGGCGTCGTAATCGTTTCCTTCCAGACCCTCTGTAACGTCGATCCTGAACGCGCCGTCCTCCTCGGTAATGAGACCTTCCACGTTCATCAAAGTGCTGAGGCGAAGAGTGACGAACGACATCTGACCCGGGCAAGCCAGGGTGACACGATACATGGACGACCGATGCTCGAATCCGGCAGGAGGCACGCTGACCGAAGTGATAATAGCTCGCTTGTCCTCGGCATACGGAAAGGGAACCGAACGTCCGGGAGCGATTTGCTTAAGGACTTGGACGAGCCGGGCGATCTCTGTCTCCATGGACGTTACCCGCGGCTCGTTGCGACGGAGCGCTTCCTCCACATTGTTGATTGACGTGGGTAGATACTGCTCGAGGTAGACGTCTCGGTTCTCCTCCAGGTGCGATATCGCTCCCTGAATGTCACCGATCCGGGAAGTTCCATTTTCGACGGCCTTGACCACATCTTCGGCCCGGATGGGATCTACGACCCGTTCGATCATGACGTCCATGATCTTCAAGGGTGCGTCGAAGACAGTGTCGAACTCGGAACTCTGACTTCCTTCGAAATACTTGGTTTCACGAACGTGCACGATACCGTCCAGTTCGCGCGGCCGAAGGGGGTTCTCGCCCCGGGCCTCGAGTTCGGAAACCTGTGCCACATACTCCGACGTCAATTCACCCAAGATCTTTTCTTGAGCGGCCGTCGGCAGAAGCATGAGCCTTGCAAGGAAGATGTTCGCCGAACGATTCGTATCCGAAATCTCCTCGGAGTCCCGCTGATTGCCATTCTGAGAATTCTGGCCCTGTTCATTAGCTGGTGCGGCCAAGTGCAGGCGTTGCAGGAGATCCGGTCTGATCTCCGCATAACGCGAAATGACGTCGTCGCCGACCGAATTGATCAGATCGGGAATGTTTCTCGAGAGGAAGACGTTGTCTCTGTTGGACGAGACATTTGCCGAGAGGCGCCTGAGTTTCTGATTCCGCATGGCGGCGAGGCGGGCCTCTGCCGGGAGGCCGGTCGAAAGAAGTTCGATCCGCGGATTGCTTTCCTGGTCCCGGCGGCCGACACGGAAATAGGCTTGGATCTGACGCAGTACGTGCGAGGGCCCCTGAAGCTCAATCATCACACGGCGGCGCTTATCCTTGAATCGGCGCCCGGCATGCATATCCACCCCGGTGCTGCCGGCAGTATTGATAATCAAAGCGTCGACACGACCAGCATTGAAGTCGTTCTTGGTCTTGATCCGGTTCCGGTTCTGCCGGGGGACGATCTTCCCGTCACGGATCTCGAGAGTCCTGCCTGTGATTTCGCCACAGGAAAAACCCGCCTCCTCGATACGGGAGCGAACCTCATCGATTGCCGAAGCGGGAAGAGGCGGCAGAGCATCAATGAGAGTGCGGATGCGCGCCACAGCGCCAGCCAAGCCGCCGTCACCTTCACCCGCCTGGAGTCTGTGCTCCGTGCCGTCCTCGCCGATTTCACGGACCGACAGCATTTGATCGAGAATCCGATGAACGATTGCCCGGAAATCTGGGATCCCGCTGTCCGCACCGAAGGCGTTTTCGAGGATCGCTTGGATCGTATTCTCCACAAGAATGACAGGCTTCTCACCGTTTCGGAGCGCTGTAACAGCGCGTTCCGCTGCGAGCTCTGCCAGGAGAGAGGCCGAGAACAGCCTCGTCATCGTATAGAGCGGAGAGCCGAAGCTCATCCGCGACAGTTGCAGCCCCTTGATCCCGTTCTCCAGGTTCCGGCGCTCGCGATCGTGTATCCAGGAATCGAGGTCGCCGGACAATTCGGCCATTGCCGAGATGACCTCGGCAAGTTGATCCATATAGGCCCGATTGCGATCCAGATGGTCGGCATCCACAATCTGGGAGAACTCGAACTTGGAAAGGTCCTGCTCGCGGCGGATCATTACGCCGTCCAAAACGAGCATTGATGAGATGACCTCCTGGAACTCCTCGCCGCCCTTGCGCATCATCGAGACGATTTCATCTTCGCTGATGTGTTCCGGAAACAAGGGCGTATAGAATCCCATCATTTTCGGAGATGCTGCAAAGGTCGCAGATGAGTACACGACCGATCCGGCGGCGGCGACGGCCTCCCGGATATTGGACGCGACATTTGAGTCTCCTGCGGCGTTGTGAGACTCGTCCAGAACGAGCAGGACGTCCTCATCGACCACATTCTTCAGCCAACGCGTGCGGGTCGAGACGCCTTCGGGTCGATTGAACTGGCTATAGGTTGCATAAATGACGTCGACACCCTCAGGCCAGTGACCATCTGCAACGGCCTTTCGCAGGACCTGCGGGTCTCCAACCTCGAATTCCTTTCCGGTGGCCTCGTCTATGAGCGAGGCGCCTTCATTCATCACGTACGGCTTGACGAGATCCTGAGCGCCGATATGGACAACATCCCGTTGGAAGTCACCGAGATTGATCTCCTTTTCGGTTAGGAAAAGGACCTTACGACCCTGCATGACGCCACGTTTGGCGATAGCGGCAAGTGTGCGGCCCTTGCCCACTCCGGCTCCATCCGCGATCAAGAAAGCATTGCGGCCGCGTTCCTCGGCGTTCACATACAATGCGAGCGCATCGACCTGTTCGGGGGCAAGGCGCGAACCGAGTTCGTCCGTCGGGAATCCGAACTCACGGGCCACCTTGTGATCGATGTCACCGTAAGCGGCGACGGCGCGGGCCAGCGCTTCACGCGAAGGACCATCGAGATCCTTCGGAATCATCGTCGTCGGTTGGGCGAGCTTTGACGCCGAATTGTAGGGGACTTGGAACTCGTTCCGCCCGATCGAGGGGTCGGCTGCGTTGAGATCGACGTTGATGTCAACGGTCATACCCGACCGGGCAGCTTCTGCTACACGACTGCGCACGACGGCGATATCCGAGGCCCAGGTCCACAGGTCGGCGTGCCGATCAATGTTCTTGATGACTGGAGCCGGCCCCGACGTTCCGGGCGGCAACCGCGACCCGACTGACAGAACCAAGGCGGGACCGCCGGCGCCGTCAGACAATCGCACGATCCCTTCGACGTGATATCTCGTCGAGAGGTCCGCCAAGTCGGCTGCCGACACGGTACGGTCGGGAAGCACAACAAGGGTTCGCGCGTTATCAGACCTGAGATCCAGTTCTCGAACGGCTTCCTCGAGAGTTTGGGAACCGCAGTCGACAACGATATCGGCCGCAGAATCGTCCGTCTTGCGTACTGATCGCGGAAGCAACTTGGTGATGATCTCGGTATTCTCGCCGCGCACCCGGACAGCCTGGCCGAGGAGTTCACGGTCGTTGCCGAGCATACGCCTCAATGCGACGCTCAAAGACGGCGTCGGAAGCCGAGACCCAAGGATGGCGCCGTAAATCGCATCCAGAGACAGCGCCGTCCCGAAACGGTCCCGAAGAGACGTGTCGGCCTTACGGGTCAGAAGAGCTATCGATGCGTTCAGAACATCCTGGACGAATGCAGACCGATCCGAAGTGTATCCATCGGTCTCCATAACCTGAAGATAGTCGGCCACATCAGGTTGGCCGTACTTGTCGGCCGCCGCATAATGAGCACGGAAGCCCTCTGCGCACATCCGACGGGACTCGTCGTCGATCGCTCTGAGGAACAAGCCAGGCACCGGAACGCGAAGACTATGCTCAAAGGTTGTCCGCCCCCGGTTATCGCGAATGAAGCGTTTTCCCTCGTGATCCTGATAGACAGGCTGCTCCAAGCGATTGACGCCCAAGAACACTTCTAGTGACTCGTCCCGGCCTTCGTTTTCTGTGGCTGCCGCCGCATCCGAAGTCTGGACGGAGTCCGGCGAGGCATCGGAACGAACAGGGTCCGCTTTCAGGATAATCTCTTCCTCAGGCATCTCCCTGATGACGGCCTTCGGAAGCACTCGGGTGAATTCGCGAGGATTGATGTCCGTAGCACCCACCCGAACCCACGCTCCGCTGTTTCGGCGTGTAAAACCGAGCGCCCGAGCTGCCGCTTCATTATGGTCGCCGTTCTCAAGAACCAAGACCTTCACATTCGGAAGGATGGCGAGCTTGAGCCGCATTCCCTCAGCGGAAAGATCAATCCAACGCTTCATGTTCCGCGCTCCGTGGCTTTTGCAGTCAGGATCTGAGCCCGTTTCGCATGTGACAATGATGTGCGCGCCTCGGTAAAGCCGCGTCTGATCCATACGAGACTTGTATCGAGACAAGCCTCAGGGCTCAATCCAGCAAGGGGCAAACCGAATGGCAGTGGTCGACGGCTACAGGCTGAGGGTCAAGACTCTCGAAGATCTGTCGAGAGTCGTCTCCTCGTTTCGGGCAGAGTCGCTGCGGATATTCGGAAGACACTATGGCCGCTTTGTCGCGGCCGAGGTTGCCAAAACTATCGATCTTTACACTCTAGGCAAGACGGAGAAAAAGGCAGGAAGCCCGCTCGCCGCGGCCAATGAAGTCTGCCGAGCCTCTTTCCGCCAACAACCGAAAGCAGAGTTTGATTGCGAGATTGAAATCTACTTCGTTGAAGGCGTGATTTTGGCGCGGGTCTTGAAGGCTCATGACGATTATCGCCGTGCTTGGGTAGCAAGACCAGAGGTCATCAAATGGAGCTGGTCGTCCGGCGCTCGTCCAAAGAACATATCGGAAAAGTCCTGGAAGACGCGAGAACTCTGTTGGCGGTCAGCTCTGTCCGGGCCACCCGGAGTTGCGACAGGACTAAGGTTCAAGTTGGTGGAAGGCCATCCGCCTGCCATGACGTGGAGCGGGATCAGGCGCTATCTTCCTGGCCTCGAGCAACGCATCCAATTGGTCCTACCATTTGTCGACGGGGGCGGATCTCAGAATCCCGAAGACCTGTCTGCGACCAAACGAAGGGTCGCACTTGCATTGCCGCGGGAAATAACCCGAGAGATGGTTCTATCTTATCCTGCGCTCGCGAGCACCCGCAGCGCTGAGCTTCGGAAATCGGAACCAAGCCCGGCGCGGTCTACGATCGATCATGCCGACGTGGTTCAATCGTCTGATGGTCGCGTCTTCGTCGCCGTTCCCTATGTTGGCCTCGACGTCGAATCGCGGGTGTTCTTGCAGGTTGCAGACAACCACATAGCAATCACACAGAATGCCACGCAATATGGATTTGTTGCGGACGTGCCTCGTGCTGCTGTCGATCTGCTCAGAGAGTGCAAGAGCGTGACGATCGTGGAAGTGGAGTTCAGGAACGGACGCCGCTTGCTTCGTGCGAAACACGTCAGCATTGTCCAGGATATCAGCCTCACCGAGAACGTCAGTCGGTCCCTCGGGCGGTGGCGGGCGAAGGGGGTGGCCCAGAGCCGGAAAGACGGGGAGATCCGAGAATGGGAACGGGAGTAATCGAGAACGCGGGAATGATAGACGAAACGTTTACAGGTCTCTCACATCCGCGCCAGAGATTCGATATGGGGCGCCCCGATCTCCTGGAAGAGCGTCCGGGCGACACGCTGGTCGAAGCGGTCAGGCAGTTCGAACGCGAGGGCGGGTTTCAGGCGCTCGCCGAAGAGCGGAATATCAAACGGCGTGAAGCCCAGGCTCCGGATGTTCGCAAATCCCAAGCGGACCTCATTGATGTCTCGCTGCCGAATCGGAACGAGGTGCGCAAGACAAATGATCTAGCGGAGGAATGATCGTAGGTCGTTGACCCTTGTCCTGCCTTGCATCTACGCTCTACGCGCTGCTGCGAGGTTCTTGATGTCGACGACGACGCTAGATCTGATCAATTCCGCGAACAACTGGAAGGCCGCGGTCTGTGTAGCGGCTGCTGCGGCCGCAGTCCTGACAGGAATTGTGGATGGAAAAGCAGGCCCATCCGGGATCAGGGCATCATGTTCAGAGAACGGCCGGATCGTCTATCGCGAGGACATTTTCGCCGAGAACGTGGACGAGAAGCGCATTCTTATCAGTGCGCAACATCCTAACGCGCTTTGCACGTTCATTGACCTGGCACCGACCGGAAACCCAGGTGAAATCTCACTCCCTGTTGATCTGATCTCGGCAGCTGCGGGCGGTCAGTCAGCCGACGATCTGTCTTCAGCGCTCCGAGCCATTGGCCTGATGTCACCTGGACAGCAATACGCGCCGGAAATGTCTTTCGGGCCGCCTCGTAAGAAGGACGCTCGCGCCAAAGCGAGACATGTAGACGTGGCCATCGGCGTCTACAAAGGCGTTCCCCTGGAAAGCGTTTTGGAACATTGGCGGAAAGTGTCCGCGGGGACGAGGGTTGCGGCCAGAATGACCCCTACCATTGCGGTCACCGACGACGTGACACTTCTGAGCATAGAAGGCGTTCTGGACGAAGACGTCGCTTCCTTGTGCAAGGAACTCGAGGATAAGGACCTAAGCTGCCTTTCGGTCTTCTGAACGGCCCGTCCAGGCGGCGTCATGCTCTACACGGTCATCCAGCAGAACGTACTCCACGATGACTTTGTCGACGGCGAATCCGGATTTCGCGATTGCAGCCCGACAATCGTCAACACGAGCCCGAAAACTCTCATAGATCGAGACCTCGTCCCGGACTGTTGCCATGATGATGCATGTTCCGTCATCAGATTGCTTCATCACGTTGCGGGATAGGTGAAGACCCAGTGTCGTCGCAACTGCGGAGAGGCGCGGCCGATCCGTTTCACGGCAGGACACAGCGAGATGTGCCTCGAAGTAGAGGCCCGCTGTGGAATTCGGAGATTTCAGCGTCGGAACGGACGGATGCCAGGGAGCCGTCTCGATCTTCGTTCGGACGACATCGAACCCGGCAGCGGAAAGTCCAGAGGAAATCCTGCTCGCCTCTTTAAGCACGCTTTCGTCAGACCCGAAATGGACGGATGACGTCATGACATCCCGCGCGGCGCCCCCCGCGGCGAGTTGAAGCGCTAGAAATAGAGGCTTCACGCCAAGCGCAGTGCATGCAGCCCGAAAAGCTGCGATCTCAGCAGATGAGACCGTGATGTGAATCTCGAACGGAATCGACTTTATCGGTCCCGCGTCGGCAAAAATACACCGCTCGCAGGAGGCACAGGCCTCTGCTCTGATCTGTTCCATCGATAGTCCCTGAATCCTTATGAAAGGATTTCGCGAGGGTTCCAGGGAGTCAAGGCGCGCTCAACCGGATCCTGGACGGAGCTTCCAGACCTACCCTCAGGCGCTCGCCGGCAGCAGAATTGTGGCTGTGGGCAGGAGATGCGTAAAGCGGATGACAAGGATCGTGTCGTGAAACAAACATCGCGCTTGAGGTCGCATATTCATCTGATTGCAGGCGTGGTGATGGCCGTGGCCTCTCCGACATGGGCGACCGAAACCTCAAATGCTCCGCTTCAAGTCTCTTGCGAAACGTTGGCGCCTTTGGACCCTGCTGCCGTCAGGAGGCATCTGGAGCTTCTCGCCGGTCCGGTCCTGGGCAAGCGCGCGGAGTACTGGAGCCCCGGTGATTTCAATGCGGTCCGGACGATTGCTTCGAGCTGTGATCGCTATGTGAACGCACGGAACCAGATGATCAGGTCGGCACCGTGGGTTTCGCAGATGATTGCGGCCGAGAAAGTCGTCAGACCTGTCGCCGCAGAGGTCGCGCGGGTTGAGGCCGGTATCGGTTCGCTCAGGGCCTCCGCGCCCTGGTTGCCCCAATGCATCTCGCTGTTGGAGTGGCGACGAGACCGCGACAACTGGCGAAACAATTCCGACAAGATCTTCGGCAAGCACTTGCTGGACATGTCTCTCGATGAACTTGGCAGCGTCTGGGAATTCACCCAGGCATGCCGGAACGCCATGAACCTGATCACCAAAGCGAGAAGAATCCGCGGCGACGCTGGATTTCTGATCGCTGACGATCTGCTTTATACGGTCCAGAAGACGGAAGAGGCGGCAAAAGAGATCGTCTCCAATCACGGCCGCAAGAGGATCGAGGCCATGTATGACGGCCGCCAGATCCCGCTCGCTTATGTCAGCCCGAAGAGTCGGGTGATGATCGGAATCGTGAACAGAAGTCTGGAGCTCGATCGCCCCCTTTCGACCCAAGAGGTCACTGAACTCACGAAATGGGCGGACCAAGCCGAAAACGGCAAGGAGAGCGAGCTGGAGAAGGTGTATGCGGCCGCCATTAGGGAGTACGTGGCAAAGCAGCTCTTTAGACGATGACCTATGCCGCTCTGGTCTCCGTGGATGGCACAACCCTGCGGAGGACGGATGCCCGGATCATTGCGCGCAGGAATGCGTGATTGGCGGCATGCCCCGGTCGATATGCTTGAATCCGGCCAATGATCGGGGCGCCTACAACATAAAGATCGCCGATCAAGTCCAGTGCCTTATGCCGCACATACTCATCCTGTCCGCGCAAACCACCGGTATTGATAGGGCCGCTATCCCCGACGACGACGGCATTAGCGAGAGAGCCTCCGCGTCCGAGACCCGCACGGCGCAGCGCAGCAACCTCCGAGGCCAAGGCGAAGGTTCGCGCGGCGAGAAGCCGAGGACTATCGGTCCATGGCAGTGCGATCTCCTGGCGGCCGATAGGCGTTCCAGGATAATCGATCGTCACGGACATCCAGGGTGCGCCTGGCTGAACTGAAAAGCGCGACTCCTGCGTCGTGAATTCAAATGGCTTCGTGACGATCAGAGGATGACGGAACGCATCGGATACCACTATTCCGGCCGCGCTGATCGCTTTGGCCCAAGGCAGCGCGGACCCATCGAGGATCGGCATCTCGCCGGCGGAGATCTCCACGTGAATATTGTCGATGCCGCAGATCGAAAGCGCGGCGAGAAAATGCTCGATCGTGTCGACCGGTCCGCCGAGCGTGATGACGCGGGTGCATAGCTGGGATTTCGTTATTCGATCGACCGAAATCCTGGTGGGGGCTGAACCGGCCCTTGCGATCGTAATTCCCTTTCCGGGATTGGACGGGAACGCCCGCACAGTTACGGGCCGACCACTATGAAGGCCTATCCCTGTCACATCGAATTCACGGGCTATGGTGTTTTGACGCGATACGAACATATGAATCCCCGTGAATCATTCCAGACCCAAATATCAGATCTTGGAAATCACGCTTTGTGACGTTGTGTAACCAATCATTAACGATCCGAATCCATTGGTGGCGGCCGCCAGTCGCCCTGAGCGCAAGGATCGGATACCAAAGAGAAGAACATTCGTGACCTTTCGAGGGTCATGTATCCTTGACCCTGACTTCTTGGCAAGAACAAATCCTAGGCCTCGTGAGGTTATGGCACCGTTCGGAGAATCTGAGAGTAGTTTGGACAGGGTTGTCGCCAGGATGCGGGCCTGGAAGATACCCGGCCTTCCGCGCAACTACGAGCTCATCTACGAGATGGAGATGAACCCGACGCGGGAACTTCGCGTGGCTCTGTCCTCGGTCTGCGGCGAGGGCAGAAATCCATCCCAAAATGAGTTGGATGAAATCTACGACCGCTTCGTTCGGCATGTCCGAGGCGACGCCGAAGGCATTTCGGCAGCGCATCGGAAGGTTCTCAGCGACATCGATGAAGTGATGCGGCTGATGCAAAAGGAACAGCGCAACAGAAGGGAGTACGGGGAGGTTCTCGGAACTGCCTCTAAAGGCATTCACGAAAAGACCGACGGTGCCATTTTGGTGCAAGTTGCTCAGATGCTCGCAGCAGCAACCGAGCAGGCGCTTTCAAATGGCGTCGAAACCGAGGCTCGCATGAGCGCGAAATCGCGTGAACTGGAATCGCTGCGGAACGAACTCGAGCGCTTCCGAAACATGGCATATGAGGATCCGCTTACGGGAGTCGCCAACCGCCGGGCATTTAACCGGGATCTCGGCGAGGTATTCGGGAAGGAAATGAATGGAGACGTCGCTCTGATCCTGCTCGATATAGATCATTTCAAGAGCTTCAATGATCGTTTCGGGCATCCGATGGGTGATCAGGTGCTGAAGCTTGTGGCCAAGGTCATTTGTGAGAATGTCCATCGCCACAAGGCACTGGTAGCGCGCACCGGAGGTGAGGAGTTCGCGATTATAGTGAGGGACATTACCCGTTCAGAGGCTGTCAGTCTGGCCGAACGCGTTCGCGTCGCCATCGGTGCCAGTTCGATCGTTAATCGGTCCAGCGGCGAAAACTATGGATCGGTTACGATGTCTTCCGGAATTTGCATGGCGGCGGATTCCGACGGGCCGGACGACCTCTATCGCAAAGCCGATGAGGCCTTGTACGAATCAAAACGGTGCGGTCGGAATTTGGTTACGGCCCATATTCACCAAGCCGCCTGAATAGAGCGGCTTAAACCGCAATTGCGGCACGGACTTGGGCTGATATAAATGGCTCCCCGCTCGCGAAGAAGCCTGCAAGGAGCTGTTCGTGTCGACCATAATTCCATTGGGGAAGTTCGAACGCGTCCCGCTTCGGGACGCGTGGCCAACCGAAGACGGCAACTTCACGCCGTGGTTGGCGCAGCAGGAATCCATTGCGTTGCTCGGCGAGACGCTGAACTTCGACCTCGAGGTGGAGGCAGTGGAGCAGTGGGTCGGCTCGTTTCGCGCCGATATCATTGCACGCGTGATCGACAGTGAATCAGATCACCGCGTGATCATCGAAAACCAGTTCGGGAGAACCGATCACACCCATCTGGGACAGATCTTGACCTATCTCGCCGGGATCGAGGCGGCGAAGACAGTGGTGTGGATCGCTGAGACTATCCAGCCGGATCATCGTGCGGCGGTCGACTGGCTCAACAATAACACCGTCGAGGATTTCTCGTTCTTCGCAATCGAGATTGAATTGTGGCGCATCGGCAGTTCGACGCCAGCGCCGCGGTTCAATGTGATCGCAAGCCCCAACGATTGGACCAGAACCGCCAGGTCGGCATATCACAGAGCCAGTGAGACGAGTCTTAGCGATCGTCACCTCATTCTGATGGCCTACTGGGCATCGTTCGCCGAATTCCTGAAGGGGCGTTCGTCCACGTTTAAGATCAGGCGCGCGAACAAGGATCACTGGTTTCCGTTCGCCATAGGTCGAGCCCATTTCGCAATCACCGCGACCATCAGTACGGATAAGCAACGCATTGGCGTTGAGCTTTCGATGACCAATGACCCAGAAAAGTCGGCGTACAGGGCGCTGCTTGCACAAAGGCAGTCGATCGAAAAGGAGATCGGAGAAAAGCTGGAATGGCAGGAACTACCTGGAAAGAAGGCCTGCCGTGTCGCCATTTATAAGCATGATGTCGACCCTTCCGACAAGGAGACTTATCCTGAGCTTCATGAGTGGATGCATACGAGGATGGAACTGTTCAAACGGGCGTTCGCTGATCGTGTGAAGGCGCTGCCTTATTTCACAGCCGACACCGATGTTGAAGAGCCGGAGGGTTGACCTGCGGCGAGAACCGAAAAAAATCGGGGTATTCGTAAAAGCGGGTTGGAACGGGGGTCAAAGCTCCCCCGCCTCGATCATGCGGATGAGTGTTGAAATGTCCGCCCCGTAGTTCTTCTCCCGTTTCTCGTGCTTGTGTGGGTCGTAGGCTTCGGGCGGACGCATCGAGCGCAC